>Ga0228702_1000206_pt1 | contig 50437 bp, 25 predicted proteins | sample McNCre217_Aug_MG_2_FD_178018 | JGI IMG/M metagenome (GOLD analysis project Ga0228702, IMG submission 178018) | Freshwater microbial communities from McNutts Creek, Athens, Georgia, United States - 20-17_Aug_MG | ecosystem: Environmental > Aquatic > Freshwater > Creek | place: USA: Georgia...
GTGTGTCCGGCAAGGAAGACGCTGTGAAGATCACGCCGCCGATCGATTTGACACTGGAATACGGTGTGGAATTCATCGAAGACGACGAGCTGGTCGAAATCACGCCCAAGAGCGTTCGTCTGCGCAAGCGTTTCCTGAAGGAAAGCGATCGCAAGCGCAACAAGTGATCGGGCGGGCTCGGGTTTGAGATGAAACTCAGACACACCCAGGCGGTCGCGCTCATGGTGGGGGTCACAGCCCTGTGGTCCATCGCCGGGGTGGTGACCCGCCACCTGGAGCAAGCCCGCAGCTTCGAGGTGACGTTCTGGCGCAGCTGCTTCACGATGCTGTCGCTGTTGGTCATCTTGCCGCTGTGGCAGGGCAGGGGCGTGTGGTCCCGCATGCCTTGGCGCAGCCCTTATTTCTGGCTCTCTGGCGTGTGCTGGAGCGTCATGTTCACCGCCTTCATGCTGGCCCTCACGCTCACGGCGGTGGCCAATGTCCTCATCACCATGGCGCTGGGTCCCTTGCTCACCGCCTTGATCACCCGCATTTTTCTGGGGCACCAACTGCCTCGGCGCACCTGGGGTGCCATCGTGCTGGCGGGCATCGGCATCGGCTGGATGTATGGCAGCCAGCTGAGTCTGGGCGCGCCCAACTTCCTGCTCGGTTCGCTGGTGGCTTTGTGTGTGCCCATCGCGGGTTCCGTGCAATGGACCCTGGTTCAAAAAAGCCATGCCGATGGTCTGAACCTTGACCTGGTGCCTTCGGTTTTGCTGGGCGCGGTGATCTCGACTTTGCTCACGCTGCCCCTGGCCTGGCCGTTTCAGGCCTCGGCGCACGATGTGCTTTTGCTGGCGGGTCTGGGCTTGTTCCAGCTGGCCATTCCTTGTGCCTTGTCGGTCATTTGCGCCCGAGTGCTCAAGGCCCCTGAAGTGGCTTTGCTGGCCTTGCTGGAAATCGTTTTTGGCATTGCCCTGGCTTGGCTGGGCGCGAACGAAGCCCCGCAGCTGAATGTGCTGTTCGGCGGCGTTCTGGTACTGTCTGCTTTGTTGCTCAACGAATGGTTGGGCTGGAGAAACAACCGTGTCTGATGTTCTGGTATCCGTTGAAGGCCGCATTGGCTGCATCACCCTGAACCGTCCCAAAGCGCTCAATGCCTTGTCGCTGGAGATGGTGCGGTCTTTGACCCAAGCGCTGCTGGCGTGGCAAAACGATCCGCAGGTCTTGGCCGTGGCCGTGCGCGGCACGGGCAAAGAAGGGCCATTTGGCGCCTTTTGTGCGGGGGGTGATATCCGATTTTTCCATCAGGCAGCCCATGCGGGTGACGCATCGCTGGGCGACTTCTTCACCGAAGAGTACCGCCTGAACCACCTGATCCACACCTACAACAAGCCCTACATCGCGTTCATGGACGGCATCGTCATGGGCGGCGGCATGGGCATCAGCCAAGGTGCCAGCGTGCGTGTGGTGACCGAGCGCACCAAGATGGCCATGCCCGAAACCAACATTGGCTTGTTTCCTGACGTGGGTGGCGGATTCTTCTTGAGTCGCTGCCCGGGGCGCCTGGGCGAATACCTGGGCCTCACTGGCCACATGCTCAGTGGTCCGCAGGCCGTGGCGGCCAAGCTGGCCGACATCGCGTTGCCCAGCGGCATGCTCGAACCCATCTGGCAAAAACTCATCAGCAGCCCTTTTGAAAATGCCGAATCGGTCGAGCGTTGGGTGCTGGCCCAAGCCGGCGCGTTGACCCCTGAAAAACTCACACCACAGCCCCAGATTGACGAGGTCTTTGGTCTGCCCAGCATCGCGGCGATGCTGGCCAAGCTGGAGTCGGACACCGACGAGTGGAGCCAGAAAACGGCCCATGCCTTGCGCCACCGTTCGCCCTTGATGCTGCACGTGGTGCTGGAGCAGATTCGCCGCGCCCGCCAAATGGGCCTGGCCGATGACTTGCGTATGGAGCGCGACATGGTGCACCACTGCTTTCATTTGCGCGCCGTGGCCGACAGCGACACGGTCGAGGGCATTCGCGCCCTGGCAGTCGACAAGGACCACAGCCCGAAATGGAAACCTGCCCGGGTGGAAGAGGTGGATGCGGCAGAAGCAGCGCGCTTTTTTGTGAGCCCCTGGCCATCAGATCATCACCCGCTTCGCGATTTGATGTAAGAGCGGTGCCCCCGCCTCGACAGGCTTGTGCTCAGCTCAGGTGCTTCATCGCCCCGAGGCGGGGCTCCCGCATTCCATTCAGCGGTGGCGGCTCTTCATGGCGCGTTCGACTTCGCGCTTGCCTTCGCGGTCCTTGATCGTGTCGCGCTTGTCGTGCTCGGCCTTGCCTTTGGCCAGCGCGATGTCGCATTTGACCTTGCCTGATTTCCAGTGCAGGTTGATCGGCACCAGGGTGTAGCCCTTTTGCTCGATCTTGCCAATCAGGCGCTTGATCTCTTCCTTGTTCAGCAGCAGCTTGCGTGTGCGTGCGGCTTCGGGGTTGATGTGCGTCGATGCGGTCTTGAGCGGGTTGATCAGGCAGCCGATGATGAACAGCTCGCCATTGCGGATCACCACATACCCGTCGGTGAGCTGCACTTTGCCTTCACGGATGGCCTTGACCTCCCAGCCTTCCAGCACCATGCCTGCCTCGTAGCGCTCTTCGAAAAAATAGTCGAAGGCCGCCTTTTTGTTCTCGGCGATCTTGGCAAAGGTGGGAGTGGCGGTCGTTTTTTTGGAGGTGGCCATGGTGAGCAGATAGGGACGGGCAGGCCGTTCTCAAGGAGTTCCAAGCGGGCAAGAAGCAAAGCGTCTGCTTGGAAAACTACAATCGCACCATTGTATGAAGAATATCCACAAGTCCGTTCTCATCTGGTACAGCCCCGATGAAATGTTTCGCCTCGTGACCGACGTGGCGCGTTACCCCGAGTTTTTGCCTTGGTGTGACCAAGCGCGGGTGCTGGAATCGGACGCCCAGGGCATGTTGGCCGAGATCGGCATCAGCCTGGGCGGCATCAAGCAAACCTTCACGACGCGCAACACCCACGAAGAAGGTCGCTCGGTGGGCATGGCACTGGTCAAGGGGCCATTTTCCAATTTGAGCGGCACCTGGCGCTTTTTGCCTGTGGGCGACGGCGCGCAGCGCGCCTGCAAGGTCGAGCTGGACCTGCAGTACGGTTTTTCGAGCACCACATTGGCGGCTTTGGTGGGGCCCGTCTTCGACAAGATCGCGGCCAGCCTGGTCGATGCCTTTGTCAAACGGGCTGAAACCGTTTATGGCTGAGTCGCTGATCCACGTTACCTTCTGCTGGAGCCTGCAGCCCCGGCAAGTGTGGGAACACCACTTGACGGTGCCCGAAGGCTGCACCGTCGAGGCGGTGGTGGATGCGGGCAGGGCGCTTTGCGCGCAGTCTGATCCAACGGTCTCAGCGACAGACCTGGCCAAACTCCAATTTCTGCAGCCCGGCATCTGGGGGCGCAAGGCCGAGTGGCACGCCACGGTGCGTGAGGGCGATCGTGTGGAGCTGTACCGGCCGCTCAAGGTCGACCCCAAGGTGGCGCGCCGCCAGCGTTTCAAGCGCCAGGGCAAAGGCCGCACGGGCCTGTTTGCCAACCGCAAACGCGGCGCAGCCGCAGGTTACTGACCATGCAAGCCTTGCTGAACGCCATCGCGCAGATGGAGAACACCCCCGACGCGCACCGTGTTTTTCATGGCCGGGGCGGCGTCTATCCTGATTGCGAACACTGGACGCTGGACTGGTTTGACCCTGTTTGGGTGCTGACCAGCTTCAAAGTCGTGAGCGAAGAAGATTTGGCAGCTTGTCATGAAGCCTTGCAAGCGCGCTGGTCCAGCCTGATGCCCGAGGCCCCGCTCAACTGGGTGTACCAGTGCCGCGCCACAGGCCAAGCCGAAACCCGCCTGATGGCCGGCAGCGTGCCCGATCCTCATGTGGTGAGCGAGCAGGGCGCACGCTACCAAGTGCATGTGTTGCGTGGACAGAACCATGGCCTGTTCCTGGACATGGCCAATGGCCGTGCCTGGCTGAAAAAGCACGCCCTGCATGAAAACGTGCTCAACCTCTTTGCCTACACCTGCGCGTTCTCGGTGGTGGCCTTGCAAGGCGGCGCGGCGCAGGTCGTCAACCTGGACATGAGCCAGGGCGCCCTGGCCGTGGGGCAGCAAAACCACCGGCTCAACAACCTGCCGCCCAAGGCGCGTTTTTTGGGGCACGACATCTTCAAGACCTGGGGCAAGATCAGCAAGATGGGGCCTTATGGCGTGATCGTCATCGACCCGCCCAGCTACCAAAAGGGCAGTTTCATCGCCACCAAGGACTACATCAAGCTGATCCGCCGCTTGCCTGACCTGCTGGAGCCACAAGGCCATGTGCTGCTGTGCCTGAATGCGCCCGAGTTGCACACCGATTTTTTGCACCGCCAAGTGGCCGAGGCCGCGCCCAGCCTGAAATTCATCGAACGGTTGGCCAATCCAGCCGCTTTTGTGGACCTTGACCCCGAAAAGTCGCTCAAGGTGCTGCACTACCAAAACGCCTGAAAGGCCTGGTTTTGAGCTTGGGGGCAGGGAAATCCCTTGTCCGGCACGGGTACAATCCATTTTTTGGAGCCTTAGCTTATGCGCCTACTCGGTAAAGCCCTGACTTTTGACGACGTTCTCCTCGTCCCCGCGTACTCCCAAGTCCTGCCCAAGGACACGTCGCTTGCGACGCAATTCACCCGCAACATCCGCCTGAACCTGCCCCTGGTGTCCGCTGCCATGGACACCGTGACCGAAGCACGCTTGGCTATCGCCATCGCGCAAGAGGGCGGCATCGGCATCGTGCATAAAAACCTCACCGCGCAAGAGCAAGCGGCCCAAGTGGCCAAGGTCAAACGCTACGAGTCTGGCGTGCTGCGCGACCCGGTGGTCATCACCCCCGACACCACGGTCCGCCAGGTCATGGCCTTGAGCGACGAGCTGGGCGTGTCGGGCTTTCCCGTGTGCGACGGCGGCAAAGTCGTCGGCATTGTGACTGGCCGCGACTTGCGTTTTGAGACCCGCTACGAGCAGAAGGTCAGCGAAATCATGACGCCACGCGAGCGTCTGGTGACCGTGCCCGAAGGCACCACGCCCGAGCAAGCCAAGGCGCTGCTCAACAAACACAAGCTCGAGCGCCTGCTGGTGGTCAACGATGCCTTTGAACTCAAGGGCCTGATCACCGTCAAAGACATCACCAAACAGCTGAACTTCCCCAACGCCGCACGCGACGCCGCTGGCAAGCTGCGCGTGGGCGCCGCCGTGGGGGTGGGCGAGGGCACCGAAGAACGCGTCGAAGCGTTGGCCCGCGCGGGTGTGGACGCCATCGTGGTGGACACCGCACACGGTCACAGCAAAGGCGTGCTCGACCGCGTGCGCTGGGTCAAGCAAAACTACCCCCACATCGAAGTCATCGGCGGCAACATCGCCACGGGCGCTGCTGCGCTGGCCTTGGTCGAGGCGGGTGCTGATGGCGTGAAGGTCGGCATCGGTCCTGGCTCCATCTGCACCACCCGCATCGTGGCGGGCGTGGGTGTGCCGCAAATCATGGCCGTGGACAGCGTGGCCACCGCCCTCAAAGGCACAGGCGTGCCATTGATCGCAGACGGCGGCATCCGCTACAGCGGCGACATTGCCAAGGCGATTGCCGCAGGTGCGGGCACCGTCATGATGGGCGGCATGTTTGCGGGCACCGAAGAAGCGCCTGGCGAAGTCATCCTGTTCCAGGGCCGCAGCTACAAGAGTTACCGCGGCATGGGCTCCATTGGCGCCATGCAGCAAGGCAGTGCCGACCGCTACTTCCAGGAGTCCAGCACCGGCAACCCCAACGCCGACAAACTGGTGCCCGAAGGCATCGAAGGCCGCGTGCCCTACAAGGGCTCGGTCGTCGCCATCATTTACCAAATGGCGGGCGGCTTGCGCGCCAGCATGGGTTACTGCGGTTGCGCCACGATCGACGACATGCACGAGCGCGCCGAGTTTGTCGAGATCACCGCTGCTGGCATCCGCGAAAGCCATGTGCACGACGTGCAGATCACCAAGGAAGCCCCGAACTACCGGGCTGATTAAAATCGGTCACTGATCTTCAAGGCGTCTGCACCCCAGACGCCTTTTCATTTCTCAAAGAACGACGCCTGCCATGCAGCATTCCAAAATCCTGATCCTCGACTTCGGCTCCCAAGTCACCCAGCTGATTGCCCGCCGCGTGCGCGAAGCGCATGTGTTTTGCGAAGTGCATCCTTGCGACGTGAGCAGCGACTGGGTGCGCGAGTACGCCAAGGACGGCAACCTCAAGGGCATCATCCTGTCTGGTTCGCACGCCAGCGTGTACGAAGTCGATGACCGCGCCCCCGATGCTGTGTTCGAGCTGGGCGTGCCGGTCTTGGGCATTTGCTACGGCATGCAGACCATGGCCGAGCAGTTGGGCGGCAAGGTTGAAGCTGGTCACACCCGTGAATTTGGCTATGCCGAAGTGCGCGCCCATGGCCACACCGAACTCCTCAAAGGCATTGAAGACTTTGCCACGCCAGAAGGCCACGGCATGCTCAAGGTCTGGATGAGCCACGGCGACAAAGTCACCCAGTTGCCCGATGGCTTCAAAGTCATGGCCTCGACCCCGGCTTGCCCGATCGCCGGCATGGCCGATGAATCGCGCCATTTTTATGCGGTGCAGTTCCACCCCGAAGTCACGCACACCGTGCAGGGCCAGGCGCTGCTCAACCGTTTTGTGCTGGACATTTGCAAGGCTCGCCCCGACTGGATCATGGGCGATTACATCGAAGAAGCTGTCGCCAAAATCCGCGAGCAGGTCGGTGACGAAGAGGTGATCCTCGGCCTGTCCGGCGGCGTCGATTCCTCAGTGGCCGCCGCCTTGATCCACCGCGCCATTGGCGACAAGCTGACCTGCGTGTTTGTGGACCACGGCCTGCTGCGCCTGAACGAAGGCGACATGGTCATGGACATGTTCGTCGGCAAGTTGCACGCGCATGTGATTCGCGTGGATGCCAGCGAGCTGTTCCTGGGCAAGCTGGCAGGCGTGAGTGAGCCAGAAGCCAAGCGCAAGATCATTGGCGGCTTGTTTGTCGACGTGTTCAAAGAGCAGGCTGCCAAACTCAAGGCGGGTGATGGTGGCCACAAGGGGGCAACCTTCCTGGCCCAAGGCACGATTTACCCCGACGTGATCGAGTCCGGCGGTGCCAAGAGCAAGAAGGCCGTCACCATCAAGAGCCACCACAACGTGGGCGGCTTGCCCGAACAGCTGGGCCTCAAATTGCTGGAGCCACTGCGCGAACTGTTCAAAGACGAAGTGCGCGAGCTCGGCGTGGCCCTGGGCCTGCCGCGTGAAATGGTCTATCGCCACCCCTTCCCCGGGCCTGGCCTGGGTGTGCGGATTTTGGGCGAAGTCAAAAAAGAATACGCCGACTTGCTGCGCCGTGCGGACGCGATCTTCATCGAAGAGCTGCGCAACTTCACCGATGAATCCGGCAAGACGTGGTACGACTTGACCAGCCAGGCCTTCACCGTGTTCTTGCCAGTCAAGAGTGTGGGCGTGATGGGCGATGGCCGCACTTACGACTACGTGGTGGCTTTGCGTGCCGTGCAGACCAGCGACTTCATGACTGCAGACTGGGCTGAGCTGCCTTATGCGTTGCTTAAGAAGGTCTCGGGCCGCATCATCAACGAGGTGCGGGGTATCAACCGCGTGACCTATGACGTGAGTTCAAAACCACCTGCGACCATTGAGTGGGAGTGAACCGATGTGGATTCAGAGTTTCATCGCGAGGAATCCTGAATGGCTCAGCTTTACCCTGCTTGCTAGGGGAGATGTCCGGCATCCGTCCTCACCCTGGGCATCCTGATTACGAACTCGCAGCCCCGACCCTCTAGATTGCTGGCTTGAATATACCCTTGGTATTTCTCGACGATGATTTTGACCAGGTACAAGCCCAGGCCTGAACCGGCGGTTCCTGCGCTGTTGGAGCCCCTGTAATATTTTTTGAAAATAAGTGGTAGCTCTTGATCGGGAATTCCTTCCCCCTCATTGAAGACAGAAAACTCGGCCCATTCGCCGTAGGCCCGGCACCGCATGATGGGTTCACAACCAGGCGCATACCGCATGGCATTGTTCAAGAGGTTGAACAAGACCAACTTCATCAACTGCTCATTGGCATGAATCCACACCGGCGTCAACGGTGTTTCCACTGCGGGTTGGCCGGACATCACAGCGAATTCGGAGGCGGTGCTGTGCAGCATCTCGTTCAGATTAAAATCCTCTGCGACCATGTCGGATGACTCGGACAACAGTCTTTCGCGGATCAAAAAGTCCTTCAGCAAACTGCCCATCCGGTCGTTGGCCCTGACGATTTTTTCTACCCGGCTACGACTGTCCTCTCCCAAATGTGGATCAGCCAGTGTGTTGTCGCACGATGCGGAAATGATGCTCAGTGGTGTCTTGAGTTCATGTGACACCATGGAAATGAAGTCCATCTGGTCTTTCTGCAATTCCTGTTGAGCCTTCAATTGGTATTGCGCATGTTTATTTTCTTCGTTCATTTTTCTGTAATACAGCAAGATGCTGCCACTCATGATCAACATGTGAACGAAGGCACCGATGTGGTATCCGTTTTCAGTGTAAACATTGGAATCAAGGTAGCCGATGTTTTTCAACCACCGGACCACAGCGCCCAAATAAAACACGGAAAACGCCATCAGGAAATACCTGGCGTTGGGATTGCCAAGCACGCTCTGGATCATCCCAAAGACGAACCCTAACAACATGACAACCATGGAGCAAGCCTGAACCCAGGGTATGGCCACGTTGAATCTGTTGGTCATCACCAGGTACACGCCTGCCAGCGAGACCATGATGACCAGACCTTTGACGCATTGGAAAACCGGAATCCACCGGGTCGGAAGTTCGATGTACGCGAATGTGAACAAGATCGAGAGTGAAGGTGCCAGGCAGATGCAAAGTCCAAGTCCCTTGAAGAAGGTATCCAGACTCAAGTCGGGCAGGAACTGCAATGGCCATGCCCCTGAGAAGAATGAAATCAGAAAAATATTGATGATGTAGAGCGTGTAAATCCAATACACGCGGTTACGGGTTGACATCGCCACCATGCTGAAGAAGATGATGGAGAAGAGATAGGCTCCATAAATCAGGCCCCATGCGAACCGCTTGGCCGTGGCATGGGCGACAAATTCGCCTGGTTCCCACAGCAAAAGTTCTGACGAAATGGCGGCGCTGGACTTGATGCAGAGGTAGTAGGTGTTGTCTTCGGCCTTGTCCAGATCAATTTCGAAGATCGACTTTTTGTATTCCTGGGGCTGGGAGAAGATTTTCCTGTTGAGCAGTCCGCTCAGTCGATGAAAGTCACCCTCCTTGGACTTTTGATACAAAACCGCATTGAACAGCAGGGGTTGACCGATCTCAAGCCACCATATGGAATGTGTTTCTCTGGCCGGTTTAGCCAAGGTGAAACTGATCCAGACCGCATCGTCCGTGAAGCCCTCGGAAATGCTGCCTGCAATGTTTTGAAATTGATCTTCCGAGGGGGGTGCGACACTTTCAACGCCTGTGCACTGGCCTTGGTTGCGATGGACAGCCAAGTGCCCCTTCAGATTGATCTTGTCTTGGTCGTTCAGTTCGACCGGGTGGTTCAAATGGTTGGACCATGCCAATTGGCCTGGCAGGGCGATCAGCATCCAGACCAAGATTTTCCATACCATCCCCCCACTACAGGGCTTTCGGTTGGCCAAGGCCGCTTCACGTCCGCCCTGGCGCGAAGAATGGGTCAATATCATCACGGGGGATGGGGGCATCTCTTGCAAAAGTACGGTTACTTTAAGTGTAAAAAATGATTCGATGAGCCGTAACTTATCACAAATTGTCAGAATTCTAATTTTGGTAGATTTAAGATGAAAAAATGACTAGAGTGTTGCTACTAGAAGACGAGCGCGAACTTCGCGAAGAGGTGGCCTCATATTTGAGACGGCAGGGCCACGAGGTGGTTGAAGTTTCCAGCATCAAGCAGTTCCATCAATTTTTTCAACCCCTGTCTACCGACGTTCTGTTGCTCGACAGGATGTTGCCCGATGGGGATGGGCTGGAGTTGGCCTCAGAATTGCGATCTGCCAATGTCAGATCCGGTATCATCATGTTCACGGCTCGCGATGCCAGCAAAGACCGGCTGGAGGGTTTCAGAACCGGCGCCGACCACTATGTGTCCAAGCCTGTTCGGATGGAAGAGCTAGGTGCCCTGATCAAGGTACTTAGCTGGCGCATGGGGCAGCCAGAGCTGTGGCAACTGGATGTGAATCAGCGGATCCTGAAAGACCCCGATGGTGTGGAGTTCCCACTGACGACACAGGAGTTTGCCTTCCTCAAGGCTCTGGAAAAATCGCCCAACAAAGCGGTGTCCAGAGACATTCTTCTGGAATACATGGGCAAGGACCCCCAACATTACGATGCCCGCAATCTGGATGCCTTGGTGTTGCGGCTCCGCAAAAAGACAGAGATGTCAACTCGCCACGCCCTGCCGCTCAAAACCGTGCACGGCGTGGGTTATGTGATGGCAAAGATAGCGTCCAATGAATGACATCGAGCACAAAGTCTCGGCTGTGCATGATCCCGTGCAAGAGCCGCCGTTCTGGAACCGGGAGCTCACTGCCATTCCCGTTTGCCAACAACTGCTTGCCCAGTACACGGAGATTCTGCTGGAACTCACAGAGTTGTTTTTGGAGCGAAAGCCCTTCATGGCGTTCCCGGATTACGGCCTCTACAGCGCGGGGTGGGAAGCTTTTCCTCTGTCCGTTTACGAGGGCGAGTTCAACGACAATGTTGTTGCGTGCACGCACATGGACATGAGCAGGCTGGCCCATTCGATGCGGGTATGCATTCCGGTGCTGGGTCGCTTGATTTCGCCGTTGGAAGAAGATGGGAGTCTTCGTAATGTCTTTGTCAGCCGTTTGAAACCCGGCACATTCATTCGACCTCACCAAGGCTGGACGAAGAACTTTCTTCGCGTGCATTTGGGCTTGGTGTGTGATCCGGGCTGCCGGATCACGGTTGGAACCGAAACTCAGACATGGCGGCCTGGCCAATTGTTGGCATTTAAAGACGGAGGCCCCTACCAGCACAGTGTCGTGCATGAAGGCAGTCGCGATCGTGTAGTGCTCTCTTTGGACTTGCGTCTTACTTATGTCGCCCAGTTCATTTCTCGCATACATGGTGGCCATGCACCATAGGTTCAGCTTGCTGTCACATGAAAGTATTTGAAGGTACAGACCGGCATGTGTCGCTTTGGCCACTAGAGGCGCACTGGCAAACCATCCGCGATGAATACGAGTGGGTGGCTGGTCGCGCGCGTGAATGGCATGAGCAGGGCTTGCACAATGGACGATGGCACACCATAGGCTTGTACCAGTTCGGCAAATGGCTGCCTGAAAGCGATGCCTGTCCCGTGACGACGCGATGTCTGAAAGACATTCCAGGGCTTTTCCTGGCGGGCTTCTCCTTGCTTCATCCTGGTTGCAAAATTCACCCGCATAAAGGCTACAGCGAGGAAGTGTTGCGCTCCCATCTGGGAATCATCTGTCCGCAACCTTCGTGGATTGAGGTTGCCGGTGAAAGGCATCACTGGCAAGCAGGGCAGGTGATCGTTTTTGATGACACGCAACTGCACAGCGCGTGTAACGAAGCCGATCAAACGCGTGTGGTGCTGATCGCCGATTTTTTCAAGTGATTCAGAAAAAAATCCGCCACGCGTGATCACACATCACCGCGTGGGCCTGAAGTGTGATGCGCCGGTCACTGGGCAAGAAGGGCTTGCTGGGGGCGATCTGGTGTACCTGATGTCCTGAGCTGACGTATATCCAGCCCGTGGTGTAGGCGTGGTACTGAGGCGGTTGCAATCCTGAGCGATCAAAGCGATCGTCGATTACCGCATGACCATGTATCTGGGTGATGCCCTGCAAACGGTGCCACAGGTGAAGTCCTGCCCCATGTTGAGGCGTTTCCAGACAAACAGTGATCGATAAGGGATTGAGAAAATCTACATGCTTGTAGTGCATCCAATGCAAAAGATGATTCTTGTACGGCGTATCGATGTGAATGGAGGCCGGTGTTTTTTCGAGTACCTCACAAATGGCCGGCGGCAAGGGCTGGCCTTTGGGTTGACCAAAAATATGGAAACCAGGTAGCGCCAGCGCGTCCTCCAGGATCGCGGGTCCGAATTCCCGTTGGATGGTGCTGGTCAATTTGTCCAGCAAACCTTGGAAATGCCTTCGTAGGACCCAATTTTTCTGGCTAGCCAGATGTCTGTATACCTCCGTGCCATAGCGTGCATCCAAGTAAGTGGCCGCACCCAAGGTGAAAATGGGCAATGGTGTCGGCGCACGCCGCGTCCATTCATGCTGCACCGCATCGAGCGTTTGGAGGGCTTGCGCGATCTCAACGTCACTAAAACAGCAACCCTGGTAGAGAAAGTTCATAGCGGTAGCTCCAGCCGGAAAATGCAGCCGCTCGGGGAGTTGGGCAACAAATGTATCTTGCCTTGATGTCCTGTAGCAATCGATTTGACCAGATACAGCCCCAAGCCAGAACCATTGGAAGTGCACTGACCCACGCGATAATGACGTTCAAAAATGCGCTCTGTTTCGCTGTCAGGAATCCCTGAACCCGTATCGCGTACTTCCACTGTCGCAAAGCGGTCGGACGCATGGATAGCTAACAGTACCGATTGATTCTGAGGGGTGTATTTGCAAGCGTTGTCCAGCAAGTTCAGCACCGCAATGCGAATCAGGTCCATGTCGCAAATGAGGGTCGGCGACTGCGCAAAATCAGTGTGAATCCTGCCTCTGTGCTCTTCCGCCAAATCGTCCATCGCCAGCCGGCAAATGCTGGCCAGATTGTGACGCCCCATGGAGGGCGTGTGTGCATCCAACATCATCCTCTCGTTGTTGAGGTAATTTTGAATGAGCGTTTCCATGCGTTCGCATGCGCGGTCGATTTTTTCAATACGATCCGCACTGGCTTGGTGCTGACCATGCATGATTTTCAAATTCGCAATGGTGGCCTGGACAACCGACAAGGGGGTTCGGAACTCATGAGAGACCATGTCGATGAACTTACCTTGATCCGAGCGCAATTTTGATTCGTATTGCAATTGCATTTGCGCTTGGTCTTTTTCCTTGCTGAGTTTGTTGTAGCGGGAAAAGATAGTCGTACTCATCACAAGCATGTGCGCAAAAGCCCCCAGCTGGTAGCTGTTGTCGCTCCAGAAGTTGGGCTCAACCCAGCCCCAGTTGCGCATGTAGCGCCAGGCCACACCGATATAGAACAAACTGAAAGCGATCAGAAAAATTCGAGCAAGGTGATCTCCCGCCAGGCTTCGCTGGATGACCAAAACCATGAGGCAAAAAATAATCAGGAGCGAAGCAATCTGGAGCGGGGGGATGAACAGTGCATAGTGGTTCAGGAGTGTTCCAATCACGCCAACTACAGACAGAAAAACGGCGATTCTGAGCAGCCAGGCTCGGAGCAATGGGTGCTTGTGTTCAAGTTGCAAAAATTCGCTTGACATCAATGTCCCCGTGGTCAAAGACAGTGAGACCCACAGACCCAGGTAAGTGATGTGCTCGTGGCTGGTCATCCCATCGATATATTGCAAAGGCCAACCGCTGGTGAAAACCGCAGCCAGAAAGTTGATCAAGCTGTAAAGCGTGTAGTAGAGGTGCAAGCGTTCGCGTGTCCAGAACCAGAACAGCGTGAAGAAAATCACAACAAACATGTAAGTGCCGAAAACCATGCCCCAAAGAAAGTCATATCGAGCATGCTTGTCCATCAGTTTGCTGGCTTTGTACAAGGCAATGCTTGTTTGCATGGCCGTCGGCGATGAGAGCCTGAGCCAGTAAGTCTGGGCACCGCTGATTTGATCTTTCAGAACGAAGGTCGGGTTTTTGTAGTTCAGCACTTTTTTCTGTTGCGCTGACATGTTCGTGCCATATTGCTCTGTCGCCACTCCTTCCTGAGTGATCGTGAACAGTCGCACATCGGCCAGCAAGGGTTGGCTGACTTCGAGAAACCATTCACCTGGCTCGTCGACTCGATTGGGGGTCATTTGAAACCTGACCCAAACAGCGGCTGAGGTGAATCCTTCGGAAAGACTTCCAGAAAAATTCAGCCAGTGATCATCAGACAACTGGCGTATCTGATCAAAGTCAGCGCCGCTTTTGTCGCGAAGGTAATGTGCTTGGTGCCATCGGCCGAGAAGACCCTGCAATGAAGTTGGCGGTGTGGTTAGCGGCATTTCGCCGAGTGCAGACGCTGTGATGGCGGCCAGGCTCAAGACAAGGCTCAGCATTAAAAACAGCAGGCTTCTTTGAACTCTTCTGCATGCACACATGCCGAAGATGAATATGGCTTTTGTCATTTATTGTTAGAAATTGCAGGTTTTTCATGTGCATTATCCGATGCTATGGCAAGAATCCTGTTGCTCGACGATGAAGACGACCTGCGCGAAGAGGTCGCTGCCTTCCTGAATGCAACTGGAAGCTTCGAAGTCACACAAGTCAGCAATATTCGAAGGTTCTACCAGTATTTCAAGGCAGGGTCTTATGACATCGTGATCCTCGATGCGATGTTGCCCGATGGGGATGGCTTCGATGTGGCGCAAGAAGTCTCGCGAGAGCACTGCGAATGCGGCATTCTCATGTTCACCGCCAGAGACAGCACGCGTGACCGGATTTTTGGCTACGGTATGGGTGTGGACAACTATGTGACCAAGCCCATCCGCATGGATGAGCTCTTGGCTGTTCTTCTGTCTCTCAAACGCCGTGTCTGCAAGCCTCAGGCATGGGTACTAGGGACAACGGAATGGAGCGTGCATACCCCGCAGGGTGTCCATGTCCCCCTCAGTGCCATGGAATACAAATTCATTGCTGTCTTGAACAGCAAGCCCGGCGTAAGCTTTTCAAGGCGACAAATTGCCGAGCAGCTTGGCAAGGACAGTATCAGCTACGACGATCGCAATCTGGATGCGCTGGTTCTGCGACTGCGCAGGAAGGTCAAGCAGATGACGAAAGAATTCTTTCCACTCAAGACGATCCACGGTGCAGGCTATGCAGTCAGTCAGACTTTTGTCATGAAATGACACCCTGACTGCCTGGTTGAGGGCTGGCCAAACCCGGCAAGTTTTTCTTTCGAAAATCATAACTGATCATATTTGCATATTTGATAGTTTTGACAATTCTTGAATCCCTCCAAGTTGGTCTGTTGACCCGCAGGACGATTCATGGTCATTGCATCACCGAACATTGATTCTCAACAAAGCGCGTCTCACAGCCCGTTAGACTTGGCCAGACAAGCTCTGGTCCAAGCTGACTGGACACAGCTGCGTCAGATTGCCGGCAGAAAGCCTGCGGCTTGCCTGACAGCCTTGCAGCAAGCGCAAGTGCTGGATGTGCACTCGGCTGCCCACCACCCCACAGCGCTTCAGCTTTATGCCGACATTTGCATGCGGTTTGGGTCTCATGCAGATGCGGGTTGGGCCCTCTATTACGCAGCCCGTTTGTTGGGGGGGTCTCACCATTTGCCCTTACCCCTGCAAAACGCGTTGCTGAGAAATCATCCCTTCTGGCACCAAGATGTGCTGGGCGATCGTGTGGTGCTTGCAAGACCACGAGAACGCCATCGTGATGCGTTGGTTGCCATGTTCAGTGACCAGACGTTCCGAGACAAATACAACGCTTTTTTGCCGTCCGCTGAAGTCGCTGCGCGTGAGCACATTGATCGCGTAGGGCGTCCGTTTGAATCAGCCAAACAAATCAACTGGGTTGTGGAAAGCAAAACCGGCCAAGTCACTGGTCTGGCAACTCTTGCTGCACTTGATTTTGTGAATCGCCGGGCCGAATTGGTGTTCGGATTCGTGGGTGATGCTGCGGATGGTCGCATGCGCATGGAAGCATTTCAGCTGATCCTGGCGCTCACATTCCAGGAGCTTCGACTCGCCAAGTTGTGCAGCATGGTCTACGCGACCAACCCAAGTGCCCAAGACATGACGCTGCGAATGGGACTTTCACAAGAGGGGTACTTGCGACAGCACCTTTTGGTGCCCGGTTCCTCTACACCTGTTGATGTTTATCTCAATGGGCTGTTGCTTGCAGATTACTTGACCGACCCCCGAATTCAAAACCATTCCCGCTTGGCTTTCAGACGCCTGGACCCACAACACTTGTTCGATCACCGCCGATCGAACGCTCATTGATTTTTAGATTTTTCTCCTGACTGGATACGACAAATGCCCGCACAAAAATTCCTATTCATCGACTCACGTGTACCCGCTCCCGAGTTGCTGACAGCCGGTCTTGACCCGTCCGTTTCAGTGGTCATGTTGAATGACCACGAGTCAGGCTGGAGCCAAATTTCACGTGCATTGCAAGGCAGTCAGCAAGTCTCAAGCGTGAGCATCATTTCTCATGGTGGCCCTGGCTCTTTGCTGTTGGGCAACAGCGTGGTGACCAACGAGAGTCTGGCCACAGAGAGTGCAACGCTGGCATCGATTGGGGCAAGTCTCAGCGAGAGTGCTGACATTCTGCTTTACGGTTGCGATGTGGCCGCAGGAAACGACGGACAGCGTTTCATTCAGTCTTTGGCCTCCTTGACCGGTGCAGATGTCGCCGCATCATTGGATGCCACCGGAGGCGCCACAGCATCGAGCGACTGGACGCTCGAGAGTTCAACCGGTCCTATCGAAACAGCTTCTATTGCGCCCGCAAATTACACCTACGACCTGGGGTATTGGGGCAATGTCGGGTTGACTACACCGGGTGACCGATGGGCGATTGCTCGCGGGTCCACGAACACCATCATCTTTGATGCCGATGGCGGTGGCAAAGGCTCCAAATACGGCGTGGCCAACAACGTCAGTTCTTACAACGTCTCCAACCTCTACACCAGTGGCTACAACGGCGACTGGGAAGCCATCTGGTACACCTTCACGGGCTCGCCTTCTGCAGTTCCTGGCTCGCCATGGTATGTCTACAACTGGGACCCCGATGCAGGTGGCTTCACCTATTGGGGGGCGTATGCGAACTCAACACCCTGGCAGGTTAGCGGCAAGGCATCGGTGTCGATCACGCCGGGAACTTCACAAACTTTGTATGTCGGCGATCTGGTCAATGATGATTACTACACCAACTCTTGGGACGTGTGGAAATATTTCACAGGTGGTAGTGCATCGGGTTATGTGTCCAGTTCGAATCTGTCAGTAGGCAACAGTAGCACCAAATACGCCACCTTTTATGCCCCCAGCGTCATTAGCTGGAAAGGCACCGTCTACCTGGGCAGCATCACCTACAGCGTCAACGACGGTATCAACTACAGCCGTGCCGGAAGTGTCAATCCTGACTACGGCTCGGCATACAGCCGTTATAAATCGGCCACTTACACCACATACGTTTACGCAACGTATGCAGACGACCCCATTACATGGACAGGTGCTCCCGCCAACCAGACCTGGCGCAGTCCTTCAACCAACTCCTTCAATTTCGGTCGCGGAGCACAAGATCCGGATGCTGCTGATTCGGTGACAGGCTATCGGATCGTCAGTGTTGTGGATTCCACAGCCTCTGCTCCGGCCAGCACAGATGCCCAGACAGTGGCTGCGGTGGCTGCCTATGTGCCTGGAACACCCAACAGCCTCGGCGTGCCGAGTTGGATGACCCAAAATGGCCCTAACGGTGTGGGTACCACTGGAGCTTACCAGTCCAACTTGTCGGTCAAGAATTTGGCACCTGAATATGCTGGCCGGACATACACATTCACTGTAGAAGCGAGCTCCAGTGGCGGCGGTGTCAATACCGTACAAAAAACTTTCACGATCAAAACAGGCACAGTTGCTGAACTCAATGACTTGCCTACAAGCCCGGGCAATGCGCTCAGCTTGCGTGAAGATCACGCCATCGTATTTTCGGCCGCCAATTTCAACTTTGTTGATTTGGACAACACCGTGGGTGGCAGCACTGCCAAGGGCGCACGTCTGGAGAATGTTCGCATCACCTCCGTGCCTGCCAACGGTGATCTGAAGGTTTTCGCAACGGCAACAACCCTTGCTGCATCGCAGGTGCCGAGCACACAAACTCTCAGCTCGACCTTCTCAAATGCGGCGACCGAAACGATTTACAAACTTGGTACCACCGTTGCCAGAGTGGATGCAGGTGCGACTGCAAGCCAGGTGGCGCAAACCGTCGCTTATGAGCTGAACAACGACAAATTTTCACTTTTTACGGCCTCCGCAAACATCGGCGTTGTCACACTGACGCCCAAATCCGCGGGTACGAGTCTGACTGGCGTCAGCTTCAAAATCTTCAGCAGTCCAGGTACAGCGTTAGCCAACAACGCCGTCTTAACAGCGTCGGAATTGGCCAACCTTGTTTTTATTCCAGGCGCTGATTACAACGGAGATACCAGCTTCAGCTACAAGGTCAACGATGGGTATTCGGATGCGCTGACTGCGAGCACCATGAAGCTGTCGGTGTCCTCCGTAAACGATGCACCTGTTTTCTCAAGCTCCACCCCTCTGACAGCCACTGTGTATGACCTGGCAAACCCGGGAGTGTCAGTTGCGCCGGTGGTCGGTACCTTGTCTGCAACTGACCCTGAGGGTACAACCGTTCGCTACGGTCTTGACGGCGGAATTGTCAATTACAGCGGTTCCGCATCTTATGTCGCCCCCACCGTTTCCGTCACGACACATGGGTCTTCTTCCGCTGCGCAAGTGGCGGAGGTCACATTTTCGGCAAGCACCCAGGCCACCACGGTTCTGTTTAACCAAACGACGGTGAAATTGGACGCCGGCGATGCGACTGCTGTCGCACTCAAGGTGGCCAATGCCATCAATGCCAATGCTTATGAGGAATTCTCAGCCGCCGTCTCAGGGGCCGTTGTCACCTTGACAGCCAAGTCTGCTGGCTTGCGTACTGATCTGGCTGCAACTGATTTTGGCTATCAGACAATCAGTCGACAGGGCAAATTGGGTGTATTGACTGTTGACCAGGTCACTGGCAAGTGGGCTTACACACCCACCCAGACCACCGCCATCAACCAGCTTATGGCTGGCGACTCTGTACCAGAGGTGTTCGGTCTGACAGCAACCGATGCTGGCGGGCTGTCTGCCAACAAAGCCTTGACCATCAACGTGCTTGGCGTAAACAGTTCGCCAACTTTAGCCAATGCAGTGCCTGACACGACGCTCAATGGCTCGCGCCAATACACACTCCCGGCTGACACTTTCAAAGATGCGGATGGCAACACACTGACACTGTCTGCAACGATCGATGGGGTAGCCGTTCCCAGCAGCAATTCAAACGGTATTTCATTTAATTCAGCCACTGGCACCTTCACGGCCAGTGGCAGTTCGCTCACACCTGTGACCATTGTGGTGTCTGCCACCGATTCGGTGAATGGTTCGACCGCCGCCTCAGATTCCTTTGTGCTGGGCAACACCCCTCCTGTCGCTGCCAAACCGATTCCATACAAAATCATCAAGACCAGCAGCGAAGTCACCACTGTCACCTGGACTGATAAGCCAGCTGGGGTGAACAGCATTGCTTTTGACGGCGTCTCGGTCAATGTCAGCTCTGCTAGCACTGGTGCCCAAATTGCCACCGCAATTGCAGCCGGCACTTACCCCAACTTTACTGTCACATCCAGTGGCGCCGCCATCACCATCACAGCGAAAGCTGCAGGTAACATAGCAGACATTAGTTCAGGAGACTTTTCTCTTACAGGAACTTCTTCGACAGTTACTGTGGCTCCGCCTGTAAATGAGCAAACCGATTTTGCTTTCAGCGGCACAACAACAGGCGTTACCGGAGTCACTTTCGATGGCGTAGCCAAAACCTTCGTTGCATCTACATCAGATACCGATCTGGTGAGCAAAATCGTCTCAGCGTATTCAGGGGGTACACCCAATTTCAACCTCACGGCGGGTGCATCCGGCCATGTGATTGTTCAGGCCAAAATCGGGGGAGAACAAGCGGACCTGTTGTCTACAGCGTTCACCTCGTGGACTGGTGGTGGCGCTCCTACTGTAACTCCCACAGTAGCGCAACAAGGGGTGAACGAAACATCGACATTCACGTTCACCTACGTACCAGGACAAAAATCGATCACATTTGATGGCGTGACTGTAGACGTATCGGGTGTAGCGGTAACGAACAGTGCATCCCTTCAGACGGCCATTGTTGCAGGATTGACAGCATCGACGGCCAATTACTCGATCAACAACGGAGCCAGTAGCGATCAAGTTGTGGTTGTCGCCAATACGCCAGGCAATAAAACCGATCTGACCGCTGCAGCTTTCAGCACCACATTCACTTCCTCCAATGCGACTGTGGGAACGATTGCTCAAGGTGGCAAATGGTCTTATGTGATTCCTTCAGATACTTTCGTCGATGCCAATGGCGACCCGCTGAGTATTTCTGTCTTTCCAACAGGATCCACAAACGCATTGACGGTTTCCTCTACGCCGCTGGCCTACAACAGCGATACGCGGACCATTTCTGGAACGGGAGATTTGGCAGCGACCTCGTTGACAGTGGTGGCTTCGGATCACACCGACAACGCCAGCAGCGCATTCACGCTGACCACTTACTCAACCACACCCCCGACGTTGCCTAACTCGGTTGCCATTGACTTCAACGGCGCGGGCACATTCAACTACGCTATCCCCGCAGAGGTGTTTGACCTTACCGCTGCTCAAACTTTCGCAAAAACCGGCACATGGCCAAGCTGGGCGAACATCGTCAACGGACAGATTGTGGCCAATCCACCTGCAAATGCTGCTGGCAGCTGGGCGTTGCAGGTGGCTGGTACATCCAGAACGGTGACGTTCAACCTCACCGTCACAAACCCCGATGACCCGCTGATTCTGGGTAACCCGGTGGCGGCCCAAACCATAGGTCAGGGGGTAAGCAATTTTTCAAAAAGCATTGCTGGTGTCTTCACAGATCCCGACCCATCGACCACGCTGACGTATACAGCCTGGGCTGACAAAAACAGGGATGGCAGTTACGATTCCAGTGAGCAGCTGCAGTCTAGCGGGGCATATTGGCTGAAGTTTGACGGTACAAATTTCACGGGGACTCCTGACGAGGCGCTTTCTTCTGTCAACGTTAAATTGCTTGCAACTTCTTCCGATGGTTCAACTGACAGCACCAATTTCACCATCAATTTGCCGAGCAACGCGTCAGGCAGTTTGTCTGCAATTACTGTGTCCGGTGGCAATGCTTCGGTCACCCTCACAGATGCCAACACATTCACAGCGGCCAATGTCATTTACAAATGGCAGACATCGACCGATGGACTGACATGGACGGATGTTGTCACAGGTGGAACCCGCACAGTCAACACATCCACTCTGAGTTTGCTTCCCAGTGAGGTGGGCACGCAGCTGCGTGTCAACGCGTTCTACACGGACAAGAATGGTTATACCGAAACAGTCACTTCAACTGCTTCGCGTCTTATTGACCATGCTGATGTACCTGATTATCCGGGTACTGTCTCATTGGTAGGCGATCTCAAGCCAGGCTATACCTTGTTTGCGGATGTCAGCGATCCAAACGGATTGAGTGCCACACCACCAACCTACACTTGGTATCGCAGCGATGATGGAGTGAACTTCACGCAGGTTCAAGGTGCCAGTGGCAACACGTACACACTGACCAGTGCAGACAGCTACAAATACATTCAGGTTCGCGCGAATTACACCGATCTGAAAGGTGTAACTTCCACAGTGTCGGCCATTTCCAATGACCCGAACACCACACCAGCTACTGACTACGTTGGACTTGAGGCTACGGCCCCTACAGCCTATGACGATGCTGCATCCTTGACTGAAAGATCGGGCGTAAGCAATGCAACGTCCGTATCGGCTTCTCCAACTTCAGGAAACCTATTCACCAACGATACGGACCCCAACACCAAGGACAAAGCAGGCAATGACATTCCAAGCAAGCGGGCCTTGTTCAATGTCTCTGATTTGCGTTTAGGTGGTGTTCTGGGTGACGGTCAGCCGGGCGAACGAACCGGCGACACCTACTACCTGAAAGGTTCATATGGTTGGCTCGAAGTCGATGCACTTACTGGTGCTTACCGTTACTACCTGGATGAAAAGAACGAAAGCGTTCAAAGCCTCTCCAGTGCGTCGACACCACTTGCAGACGTTTTCAACTATGAAATCAATGATGGCGACTCACCTGATTTCCTGAAAGCCAACGCCAAGCTGACGCTGACCATCAATGGTGCCAACGATAAACCAAGTGTCACAGGTGGCCTTGGACGTGCCTCTAACGAAGCTGCAGCAGTGTCGACCAGCGATACGACTGGACCTGTTTTACTGGGCGGCGTGGTCAAAGGTAATATGGTCATTCTGACCTACGACGAAGGCCTTGATGGTATGAACCTGCCATCAGCTACGTCGTCTTACACTGTTTCAGTGGGGGGCACAGCAGTCAATGTCAACAGTGCCTCTGCCAACGGTAATCAACTGACATTGACCCTCGCTAATGCCGCTCTGAACGGGCAGCAAGTCACTTTTGCGTACACCGACCCGACTTCCGCGAACGACAGCAATGCGTTGCAGGATAACGGTGGCAATGATGCGCTGAGCATCAGTGTGCCCATTGCGTTGGTAAATAAAACGCCCGCAACCAATGACACAGTTGCACCAATTTTCACTTCTGCACAGGTCAATGGTTCTGTCATTCGCTTGAAATACAGCGAGTTACTTGACAGCACAAACTTGCCTCACGAGAGCAAATTCACGATCAAAGTGGGCAGCAATACGCTCACTTGGCGCGACTACACCGTTGCCTCGGTGGATGATGAAACCTTGGTGATCAATCTGAAGACAGCGGTTGCATCGACCGATACCGTCAAGCTGGCGTATGCTGACCCATCGACAGACAACGATGCTCTGGCATTGCAAGATGTTGCAGGCAACGATGCAGCAACATTGGCTGAAATCACGCTTGTCAATGTCACACCTGCAACTGTGGCAGTGACGTACACATCTTCAGTCAATGAAGATTCGGCCACCGCTTTGTATACCGGCTCATTGGTGTTCAGCGACTATGACTCATCCAGCATCACGGTCAAACTCGTGGCCACTGCCGGACGACTCATTGTCCCCAGTGCGTTGGCTGGCGTCACCGTCACAGGCTCAGACACTTCGCAGCTCTTGCTCAGTGGCACAGTCGCTGCACTGAACGCGGCCATGTCTACCAACGGTATCCAGTATGTGACTGCCCCCAATGGATCGACCTCGGCAACGCTCACGGTTTGGGCCTCAGACGATGCAGGCGTCAGTTACACCCAGGTCGCCAGCTCTGCCGTTTCTGTCACGGGTAAAAACGATTCCATCGTTCTGGATCTGGATACCACCAGTGCCGGATATGGTTACACCGCATTGTTCCGTCCCCGGGGTGATGCTGTGCCAATCATCAACTCTGCAGCTGCCATCAGTGATCCGGACGGTACCGAAATCACACGCGCAGTGGTACGCATCTCCAGTGGCGATGTCGACAACCAGTTCGGAACAACTTACGAAACACTCACATCTTCTCTCGGTACTGCGTCTAGTTTTACGAATGGTGGTCTGACTGTCACCGGTAATGGCACCACGCAAATCGAAATCACCGGGGTGGGCACGCATGCAGCGTACATGACCTTGCTGCAATCGATCAAATACCTCAATGCCAACCCCAACGCATATGGCGGAGATCGCCAGATCTCTATCCGCTTGACTGATCGCTATTCCGTTGAAAGCGAACAACAAGAATCCAATAAGGCCTTGTTGACGCTGGCCAGCATCAACAGCAGTGTCAAAGTCGGTCAGAAGATCCTGATTGGTGCGCTCAACAGTAGCCAGCAGGTGGTTTACACCGACAGCGGTGCTACTGTCTCTGCGGTCAACAACGAATACCTTTCTGCAAGCAATAACTTGCCTTTGCTCTCAGATACTTCGTACCTCAAGTTCGAGACCACAGGTTCATTGGCCTCCGATATCGGCTTGACCAACGGATCTGGAGCCACTTTGGCTTTGGCGGTGACCAATGCCTCAGTGGCCGTCGGACAAAAAGTTTACGCAGGTTCTACGCTGGTCGGCACAGTCTCCAGCATCAGCGGTACCTCGATCGTCATTTCCGCATCGACAACGACCACTCTGACTGCCGGATCCAGTGTGGTCTTTTCAACAGATGCTGTTTCTACCGTCGTCAAGACGATCAGCAACAAAATGGTCTCCAGCATTTCGACCAATGCCAGCAGCAAGAGCGAGATCTTGTTGTCAGGCATTGATTTGAACATTGCAGTCGGTCAATCCATCTATGAAGTCAATGGTGGAACCGAGTCAGCTGTTCTGGGGACTGTGGATTCAGTCAGCTACAGCGCCAATGGCACGTTAGTGACGGCCACCAGTACCGTCAGTGGCGTCATCGCTGGCGATAACCTGCGCTTCAAAACTTACGCTACCAACAGGTCTCCAGAGGCCACTACCACGATCCAGAACGTCTGGACAACCGAAGTGGATCTGAATGGTGTCTTGGCGTCCGGACGCGACTACACGACCAGCTTCACAGAAGGTCAAACGGGTGGGACGAACATCGCATCGGCATCCGCCAGCCTGGACAACCAGGAGGTCTACGTTAAGACCGTGGTCATCAATCTGACCAATCCCCTGGATGGCGCCAGCGGTGTATACGAGGCCTTGAGTCTGAACCCTGCTTACACGGTGCCGCTGCTGGGGCGTGGCATCACAAGCACCGTCTCCAACAGCAACCACACACTCACACTGTCTGCAATGAATCCCTCGACAGGTGTGACGGCGGCAGACATGCAGCTGGCTTTGCGGGCGGTGCAGTACGCCAACACCTCGGAAAACCCATCAGTCACACCGCGCGTGATCGATGTCACCGTTACGGACATCACCAACCTGGGTGGTGTTTCGGCCAAAACCACCCTTAACATCATCCCAGTCAACGATGCGCCGACGCTCACTGGCGACTACCAGGCCAGCATGGATGAGGGCAGTGTTTATGTCCTGAACAGCGATTCAGCACATCGCGATTTTGTACCTGCCGACGTTGACAACGATGTCGCTACCTTGACTTACACGGTTAAGGTGTTGCCAGAAGCCTCACTGACTTTGTTCCGCGATGCCAACAACGACGGACAGATCGATCCTGGTGAGGCCTTGGCTGTAGGCGCCACATTCACCAATGCAGACATGACGGCTGGCCTGATCAAGGTCAAGCAGTCGGGTGTGGATCGCGTATTCACTGGTTTCAACCAAACCGATGCCCAAACGTTGGTCCGAAGCGTTCAGTTCGAAAACAAGCTGGGTACCGACAACAATGCAAACACCGTTCCCGGAGCGGGTCTGCGCAAGGTGACATGGTTGTCGACCACTGAATGGAACAGCTCCGGCGTTGAAGCTAACGACGTCGCTGTGTCCAACGTCATCACCAACATCACAGATCTCTCACTCGCATCCACGGTTTTCTCAACCCAAACAGCCTCCGCACCAGGTGCCAATGGCTTCAAGCGGCTCACTTTCAGGGTGGATGGTGTCAGCGATGGGGCTTCTGAAGTCCTAAAATTCGGTACACAAGAAGTCAAATTGGTGCCCGGCAGCATCACCGCCAATGGTGTGGTTTACACCGTGACGCCGCAGACCGAGACTGTCAACAACGTCACTGTCAATTACCTGCTCGTGACGGTATCCAAGTCATCTTATGCGCTGGGTCTGCAGTTGCAGGACGGTGGCCAAGATGGCAGCCAACCGGTGCAAACCACGCTCAACATCACGGTCAACCCGATCAACGACGCACCTGCATTGACCGTCACCAACGGCACTGCGGGTTTCACCGAGAACGGCTCGGCTGCCACGCTGTTCAGTGCAGCCACCGTTTCGACATCGGACACCAGTGGCCCCGCGCAAACCATCACTGGTCTGACGTTGACGGTGTCAGGCGTGAAAGACGGTTCAGCAGAAAAGCTGATGTTGGATGCAACTACCTCGGTGGATTTGGTCGCAACTGCTGCGGGCAATATCACAGTCACCTTGGCAAGTAACACTTACACGGTGAATCGGACAGTGACGGTCAATGGGAATGCGGCAACGGTGACGTTGTCCAGCAACCAGAGCACCGCAGTCTGGCAGAGCTTGTTGACCAATTTGGCATACAAGAACACCAGTACCGATCCAAGCACCAATGACCGTGTGATCACGCTCACTTCAATCACGGACAGCGGTGGCAACACAGCGCCGAATGTCGACACAGCCACGCTGAATCTGGTACGGACGGTGACAGTCACAGCGGTCAACACACCGCCAGTTCTGAATACGGCACCTTATGCATTGACTGTGGTGGACGGTGCCACGGGCACCATTGATTCTGCTTTGATGGGTGCCACCGATGCAGACGGTGCCACGGCTACAGCCAATCTGATTTATACAGTCACGGCTGCCAGCACCAAGGGTGACCTGTTCATTGACTCCAATGGCAACGGTGTCATCGATTTCTCAGAGAAACTGGTTGTTGGTGGCAGCAACCTCAATGGCGGAGAGCTGCGCAGCAGCTTCACGCAGGCCGAGCTGGCTGCAGGCAAGCTTAAATTCAAAGCTTCTGGCAGCAATACCGGTGCTGATTCATTCGGCTTCACCGTCACAGACGGGGTGATCAGTACGCCTTTGAGCCACGACTTTGCCATCACCATCGTGCCTGCCTCTACAGTTCGCGGCAGCGTGAGTGGCACAAGCACCACAGCGACGGACCTGTTTGGCAGCGTCAGCATGAACGTACCTGCGGGAGAGACCGTTCAGTCTTTCACCTTCACCGTCAGCGGTGTCAAGGACGCGGGCGAGAAGTTGACCATCAACGGGCAAGTGATTGCGTTGGTCAACGGTACGACGGTTACTGCTGCAGGGGTCACCTACACAGTGCTTGTCGATGCCAACGGCCTGGCAACGGTGCGGGTCGCCGACACTGCAGCACCCGGTTGGAGCGCTGCCGACGCGGCAGCGCTGATCGACGGTATCACTTACACCAACACTTCCGGTTCGCCAACAGGTGGGCAACGTGTGGTGGAGCTGGTCAGTACCAGCAACTACAACAGCGGGGGTACCACGCTGCCGCAGACGCCGGTTCAGCAGGGCACGGTCACTGCGACGCCGGCAGATCCTGTTACCGATGTTGCCGCGGGTGCCACGGTGACCACCAGCACAGACGGCTCCAAGCCCCTGTTCACGGACGTGGCCGTCAGCATGCCAGCAGGTGAGGTGATCAATCAGCTCAAGTTCACAGCGGGTCAAATTCTGGATGGCAGCCATGAGTCACTGGTCATTGGTGGCACAACAGTCCCGTTGGTCAACAACACCACGGTGACGGTCGGAACCGGTGCCGATGCAGTCACTTACACGGTGGCTGTTGTCAACGGCGTGGCCACGGTCACAGCAACTTATGCAACAGCATTGACAGCAACCACAATGCAGACGGCGCTTGAAAGTGTCAGTTATGCTGACACGGCTGTGCCGCCCACACCTGGCCAACGCTCTATCGCGTTCACCAGCATGGGCAACAGTGCTGTGCCTGGTTCTGACGTTCAGGTCAATCTGGATGGTGTGGTGAACGTGAAGCCCGCCATGGATGCATTTGGCTCGACGGTCACAGCGGCTTTGGATGCCGCTGTCCCAACAGGCAGCACGGTTGGCAGCCTGACCTTCTCGGTGGCAGGCGTGCTGGATGGCGCCAATGAAGTTCTCAAAATCAATGGACAAGACATTCCATTGGTCGCAGGCGTCACCGTCATTGATGGTGTGACCTACACAGTCACCGTCACAGCTGGCGTGGCCAGTGTCTCTGTCAGCAAGGCTGCTCCCGGCTTTACGGAAGCACAAGCCATTGCCTTGACGGATGCTGTGACCTACGTCAACAACGCTTCGCCTGCCTCTCCAGGGGCTAAAACGATCAGTCTGGATAGCGTGGGTGTTCTGACAGGAACGGCGACCACTCCAACTGCGGTCGTTATCGCTGATGCACAAAGCACCGTCTCATATGGTGGCGCAGCCAGCGATCCTTTCACCACGGCAGACATCACTGCGGCCAATGCAGCCATCACGGGTAACACAAACGGTCTGAGTTTCACGGTCTCGGGCGTTCAGGATGGTTCCAAAGAAGTGCTCAAATTCGGCACCACCACGGTGCCATTGGTCAACGGCACAGTAGGTCCGATCGACGGCGTGACGTATACCGTTTCCGTGGTCAACGGAGTGGCTACTGTGACCGCGGCGGCAAGCCCTGCGCTGACCGAGACGGCGGCCGAGTCTTTGGTCAACAGTTTGGTGTACCAGAACACTGCTGTATCCCCCTCAACAGGTGATCGCACGGTGTCCCTGGCCACCGTGACTCCAGCAGGGGGGGCGGCCACTGTGGTCACTGGGGTTGGTGGCACCCTCAGTCAGCCCGCAGGTGTCGGTGGTGCACCTCTGACCAGCCCGACCGTCGATGCATTTGGTGCAAGTGCCGTCAATGCTGTGGGTAATGCCGTACCTGATGGCAGCACCGTCGGCAGCCTGACCTTCACGGTCGGTGGTGTTGTGGATGGCGCCAGTGAAGTTTTGACCGTGAATGGTCAGAACATCCCGCTTGTAGCAGGAACTACAACCGTAGGGGGCGTGACCTACACCGTGACAGTCAACGGCAGTGGTCTGGCCACCGTCGTTGTCAGCAAAGCTGCGCCGGGTTTCACAGAAGCGCAAGCGCAGACATTGGTGAACGATGTCACTTATGCCGACACTGCCAGCACGCCCAGTGCAGCCAGCAAAACCTTCTCATTGACTGGTGTGGGTGTGATCACCGGCGGTACGCCAACGTCAGTGCCTCTCACCGATGTGCAAACCATCGTGGGGGTTGGCGGCGCTGCCACCGATCCTTTCAACGCTGCAGACATCAGTGCGGCCAACTCGGCCATTACAGGAGCAACAGGTGCTTTGACCTTCACCGTCGCGGGGGTCAAAGATGGGGCCAGCGAAGTTCTGAAGTTCGGCAACACCACAGTGCCGCTGGTCAATGGCGCAACTGTGGTGGTGGGTGGGGTGACTTACACCGTTGCAGTGACCAATGGCACAGCCACGGTCACGGCGACTGCCAGCCCGGCGCTGAGCGAATCAGCAGCTGAGGCTTTGGTCAACAGCCTCACTTATCAAAACACCTCTGGCGTCCCATCGGCGGGCGATCGTTCGATCTCTCTGGCTACTGTCACGCCTGCTGGTGGCTCGGCCACCACAGTGAGCAACGTCGGTGGCGTCGTAGGGACAGCATCCAATGCCTTGCCGACAGTCACCAACACTGGTTTCACAATTCAAGAGGGCGGGATCATCAATGTCACCACCGCGCTTCTGAATGCCAGCGACGTAGAGAGCGCTGCGTCTTCACTGCAATTCACCTTGTTGGCTTTGACCGATGCCACGCTGTTCCGTGACATCAATAACAACGGCGTGGTGAACACGGGCGAAGCGATTGCAATTGGCGAGACCTTCAGCCAGCAAGACATTGCCAATGGCTTGCTCAAGATCCGTCACAATGGCAATCAGCCAAGCACCAATACCTTGAGTGTGAAAGTGTCGGATGGCACAGGCTCCAGCACCAGCAGCCACGCATTCACTGTCACCAACGTGAATGATGGTCCAGTGGGCTTGCCCGTGATCACGGGTACTGCAGGCCGTGGTCAGACATTGACTGCAAACACCTCCGGATTGAGCGACGCCGATGGGCTCGGAACACTGTCTTACCAGTGGAAGAGCGACGGGGTCGACATCGCAAGCGCCACCAACAGCACTTACACCGTTGCACGTGCCGACATCGGTAAAAAGATCAGTGTCGCAGTCAGCTACACGGATCTGGGTGCGACGCCGGAATCGGTGACCAGTGCACCGACGGCTGCTGTGGTCAACATCAACGAAGCGCCAACACTGACGGCCGGAGCCATCACAGTGGCAGAGGGCGGCTCGGTGACTTTGACGGCTGGTGTCACTCAGATGGTGCGTGCGGCCGACGGTGATGGCTTGTCTGATGCGCATGTGTTCACATTGACAACAGCGCCTCAACATGGAACTGTTTACCGTGATGTCAATGGCAATGGTTTGCTGGATAACGGTGAGGCCATTGCACTGAACGGTCAATTTGGTTGGGCGGACCTGAGCAGCGGCAAAATACGCTTTAGCCATGATGGCAGCGAGAGCTCCGACAGCTTTGCCCTGAAACTCAGTGATGGTGTCGCAGAGACAGCGCCCGTTTCATTTGCCGTCTCCAAGACAAACGTGAATGATGCGCCAGTCATCGCTGGCTTGACAACGGTTTCTGGTGCCAACGTGGTCAGCGATCAGTTGACCTACCCGACGCCGGGCGCTCGCATGCTGTTGGACCAGGGTACGACCTATGCTTCAGTGACCGACAGTGATTCAGCCAACTTCAATGGTGGATCATTGCGCGTGTCAATTTCGCTCAACAAGAATGCAGCGAAAGATGCACTGTCCATCAAGAGCGTCGAGGGTACAGGTGCCGATCAAATCCATGTCACGGGCAACACGGTCGCGTTCGGAGCCGATGTGATCGGTACGTTTGCGGGAGGCACTGGATCCGATGATCTGGTGGTCACCTTGAACGCCAACGCGACACCTGTAAGCACTGCAGCTTTGATCAGCGCTGTGGAGTTCAGCAACTCGGAAACTGTGCCCGCCCAGGCAAGCCGCTCAGTGTCATTTGTTTTGAACGATGGCGCTGGTGGTGCTTCAGCTGTCTCAACGGTGCTTGTGGATTTGACGGCCACAGCGGCCCCTGTGATTCAAAATGCGGCGACGCAAATTGGTGTCATGGAAAACACCCGCGATGTCGGCTTCTTTGTTGCGCTCGATCCAAGCGGTTTGGGTGTGACTTACAGCTTGGTGAACTCTGCTGACAGTTCGGCTTTTGTCATCAATTCACAGTCTGGTCTGTTGCAGTTTGCAACAGCGCCAGATTATGAAAATCCAACCGATGTGGGCCATGTCAACGATTACAACGTGGTCGTTCGAGCGACCAATACATTGGGCTTGTATGACGAAGCACCTTTGCATGTGTTGGTGCAAAACGCGACGACCGGTGTTGGTGAAAATGAAGTCACGCCGCCTGTCCTGACCTTGGCTTCCGTGTCAGGTACTTCGTTGACCTTGTATCTGTCTGATGCGAGCAATCTTGATGCAAGCAACTTGCCTCCGGCTGCCGCATTCAACGTGATGAGCAACGGCGCTCCAGTTGCTGTCACAGCCGTGAGCGTCAATGCGTCTGCAAAAACAGCCACACTCACTTTGGGTCAAAGCGTCGCTTCAGGAGCAACAGTCACGCTCAGCTACACCGATCCAACTTTGGCGGTCAACGACACCTTGGCGTTGCAGGATCAATACGGCAATGACATGGCTTCGGTGTCTGGTGTCAATGTGCTTGTCTTGACACCCGCTCCAGCGGTGGCTTCAGGCTCGACAACAAACACGGTTACGGGCACGGGCACGGGCACGGGTACTGGTACTGGTACTGGTACTGGTACTGGTACTGGTACTGGTACTGGTACTGGTACTGGTACTGGTACTGGTACTGGTACTGGTACTGGTACTGGTACGACTGTGCCTGCGACTGTCGAGAATGCCGTGCCCTCACTGCCGAGTACCGGAACGTCCACTTCGGTGCTTGGTGACGGCAACGGCGACGGTATCCCTGACTCACAGCAAAGTGCGGTGGTTTCCATTGCGTTGAAAATTTCCTCCACCCCCAACACGGCTGCGGCCAATACGCCACAGACTTACATCACGCTGGTGGCCGCATCGGTCAATGGCAAGGTTGGAACGGCGGAAACCACACAGATCACCGATGTACAGCAATTGGACGCACCAGCCAATTTGCCGGCATCGGTCGCTATGCCCATGGGGCTGATTGCTTTCAAGTCTACGGTGCCTGTTTCTGGCGCAATGAGCTCCTACAGCCTGTATGTCGATGCATCGGTCGACTTCAATGGGTACTGGAAGCAAAACAAAGCAGGTGTCTGGACCAACCTGGCCAGCGCAGCTTATGGCGGCTCGATCACCCAGGAAGGCGGAAAGATCCGCATCGACTTCAAGATCCAGGACGGTAGCGAATTTGATGCTGATGGCTTGGCCAACGGCGTCATTGCCGACCCGGGTGCTGTGGGCAAGTTGCCACTGTCGCTCATGGGCACAGTGGCGAACATGCCTGATGGACACGGCTGGTTCTGATGAAAGACAAAGACATGAGCACTTTAACCATGACAAAAACACATACATTTTTCAACTCTGTGCAACGTTTTGCTTCAGCCACTTTTGCGCTGACAGCCGCGTTCCTGGTGGCGGCTTGCGGGGGAGGAGGGGGATCCAGTTCAGCACCTGTTCCCGTGGTTGCCAACTCGGTCAGTGATCTGGTGGGACGCTGGGAAAATCCAGCCGCCAATTGGGATGCCAAATGGTTGGCGCCCGTTTCCGGCCAGACTGTTTCCCCCATTTGGCTGCTCAGTCGTGACGGCAGCAGCATGTCCTATCTTGAAGGGACGATTGCTGCTGACGGCACTGTATCGGCCACTGGAAAGCGTTATGCACTGAATGTGGCAGGCGAGGGCACAGTCCCTGTGTCTCAAACATGGAATGCCAAAGCCACGACGCTCAGTGGTCAAACCAGATTGAGCTTCAGTGATGGAACCACGCTGACGCGCAGTGCAGCACAAGCGTTGGTGGTTCAAAGTGATGTTACTGGAGCATGGACTTCACAACTGGGCAATGGTTTGCTGACGCTGAATTACAGCGTTGATGCTCAGGGTGTCCTCAAAGGCAACAGCACAACAGGTTGTACTTACGTTGGCTATGTGGTTATCCGCGCCAACAGTTTTGTTTATGACGCACGTTTGAGTGAGACCTGTACAGATGGTGTCGAAAAACTTTTGAATGGCATCGGCAGTTTGGCCACCGATAAAGCTCGCCTGACATTGACTTTGTTGGGGCCTTCAGGGGCTTACGCCAAGGCCTTGTACTTGTCCAAAAACTGACACTTCCAGTTTTGCATTTGATCGTTTGAATCGAGTAAGCACCATGAATTTTTCTGTCAATAACCCCCAACTCAATCACTGCAATGTCCTGATGCCAAAGGCTAATGGATTTGAGCATGTTTCTCAGCTCATCATTGCAGACGGGGGCGCAGCTGATATCCACTTGCTTGTTCAAGATGCACAACACCCGGTCATGGTTCTTCATGAGTCCCAAGATCCTGTGCAAGCCATCAGCCTGGCTCTGGCGGGTGAAGCGCTGGATGTGCTGCACATTGTTGCCCACGGGCAGCGAGATGGTTTCTCCATGGGTGGTGCATGGGTCGATGCAAAAGCGTTGCGTGCTCAGGCTTCTCTTGTCTCAGCATGGAAAGTTCAGAAAATCGCGCTGTGGAGTTGTGCGGTCGGGGTGAACTCGGAACTTGCAAGCACTTTGCGCATGCTGACAGGCGCACAAGTTTTTGCAAGCGACAAGCCTATTGGACTTGTGGATGGGCACCGCCTTTGGTCTCTTGGGCATTGTGCACCGAATGCACCATTTTCTCCAGCGATGCTGGAGAGTTGGGACCATCAATTGGCCAGTTACAAGTTCAGCCGTGTTTACCAAGTCACCAACGTTGCCGACAAGGAATCCAACAACCATACGTTTGTCTATGCCTCTCCTTTGGCCACCGCCAATGAAGGCATCATCGTGGACGGTGCGAACAGTCGACTTTTCAGCGGAAACGATGTTTCTGCGACGCTCACGATTCAGGGCCTGTCACCAATCAACGGCTGGATCAGTCGTCCTATTAAAGTTGGCGGTGTCATCGTCGGTTTCTATATGTGGTCGGATGTCAACTTCACCACATTGCAGCTGGCACAGGCCGACGGCAACGCAGACGCTGACAGTTCAACAGCCGATAACACAGGTTATATCCTTGTAGTTCCCGGAAAGGAGAGTTATTTCTCCAGTGGAGCCATTGGATCGTCTTCGGACCGTGTCGACTCTGCTTTGAACTCACTGGTGCCGGTGAACGCGGCCCCAGTCGCCAACAACGATACGGCCACTGTGGCCGAAGATGGCACGGGCTCTGGCACAGTCATCACCAACGACACCGACCCCAATGGCGACAGTTTGGTGGTCACTCAGTTCAAGTACACCTTGGGTGGTGTCACCAGCACAGTGGCGGTCACAAGCAGCGCAGCCGGCAGTGCCAACATCACTGGCGTCGGCACTTTTACTTTGGCTGCAAGCGGTGCCTGGACATTCACGCCAGTGGCCAACTACAACGGTCCGGTACCGGCGATCACTTACACCATCGCGGATCCCTCAGGACTGACCTCGACGGCCTCCCTCACCATGTCAGTGACACCTGTCAATGATCCGCCAACGGTCAATGTCATTGCAGGCGCACCAGCTGGTTCTGTGGATTGGGTAACCACGCCACAAAACACGCCGATTGTTCTTGGTTTGAGCGACTTTGGTCAGTTCAGCGATGTGGATGGCGACAGTCTGGCCAAAATCCAGATCACCACATTGGCGACCAATGGTGTCTTGCAGTACTACAACGGTACCAACTGGGTAGCTGTGACAGCGTTGCAGGAGGTCACGGCGACAGACATTGTGGCGGGCAAACTTCGATTTGCGCCCGACACCAATGAAAACGGCTCCCCTTATGCCACATTGACATTCAAGGTGAGTGACGGCACAGCGTGGAGTGCGAGTGCCTACACGGTGACCTACAACGTCACTGCCGTCAATCAGCCTCCCGTTGCCAACGACGACAACTTGCCAGTTTCTGGTGTTTACGCGGCATTTGCGGTTGAATCTGGCTGCCATGTGACAGGCACCGACCAGGCTGGCGCTACGCTGACCAATGCAGGCTCCAACCAGTCGGGCAATGTGATCACGAACGACACGGATGTGGATGCTGGCACGACTTTGCGGGTCACTCAGGCCAGCAGTGCCGTCGGCAACGATGTCAAAACCGTTGCATCTGGCAGCACATCCACCAGCAACTACGTCACGGTGAATGGTCTTTACGGCTCGTTGCGTGTGGGGGCAGATGGCTCCTACATCTATTTGCCTGACAACACCAACAGCAAAGTTCAAGCGCTCAGGCCCGCTGATGTGCTGACCGAGACCTTCAGTTACACCGTGTCGGATGGTTCGGGTGGCACGGCCACGGCCAGTTTGACGGCCGTGATCAAAGGCTCGAACGATGCACCGGACGCGATCAATGATTACGACACGGTGCAGGAGCGCGCACTTTCTGGCGGTAACTACGGGACTGCGACTGGGAATGTGATCAGCAATGACACGGATCCGGACACTTCACCGACATTAACGCTTGCATCTTCCAATGCAGCTGCAACGGGAAGTTCTGCGGGGTCTGCAACTTATACGTTTACCACTTCAAATGCAGTTGGTGTGGGTGACTATGTGTTTTGGGATGAAGACAATTCAGCAAATACAAAGACGTTAAACACGCAAATAAAACTGCTTACGGTCAATCAAAATCCTGTGCAAGTTTCTTCGATAGTTTCTGGTGTCGTGACCCTGAACTATCCCAACGCTCTATTGGTTAACGATCAAGGCATTGTTTTTTCATCAACAGGGACGAATAAATACTTGGGTTTTGGCGCAGCAATTGACGCTAGCACAGGCACATACAAAGTATCAGCTTTGCAGAGTACCAGTGTGGCAAGCTCCACAACAGTCAATTTGTCCGCTATCACTGGTGCCGTCAGTGCCGGAATGACCGTGACCGATGGCACGACGACCAAAACGGTCACGGGCATCACAACCGATGCCAACGGTGCCATCACTTCGGTCACTTTGGATTCTGCTGTCACATGGACTGCGGCCAGCCTGTCTTTCTCGGCAGCTGTCGGCGCCACATTGACGGGCAAATACGGCACGCTGGTATTTGGCGCCAACGGCAGCTACACCTACACGCTGACAAGCAACGCGCTGAACGACAACCAGTCTTTTGTCGAGTCTTTCGCGTACACGCTCTCGGATGGCACGTGCACCGATTCAGCAGTTCTCTACATCAGCGCCAATGGCACAACAGCGGTGGTCATGGTGGATGATTCGGCTGTGGTGCTGGAAGATTCCGGGGCTTACGTTTCAGGAGTCTCCAATGTCCTGACCAATGACACATTGGCTGGTGGCACATTGACGAAATTTGGCTGGGGAGGCCAGTCGGCAAACGCAGGACAGCCCTTGACGGTGGCGGGTGTAGGCACTTTGACCATTGCGGCTGCAGGCACGTACACCTTTGTCCCTGAAGCCAATTACACAGGCCCGGTTCCAGTGGCCACCTACACCTTGTCTTCGGGTGCGGCCGCAACACTGCAATTGACCATTCAGGCAGTCAATGACTTGCCAACTGTGTCGGCCTCGACAGATGCCCCATCAGGCAGTGTGGACCTCGTCACAACGCCTGAAGACACTCCGATCGTGTTGGCCACAACAGACTTCGGGAAGTTCGCTGACGTCGACAGCGGTGACACGCTGCAAAAAATCCAGATCACGACCTTGCCCAATCATGGGACTCTGCAATACGACAGCGGCTCAGGCTGGGTGAACGTCACGCTGAATCAGGAGGTGACAGCCAGCGATATTGTGGCGGGCAAGCTGCGATTTGTGCCCGTTGCAGATGAAAACGGAACGGCTTATACGACGATTGGCTTCAAGGTATCGGACGGCACTGGCTACAGTGCCTCTGCCTACACGGTGACAGTGAATGTCACACCCGTGAACGACCCGCCTGTCAACACAGTGCCTGCAACGCAGGTGCTGAACCCAACGCCGACAACTTCGTATTCAACCACTCAGGCACTGAGCGGTGTGAGTGTCGCCGATGTCGAAAACAGCTTGACCAGCGTCACGCTGAGCGTGTCTTATGGCACGTTGCAGGCCACTGCAGGCGCAGGGGTCACGCCCAGCGGTGCAGGCACCTCTACCTTGACGCTGACGGGATCATCGGTTGCCCAGGTCAATGCCGTATTGGCCAGTTTGCAGTACACCGCCAACACCTTGTTCAGTGGCACAGACCGATTGGTCGTCAATACATTGGATTCGGGCGGACTTCGCGATCTGGATGCGGTCACGATCACGGTCAATGCTGACGATCGTCCGTTAACAGTGACAGGCTCGACGGTGAATGAGGCATCGCCTTACCTGATGTTCACCGTTGCAGGTGTTTCTGGTCAGTATGTCAAGCTGTCAGCAGCCAGCGCAACGGCAACTTTGGGTCTGGATGCTTTGCAGAACCTGGAGTACTACGATGGTACGGCTTGGCAAGCCTACACGGCAGGCAGTTACATTGCTCTGCCACAAGCGAGTACATCGGTTCGCTTGCCTGTGCTGCAGGACAAAATCAACGAAGGATCTGAAACACTGACTTTGTCTGCCTATAACCAGGCTGCAACGGTGCACAACGGGACAGGCACGATCAAGGACGACGGCACAGGCAGTATCTTTCTGGCGTCAGCGACCAACCTGACCCCATCCACTTACACCGATCCGCTGGACGATGATCGCCCGTTGGCGGTGACCGACCCCAACGATGTCAACCTCAATGGCATCGTGGTCAATGAAGGCTCGGTTTATGGTGTTCTCAAGGTGTCGGGACAGACAGGACAAAAGGTCCAGCTGAGCCTGGTCAATGGCACGGCAGTCGATGCCGATCACGGCCTGATCACAGCCAATGCAACCGGCCCGAGTGCAACCCAGGTCGAGGTGTACAACGGGTCAGCTTGGGTGCCTTACACCACAGGGCAGTGGGTCACCTTGGCCGGGACTTCGATGCTGGTGCGCATCAAGATCACGAACGACACGACCTACGAGGGGCCTGAAACCTTTGGCCTTCTGGCCACTAACAGCGGTGGCCAAAGCACCAGTGGCACCGTGGTGATCATGGACGATGGCACGGGCAACAACTACCCTGACAACACCACGGGTGCTGTCGACAACACGGTCACACTGGACAATGATCTGTCGATCAGCGTGACGGGTTATGGCCCGGTCAACGAGGGCTCCACTTATGCCATGTTCACCGTTCAGGCCAGCAAAGGCATACCTGTCCTGCTGTCGGTGGCGGGGTCGGGCAGTACCCAGGCAACGGTGACTGGCTTCACGCTGCAATACTCCACTGATGGAACCAACTGGTCCAGCTACAGTGCGGGCTCTCCGCCACTCGTGCCGGGCACTGTAGGCACTGGGCTGGGCACGTTCTACGTGCGTGTGAACATCAGCAGCGAGTGGGACTCCATCCTGGAGACTTCTGAAACCTTCAGCCTCACGGGGACCATTTCGGCTGGCGGCACGCCCGCCAAAGCATCTGCCGCAGAAGTGGCCATTGTCGACGTGGGCGATGGCACTCGTTACACAGGAACGGTCACCAACGGCACGCCGGTGGAGAACACCTCGGGTGTGAACGACAACGACAGCAGCATCGGGGTGTCCAATCCCGTGGTCAACGAAGCTTCTCCGTATGCGGTGTTTGCGGTCACGGCCACGGCAGGCAGCACATTGGGTCTGGCCATTCACGAGGACACCGGACCTGGTCACGCCAACATCGATGAAACCCAACCGATCCAGTACTGGAATGCTGGAACCAGCCAATGGGTGAATTACTCGTCATCGGTCCTGGTTCCCGCAGGTGGAACCTTGCTCGTGCGCGTGAACATCCAGGCCGAGCAGGACTCACCGCCTGTCGATGAGCCGGATGAAACTTTCGAGTTGCGTGTGACCCTGGGCGGTGTCACGGCAGTGGGGACGGCCACCATTGTGGACGATGGCAACGGCACCCTTTATCCGGATGTGAATCCGACCAACAGCACCACACCGGTCACGGACACCACGCCGACGCACCTGGATGATGACCGTCCATTGTTGATCAACAGCATTCGTGTCAACGAAGCATCCACACATGCAGTGTTTGAGGTCACAGGTGCAGTGGGGCAACGTGCCAGCTTGTCGCTTGCCAATGGCACTGCGTTCGGTGGTGTGACGACACCGACAGATGGTTCTGTTGATTACGGGACCGCAATCGAATACTGGGACGGAAACACGTGGCAAAGCTATACCTCGAGCTTTGTCATCATTCCTGCTGGCGGTGTTCTCAAGGTGAGGATGGTCATCGTCAATGACACAACACTGGAAGGAGACCAGGCCTTCACGCTCACGGCATCCAATACATCAGGTGCGGCTGTCACCGGAACCGCGACTGTGGATGACACGGGTGGAGGGGTGATTTACACATTCGACCCGACAACGCATGCACCGACAGGGACATCAACCGTTGGATTGAATGACGACACACCACCACCACCGGCTCCACCATCACCCCCGCCAGTATTGACTTTGCCGCCGTTCACTGCAAACCTGGATCCTGCCAAAGATACGGGTGAGCTTGACACCATTACCCGCATTACGGAGCCCGAGTTCACGCTCAATGGCGGACCTTACCTTCAGCCAGGCCGTACGGCCCGCTTGGTGGATCCCTCGGGTGCCGTGATCGGTTCTTCTCCGGTCACGCAGGGCGATGTGCAATCTGGGAAGATCAATGTCCCCACCGGCCAGCTCGATGATGGTACGTACACCTATTTGGCTGAAATCGTGGACGATCAAGGCAAGGTGGTTGCATCGTCGCCAGTGACGGTGACCATCGTGACGGATCGCGATGGTGTGATGCCGTCGATCGAATTGGCTGCCAATGGCGGAGATTACAACCACGACGGCATCAAGGACTGGGAGCAGAACAACGTTGCCCAGTTGCCTGTCACTTCATATGCTGCTTTTGCGCAGGGTAAATCGGCTCCGGCCTCCAGCTTTGGAGCGATCATGGCTGGTAAACCAGATCCAAACCAGCCATCTGGAGTTGCGCTGGACGCAAACGCCCAATTGGTCGATATCAGTTTGCAGCCAGTCCCAGCTGTGCCCTTGCCAAAGGGAAGCACTGCAGTGTCTGCGATGTACAACTTCAGCGTTACCTCCGTGACAGGTGGACAGTTGGCTGATATCAGTGTGAGACCAGGTCTGCAGACACAGACGGTCATTGACATTCCTCAAGGCATCAAGGCCAATGCTTATCTGAAATTCAACTCCCTCACACAAACCTGGACTGATTTCACTAATCCCGCGGCGCTCTACGGTCTCGTGGACGGCGCAGCATTGCTCGATACAAACAACGATGGCAAGGTTGACCGCATTGTTTTGACACTGACAGACGGCGGCCCGGGTGACGAAGATGGCCTGGTGAACGGAACCATTGTGGATCCGGGTGTGTTGGCCACTCAGGGGCCTGTGATCACCGGCCCCTCAGGCGGTGCGGGTGCCACTTCCAGTGAAAAAACCATTCCTGAAAATACATTGCCCGTTGCGCAATTCAATGCAAATGAGCCAGTGACCTGGAAAATCAGCAGTGGTACAGACAAAGATTTGTTCACGATTTCCAACACCGGTCTGTTGCAATTTAAGGGTAAGCCCGACTATGAACTGCCCCTGGATGCGGACCACAACAACAGCTACTTATTGCAAATTGAGGCCACCAATACCTCTGGCGGCAGCAGTCTGCAGTCAGTCACTGTGTATGTGACTGATGTGGGTCTTCCAATCTACTTTTCTGTCAATCCGGCCACAAGTGACAGGACGTTGTCGACAACGCCATCGTCAGTGCAGCAGAGCAAACAGATTCAGTTTTACGCTGCAGACAACAGCACACCGGGGACGGTGCCTCTCAAGGCTTGGCTCAACGTTTTGACGGGTGACTGGTTCTACGGACGCGCTGACGTACCTCCGCCTTACGCTTGTTATGTGGAGCATCCAGAAGTCGTTCTTGGGCGTGTGCTGCCAGCAGGACAGGGGGCATTTGATGTTCACACCTATCTCAATGCTGCAGGCGTAACGCAAATCATGGGAACAGCGGCTGCAGACAAATTGGGACTCCTCACGCAAGGCTATGTGGACCTGGGCAGTGCCTATGTGTTTGCTTCTGCAGACGATGTACCTGCGGTGAGTGTCGTGGGTGTCGTTGCTTGAGATTTTTCGAATTCATAACCAAATTTAAGAACCCAATGAAAATTTCAAAAACATTGATACTGGCTGTATGCGCCATGGCGACTTGCGCTATGGGTACAAGTTCTGCGTTCGCGGCAGACGCAGACAAGGCAACACAAGAGAGGCCAACGCGCGAAACCCAAGAATCCAAATGGTATGTGCAAGGGTTGCTTGGACAAGCATATTCAAGCGATCAGGGCGTCTCGATTCGGCTCGGGGGACCTGTTGTTTTGAATGGCGTCGTTACATATGGCAGTGGCCCGGCTTTGTCCGTCACCTTGGGCAAGCAGTGGTTGGGATCTCCAAAGAAAGACGCAAGCGATTCTTCGAACAAGCCAGAAAATGAGCGCTGCCCACAAGCGCAACATGAACTGTCTGAAGCAGAGCCCAAACGACTCTCTGCCAAAGAAGATGATTGCCTGCCATGGCGTTCTGAGGTTGAAATTTGGAATGGCGCTGCAAAGCGTGAATCGATCACTGTTGGCGGTTTGAATGTGAAGCCCGCAGACACTGTTCGCGCCACGGTTGTCTTCCTCAATGGTGCATTCCGCTTGCTGGAGTCCGATGAGTTAAAAGCCAATTTGCTCCCCACTTGGCGTACATGGTTGGCTGCCGGTGTGGGGTATGCCCGCATCAATAACCCCAGTGCAACAGTTCTTTCTGGATGCAATTGTCTTGCCGCTCTGAATGATTCAGGTTTGGCCGTGCAACTTAAACTCATGGTTGAACGGCAAGTCTCTGATAACACGCTGCTTGTCCTGCAAGCAGGGCACATCTGGCTGCCCAAGGTTCACAGCTCTTACGAGCAATTTCCTCAAACACAATGGCAAGGTCGTGGCATCAATCAATTGATGGTCGGGCTGAGGCATTCATTTCAGTAATCGACGGATATTGATCAGGCACCTTCGGGTGCCTTTGTTTTGGTACAGTCTTTTCATGTACCTGCCCCAGCAATTCAACCATCCACAACACGCCGCAGCCATCATGCGCGAGCACCCGTTCGCGAGTCTGGTGTCCACCGACGGTGACGGCTTTCCGTTTGTCACGCATTTGCCGCTCAAACTGATCGAGGAGGGCGGCCAGGCGGTGGCGCTGCTGGGGCACTGTGCCCGCGCCAACCCGCATGCGGGCTACCTGCAGGCCCGGCCGCAGGCGCTGGTGACCTTCATGGGGCCGCAGGCTTACATGTCGCCGGCTGTGTACCCTGACTTGCAGCGCGTGCCGACCTGGACTTACCTGGCGGTGCATGCCCGTGTTGAGGCGCGCATGTTGGACGGCGACGAAGCCAAGGATGCCATGCTCAAGCAGATGATTGCCGATCACGAGCCGGCTTACGCTGCGCAATGGCGCGCACTGCCAGAGAGCTACACCCATGTCATGCTGAACGGCATTGTGGCCTTTGAATTGAAGATCCTCGATCTACAGACCAAGGTCAAGATCAACCAGCACCGCCCCGAATCGCATGCCGCCATGCATGCGGCCTATGCCCAGGGTGGGGATCAGGAAAAAGCACTCGCGCAGTGGATGCAGCGGCTGGGCATGGTGCCCCAGTGATGCCTGCCCCCCAAGACGCCCACTGGATGGGCCTGGCTCTCGAACAAGCCCGCGCTGCGGCCGCCGCTGGCGAAGTTCCCGTGGGCGCGGTGGTCGTGAAGGACGGCCAGGTGATCGCAACTGGCCGCAACGCCCCGATCGCCAGCCACGACCCGACGGCGCATGCCGAGGTGGTGGCCCTGCGCGAAGCGGCTCGGGTGCTGGGCAATTACCGGCTGGAGGGTTGCACGCTTTACGTGACGCTGGAGCCCTGCGCCATGTGCAGCGGCGCCATGCTGCACGCCCGGGTGGACCGCGTGGTGTTTGGCGCAGCCGACCCGCGCACGGGCGTGGCGGGCTCGGTGCTCAACCTGTTTGGCCACACGCAGTTGAACCACCAGACGCAGGTGACGGCGGGCGTGCTGGCCCAGGAATGCGGCCAGTTGCTCAAGGATTTTTTCAAACCACGGCGCGTGAATGCCGACCCGGTGCGCGAAGACGCTTTGCGCACACCCGATGCGGCGTTTGCCGATTTGCCAGACTACCCGTGGCAGCCGCACTACGTGAACGATCTTCCCGGCATCGCCGGGCTGCGCATGCACTACCTGGACGAGGGCGACGCGAATGCGCCACTGACCTGGCTGTGCCTGCACGGCAACCCGGCCTGGAGTTACCTCTACCGCAAGATGATTCCAGTCTGGCTGGCAGCAGGCCATCGTGTGGTGGCACCTGATTTGATCGGTTTTGGCAAGAGCGACAAACCCAAGAAGGACAGTTTTCACCAGTTTGAAATGCATCGCCAGTCTCTGCTGGATCTGGTCGAGCGGCTGGATTTGCAGCGCGTGGTGCTGGTGGTGCAGGACTGGGGCGGCATTTTGGGCCTGACTTTGCCCATGGCAGCGCCCGAGCGTTACAAAGGTCTGTTGGTCATGAACACGACCTTGGCCACGGGCGAGCAACCACTCAGTGCGGGTTTCCTGGCCTGGCGCGATTGGTGCCATAGCCAGCCGCTGTTTGATGTGGGCAAACTGTTCAAGCGCGGCAACCCCGGCATGACACCGCAAGAGACGGCGGCCTATAACGCACCGTTCCCGGACAAGGGCTACCGTGCAGCGCTGCGCGCCTTTCCGCCCATGGTGCCGGAGTTCACCGATTCGCCAGGCGCTGCCATCTCCAGAAAAGCGCAGGACTTCTGGCGCAACGATTGGCAGGGGCAAAGCCTGATGGCCATCGGTCAACAAGACCCGGTGTTGGGCGAGTCGGTGATGCGCCAGCTGCAAAGCCAGATCAAAGGTTGCCCCCAGCCGATGCTTTTGCCCGATGCGGGCCATTTTGTGCAGGAACAGGGCAGGGTGATTGCCGAGGCGGCTGTGCGACACTTCAAGCCCTGAAAAAGAACACAGCCCATGGCCCACATTTACATTTTTTCTCCCTCCAGCGCCGTGCGCGACAAAGCGGCTTTTCGCCGGGGCGTGAAGCGCCTGCAAGCCCAAGGGCACCAGGTGGAGCTGGACGAGGCTGCGCTGGCTAGCCACATGCGTTTTGCGGGCGACGACGCCACACGCGTCGCCGCCATCGGCCGTGCTGCGGCCAGTGGTGCCGATGTGGCGCTCATATCGCGCGGCGGCTACGGCCTCACGCGCATCCTGCCTGCCTTGCCCTACAAGCAGATTGCCAAAGCGATCGATGGCGGCATGCAGTTCGTGGGCCTGAGCGATTTCACGGCCTTCAACCAGGCCGTGTACGCCAAGACCGAGCGCATCAGTTGGCAGGGCCCGGCTTTGGGCGAAGACTTTGGCCCTGAGCAGGAGCCCGACGACATCATGCAGGCCTGCTTTGACGACCTGCTGCTGGAGCAAGGCGAGGGCACGGGCTGGCAATTGCCCAAGGCTGAGGCCGATCGTCGCGTGGTGGTGAAAGACGCGCCGCTGTGGGGCGGTAACCTGACGGTGCTGACATCCCTTTTGGGCACGCCCTTTTTTCCACAGGTCAGGAGTGGTGTGCTCTTCCTCGAAGACGTGGGTGAGCACCCTTACCGCATCGAGCGCATGCTGACGCAGCTTTTGCATGCGGGCGTGCTGTCCCAGCAAAAAGCGGTGTTGATCGGTCAATTCACCAACTACAAGTTGCTGCCAGCCCATGACAAAGGCTTCAAGCTGGCCACCGTGATCGATTGGCTGCGCAGCCAGATCAAGTCACCGGTGCTCACGGCTTTGCCCTTTGGTCATGTGGAGACCAAGGTGCTGCTGCCTGTGGGCGCCAAGGTGGACCTGGTCACCGAAGGGCGTGACGCATTGATGGTTTGGGGCCACATTTAAAACTGCCTCAAACCGAGTGCGTTCAAAGCCGCCAGCACAGGTGGCTCGAATAAAAAACTGGAGATTCCCGATGAAGTGGTTGGCATGTGCTGCGCTGGTGGCCCTGATGGCCTTGTTGGTGGCTGGTGGTGTGGTGAATGTGGCTGCTTTGCGCAGCCTGCCGCAGCTCGATGGTCAGTTGTCCCTGAAGGGGCTGAGCGCTGAAGTCCGGGTCAACCGTGACGCGTCCGATGTGACACACATCGAGGCGGCCAGCGCTTTGGATGCGTGGCGCGCCATCGGTTTCGTTCATGCGCAAGAGCGTGGCTGGCAGCTGGAATTCAACCGCCGCCTGATGCGTGGCGAACTGTCCGAAATCCTGGGTGCGGCCACGCTGGACACCGACAAGCTGATGCGCACGCTGGGCATCATGCAGGCGGCGCGCGAGCAACTCAAAAGCCTGTCGGCGCCGACACGTGCTGCGCTGCAGGCCTACAGCGACGGCATCGCGCAGGCCCATGCCGTGGGCGCAGCGGGCCGCTCGCCCGAATTCCGCATTCTGGGCGTCAAGGCGGGCGGTAAGGTGGGCATGCCCTGGACCCCGGAAGACTCGGTGGGCTGGGCACTGATGATGGCGCTTGATCTCGGTGGCAACTGGGGCAACGAGTTTGCCCGTTTCAGCGCTTCGCAGGTCCTGAACCACGAGCAGCTTTGGGACTTGATGCCTGGCTATCCCGGCGAGGATCGGGCCACCTGGTGGAATTTGCCGAGCCTCTACGAGCAGCTCGGCGCGCACGCCAGCCTGCCCAAAACGGCGCACAAGCAAGAGAACGCTCCAGAGCTTGCGCGCACGGCCGTGGCCCAGTGGTCACAGGACTGGGTGCGCGATGTGGGCACGCTTGACGGCAAGGGCAGCAACAACTGGGTCGTGCCTGGGAGCCGAACTGTGAGTGGAAAACCTTTGCTGGCCAACGACCCGCACCTGGCGCTCAGTGCGCCAGCCATCTGGTACTTTGCGCACCTCAAGGCCCCGGCGGGCGAGGTCGATGGCGTGCAGTACCCTGCGCTCGATGTGATGGGCGCAACGCTGCCCGGGATGCCGTTTGTGGTGCTGGGGCGTACGAAAGGCGTGGCCTGGGGCTTCACCAACACCGGGCCCGACGTACAGGACCTGTACCTCGAAGAGATCGACCCGAACAACGCCGGACAGTACAGATTGCCTGAGGGCATGGGTGCATTCAAGAGTCGCCAGGAAGTCATTCAGGTCAAAGGGCAGGGCCCGGTGAACATCACCGTGCGCAGCACCCGGCATGGCCCGGTGGTGAGCGATGTGCAGCCGCAATACCAAGGCGTGCTCAACACCCAGCGCTACGCCATGGCCCTGCGCTGGTCGGCGCTCGAAGCCGACAACCGCACGCTGGACGCGGGCTTGCAGGCCAATTGGGCACAAACGGTGGCCGAGTTGCAGTCGACCTTTGCGTTGCACCACTCGCCCATGCAAAGTGTGGTCATGGCCGACACCCAAGGTCAAGTCGGGTTCAAGGCTGTCGGTAAAGTGCCGCTTCGTCATCCGGAAAGCAAATTGAAAGGGGTGGCCCCTTCGCCTGGCTGGTTGCCCGAGAACGACTGGACAGGCTGGCTACCCTACGACCAGAACCCTGCACTGACCCACGCACAGATTGAGCAAAAAGGCTGGCAGGCCACGGCCAACCAGAACATCTTGCCACCGGGCTACAAGCACTTCATCGGTTCGGACTGGACCACGCCCGAGCGCTTTGACCGCATCACACAGTTGCTCGCGGCCACCGACAAGCACGACAGCGACAGCTTTGCCCGCATCCAGAACGATGTGTTGTCATTGGGTGCCAAGGCGCTACTGCCTTACGCGCTCAAGGCGCAGCCCACACACCGTCTGGGCGCTGAGGCCATGGCGCTGCTCAAGGAGTTTGATGGTCGCATGACAAAGGACACCGCTGCGGGTTTGATCCTCAACGTCTGGGCGCATGAGTTGACGGTGGACCTGATCAGCCCAGCCCTGGGCGATGTGCGTTTCCAGTCCCTGTATGGCAAACGGCATTTCCGTCCCGGCGTGTTGGGAATTCTCCAATTTCCTGACCCCTTTTGGTGTGGAGCACAAGGTTGCGACCAAGCGGTTTCCTTGGCGCTTGACAAAGCGTTGACCCGCATCGAGCGCTTGCAGGGCAGCCAGCCTGCCCAATGGCGCTGGGCCGCCATGCACCCGGCCGTGAGCAGCCACAAACCATTTGGCAAAGTTCCTGTGCTCAGCCGCCTGTTCGATGAGCGCGTCGAGAGCGCGGGTGACCTCTTCACCGTCAATGTGGGCCAGTACTGGGCCAACGACAAGACCGAGCCCTTCGCCAACCGCCATGCTGCGTCGCTCAGGGCCATCTACGATCTGGCAGACCTGGAACAGTCGCGCTTCATCTACCAGACCGGTCAGTCGGGTCACCCGGCTTCACCGCGCAGCCGCAACATGGCGCCGCTGTGGGCCAGCGGGCGCTACCTGCCTTTGCAAATGCAGCCAGGCACAGCGCAGCATCAGCTGGTGCTGCAGCCTTGAGGATCTGTCGCTCCGGATCAGGCGTTCAATTGAAGCGGCAAGCTGCGCAGGCGTTTGCCCGTCAGCACGAACACCGCGTTGGCCACGGCAGGCGCAATCGGGGGCAGGGCGGGCTCGCCCACGCCTTCGGGGTGGGCCGTGCTGGCCACGATGTGGGTTTCGACCACAGGGCACTCGGCCATGCGAAGGGCCGCGTAGTCATGGAAGTTGGACTGCTTGACGCGCCCTTGTTCGATGTCGATGCGGCCGTACAGCGCAGCCGACAAACCGTAGACCACCGAGCTTTCGACCTGCTGCGCAATCGTGTTAGGGTTGACCGCCAAACCGCAATCGATCACGCAAACCACGCGGTGCACACGGATGGCGCCTTGCGCATCCACAGACACTTCGGCCACTTGGGCTACCAATGAGCCAAAGGATTCGTGCAGCGCAATGCCCCGGGCTTTGCGTGCGCCATCCGGGGCAGGGGAGAGCGGCTGGCCCCAGCACGCTTTGCTGGCGGCCAGTTCCAGCACGGCCTTTTGCCGCGGGTGTTGGGCCAGCAAGTCCAGGCGGTATGTCAGAGGGTCGGCTTTGGCCGCATGGGCACATTCGTCCACAAAGCTTTCCTTGAAAAACGCCTGGTGCGAATGCCCGACCGAGCGCCAGTAACCCACGGGCACAGGCAGGTCCACGGTGACGTGACCCACGCGCACGTTCGGAAACTCGTAGGCCACGTCGTAAGAACCTTCAGAGGTGGTTTTGTCCGGTCCCATGCCGGGCATGCCCACGTTGCGTGGCAAGAAATTGGGCGTGATGGCTTGACCTGCAGACACATTGCGCCAGGCGGCAATCCGGCCTTGCGCGTCGAGCCCCGCTTCAAAGCGCGACACACAGGCCGGGCGGTAAAAATCGTGGCGCGTGTCTTCCTCGCGGCTCCAGATCAGCTGCACAGGGCGGCCTTTGAATGCTTTGGCCACCATGGCGGCCTGAGCCACCACATCGACCTCGAGCCTGCGGCCAAAGCCACCGCCCAGGTAAGTCAGTTGCATTTCGACCTGCTCGTCTTTCAGGCCCAGCGCCTTGGCAGCTGCTTGCCTGGCGAGACCGGGCACCTGCGTGGGCACCCAGACGGTGGCCTTGTCGCCATCGAACTGTACGGTGCAGTTCATCGGCTCCATGGTGGCGTGGGCCAGGTAGGGCGCGCTGTATTGCGCCTCGATTTTTGTGGCGGCGCTGCCCATGGCCTGGCTCACATCGCCCGTTTTCCAGAACCCGAAGCCATCTTCTTCCTTGGCCGCTTTGGCCAGTTGGGCCTGAATGTCGCTGCTGGACAGCTTGGCCATCTCGCCATCGGTGTACTCCACCTTGATGAGTGCCAGCGCCTTGGCAGCACGCCAGTATTGGTCGGCCACCACCGCCACGCCACCGCTGCTGCCGTGGGCTGGCGCCAGCGTCACCACGCCCTGCACACCGGGCAGGGCCTTGGCCTGGCTGTCGTTGATCGACTTCACGCTGCCGCCCAGCACAGGTGACATGCGCACAGCGGCGTACAACAGGCCCGCAGGCTTCACATCCATGCCAAACACCGCGGCGCCATTGACTTTGGCCGCGCTGTCGTTGCGTGGCATTGGCTTGCCAATGAGCTTGAAATCGGCAGGGGACTTGAGGGTGAATTGTTCGACGGGCTTGGGGTCAGCCCCCAGCCACAGCACCGCGTTGGCGAAAGTGGCGCTTTGGCCAGCTGGCCCCTTGAAAACACCTTGCTGAAGGCTGACCTGACTGGCGGTCACTGACCATTGTTTGGCCACGGACTGGACCAAGGTGGCGCGGGTGACGGCTGCTGCTTCGCGCATAGGCAGCCATAGGTCTTTTGTGCTCGACGAGCCCCCGGTCATTATGATGCCCATCTGGCCCATCATCCCTGAGATGACCCAGCGAATGCTGCGAGCCAGCGAGCCCTGGTCGTCGGGCCGGAATGGCACGCCATCGGCCATGGCAGCGATGTTGCCGTAGAGCTTGTCCACGGGCGCGTTTTCGGTGCGGATCTGGTCCCAGGCGCAGTCCAGTTCCTCGGCCACCAGCATCATGAGCCCGGTGTGGATGCCTTGGCCCATTTCGGCCTTGGAGAGGACCACGGTCACTGTGCCGTCAGTGCCCAGCTTGATCCAACCGTTCAGGGCCACCTGTCCTTGCGCCAGCGGCAGTCGGGTGTTGCGCATTTGTTGCCGATTGGTGCTGCAGCCCACCACATAGCCACCCGCGGCGAGTGTGGCCGCGATCAAGAGGTAACGCCGATTGATCTTCATCTGAGAACCTTGTGCATCGAGCCCGACACGGGCCACTGCCTGCATTAAAGCCCGAAAGTGGTGCGCGCGGTCAAGAGGCCTGTCCAACAGAGGACATTCACCAGAAGCAGTGAATCGGCACGCGCAGTGACGTTTATGGATTTGCCCATGCAATACTTAACATAATATACATCGTATGAAGTTTATAAGGCGCTGAAACAGTCGAACTGCAGGCGCCCGTTGCTCTGCGTCATGGCCATGCGTGCAACGCTGCACGGCGCGTTCTCAGCGTGCTGGTGCGGGAACTGTCTGTGCAGAGCTTGCCGCAGCGGCTTTCTTGCGCGCATCCCGCTCGGCCTCGCGCCTCAGCCCTTCCTGCATCAATTCGATGTTGTTGGGACGGTTGCCGCGCTGGGCAAAGTCCATTGCCGACAAGCCAGCGCCGTTTTTGATCTGAAGATCGGCACCCGCCTGGATCAGGTGTTTGACGGCTTCGGGGCTGCCGTACATGGCGGCCATCATCAATGGCGTGGTGCCATTGGGCGATTCGGCGTCGATGTAGG
>Ga0228702_1000210_pt1 | contig 50267 bp, 52 predicted proteins | sample McNCre217_Aug_MG_2_FD_178018 | JGI IMG/M metagenome (GOLD analysis project Ga0228702, IMG submission 178018) | Freshwater microbial communities from McNutts Creek, Athens, Georgia, United States - 20-17_Aug_MG | ecosystem: Environmental > Aquatic > Freshwater > Creek | place: USA: Georgia...
CATACACCAGACGCACGCCATCACTCTGAATGTCAAACCACTGGCGTGCGGCCACGGCTTGGGCGATGCGCGACTCGATGAAAGCCGCGTCAATGCGCTGGGCTTCGTCAAAACTCCAGATGCGGGCCTTGATGCGCGAAGACGGGCTGAACGCGGCCCAGCCCAGGAACTGCCCGGCGTGCGACTCCACCCGCACCGTCTCCCCCGGATCGCCACCGCCTTTGGCGATGGCAGAGTCAAACACCCAGGGGTGGCGGCGCAGCAAGGAACGTTCCTTGCCGTCTTTGAGTCGAATGGTTTTCATGGGCCCTATTGTCGGGCACGGTCCAATATCCCCCGCAGGTCGGCACCTTCAGGTCCGACTTCTGTAGGCTTGAGCGCAGACCCGTGTCGGGGCTGAAGCCACCGACCTACTGGACGGTAAATTATTTGCGCTTGGCCCGCGGATGCGCCGCGTCGTAGGCCTTGGCCAGGTGCTGGAAATCCAGCCGCGTGTAGACCTGCGTGGTGGTGATGTTGGCGTGCCCCAACAGCTCCTGCACCGCCCGCAAATCGCCGCTGGACTGGAGCACATGGCTGGCAAAGGAATGGCGCAGCATGTGCGGATGCACCGGCGTGGACAAACCCGCCAACTGGCTGCGGCGCTTGAGGCGCTGTTCCACCGAACGTGCCGTCAATCGCGTGCCATGCCGCCCCGGAAACAGCGCCAGCGATGCGCTGGACGCGCCTGGCGTGGCCTGCGTCAACATGCCTGGCACCTGCGTGCGCACAGCCAACCAGTGCGCCAGCGCCTCAGTGGCCGCGCTGCCCAGCGGCACACTGCGGCGCTTGCCGCCCTTGCCTTGCACTTGAACTTCGGCGTTTTGCACATCGATCCAGCCACGCCCGGCACGCGACGCATCGGCGCTGGGCACCACATCCAGACCGGTCAACTCGGCCACCCGCAAGCCGCAGCCGTAAAGCAGCTCGACCATGGCGGCATCGCGTGCCTCCAGCCAGGGGTCGTCATCGTTTTCTTCGTGTTCGGCCAGTTGCACGGCCTCGTCCACCCCCAGGGCTTTGGGCAAAGGCTTGGCCACCCGGGGTGCACGCACATCGATCACCGGGTTGTGACCGATCAGCCCTTCGCGCCCCAGCCAGGCGTAAAAACCCCGCCAGCCCGACAAGATGAGTGCAATGCCCCGGCCGCTGCGGCCTGCGCTGTGCATCTGCGCCACCCAGCGGCGGATGTGGCCGGTTTGCACCTGCAACAAAGGCACCCTGGACGCCTCGGCCATGTCGGCCAGGCGGATCAGGTCCAGCCGATACAGCGTGCAGGTGCGCTCGGCCAGGCGTTTTTCGAAGCGGACGTGGTCTAGGTAGCGTGTCACCAGCGGGTCGGTTGGAGGCTCCGTTGAAGATGGATTGCCGCGCTTCGCTCGCAATGACAGGTCATCGGAATTCGCTCGCGATGGGGGAGATTCGGACTTCGCTCGCTCTGACAGCGCCTCGGGTCGGGCTGGCCAGGGCAAGACCACGTCTTCCACTTGCCATGTCTGCTCAGCGGTCGGTTTTGCCATGCGAGCGCTTTTGCGTCAGGCGCGCAAAACCGACAAGGCGGCCCCTGCCAGCTCGGCCAGGCGCTCAAGCAAATCGGTGCCCATCTGGCTGTTGAAACGCTGGGCATCGGGCGAGGCCAGCACCAGCAAACCAAACGGCGCCTGACCGGGCGCAGCGCGCAAGGCCAGCAAAGCCAGCGACGCGGCCTGGGTCGGCTCGGGCAGCCATTGCACTGCTTCGTAGCCGGTGTTCGGTCCCACATAAGGGGTGTCCAGCGAGGTCGCCAGGTCTTTGACCGCATCGGTCACGCCCTGGGCATAGGGTGCCTGGCTGTGGGCTTCGTCCAAAGACCACAAACGCAAAGCCAACTGAGGCACCTGGAACAACTCACGGATGTTCTCCAGCGCCGATTCGGCCAAATGCTCGGGCTGCGCCACCAGCAAATCACACGACCAGCGGTGCAACTTGTCGGTCAGGATCATGTTCTCGTTGCCGTGCCGGATCATGTCCATGATGCGGTGCTCCAGCCCCTTGATCTTGTCGCGCAGCATTTGCGCCTGGCGCTCTTGCAAGCCCACAGCGCGGTGGCTTTGGGGGTGCGTCAATTGCACCGTGGCCAGGAGCGAGGCATGGCGCTCAAAGAAATCCGGTGTGTTCACCAGGTAGTCGGCAATGTCGTCTTCGGTGATCGGGCTCATGGATTCAGGCGTGGTCATGTTCTTGTCTCCAGAAATTCAGGAAAGGGTGTCGGGCACATCGATTTCGCCGTCAAACACCGGGGTCGCGGGGCCGGTCATCATGACCGGGCTGTCGGCCTGGCCAGCCCACTCGATGGTCAGCACACCGCCGTGGGTCTGCACATCGACACGGCTGTCCAGCCACCCCTGGCGAATGCCCGCCACCACCGCCGCACAAGCGCCGGTGCCGCAAGCCAGCGTCTCGCCCGAGCCGCGCTCGAACACGCGCAGCTTGATCTGGCTGCGCGAGACGATCTGCATGAAGCCCGCATTCACCCGCTTGGGGAAGGCCGGATGGTGCTCAATCAACGGCCCTTGGGCCAGCACCGGGAAGGTGTCCACATCGTCCACGCGTTGCACCGCATGCGGGTTGCCCATGGACACCACACCCACGCGGGCCATGCCCTGATCGCCCAAAGCCAGATCAAACACCGGCCAGCCATTGACCTGGTCGCTGATCAGGCCGATGGGGTTGAAAGGTACACGCTCCCAGTCGAACACGGGTGCGCCCATGTTCACCGTGACTCGGCCATCGGGGTTCATGGTGAGCTCGATCTCGCCTTGCTGCACTTTCACGCGCACGGTGGTCTTGTCGGTCAGGCCCTTGTCGCGCACATAGCGCACAAAGCACCGGGCACCGTTGCCGCAGTGTTCCACCTCGCCACCATCGGCGTTGTGGATCACGTATTCAAAATCCAGGCCCGGCGCGGGCGATGGCCGCACCGTCAGGATCTGGTCGGCCCCCACGCCAAAGTGGCGATCGGCCAGAAAGCGGTATTGCGCGGTGTTCAGGCCCAGGGGGCCACGGGTTTCGTCGAGCACGACAAAATCATTGCCGGCTCCTTGCATCTTGGTAAAACGGATGTGCATGGCCGCGATTATCGCCCTTGGAACAGGCTCAAGGCGCCTGATAATGGGGCATGGTACGCACATCCCAACTCCTGCACCCCCAACGTGAACCCGCGCCCCTGCGCCCTGCCGCCACCGTGCTGCTTTTGCGCGACGGACCGCAAGGCATAGAGGTCTTGATGACCCGCCGCTCCATGACGGCCAGCTTTGCGCCCGGCGCCTATGTGTTCCCGGGCGGTGGCGTCGATGCAGCAGACGCACAAGCACACGCCTTGTCCACACGCCGCGCCAAACAAAGCGACTTGCACCTGACGCAGGCGATTGCCGCCATCCGCGAGAGCTTTGAAGAGCTGGGCATTTTGTTCGCCCGCCATGCCGATGGCCGCTGGGCCGACAACACCGACATCGCGCACATCGACCGCAAAGCCCCTTTTGCCGCCCAATGCCAGGCCCGGGGACTGACACTGGCCGCCGATCAGGTGTTCGTGCTGGCCCACTGGATCACCGACCGTGACCTGCCGCGCCGCTTTGACGTGCCATTTCTGGTGGCCCGCATGCCCGAAGGCCAGACGCCGGTGGCCGACGAGGCCGAGCAGTTCGAGCCGGTCTGGGTGCGCCCGGAGGATGCTCTGACACGCCACGCAGCCGGTGACTTTTTCATCATCTTCCCGACCATCCGCACGCTGGAGCGCCTGCAGGCCTTTGCTCAGGTCGAAGACGTGTTGCAAGCCTGCGCCGTCAACGACGAGCCCCTGTGGACCAGTTGCCCCCGTGCAGGCTGGCTGGCGGGCAACGAAGCCCGTTACATGGAGCACGAAGCGCCGTTTGGCGAACTGGCCCTGGTCAGCCCCGATGGCCAGATCCAGCACCACCTGGATTGGCAAACCGAACAAAGCGTGTCGCTGCTCAAGAATGTGCAACGCCTGACCGCACCCAACCCTGGGTTCATGACCGGACCCGGCACCAACAGCTATCTGGTGGGCGACCCCAACACTGGCTACATCGCCATCGACCCGGGTCCGGCTGACGACGACCACCTGCAACGCCTGTGGCGGGCAGCGGGCGGACAGATCCAGGCCATCGTCTGCACCCATTCACATGCCGACCACTCGCCCGGTGCGGCCCCCTTGCAGGCACTGTGCACGAACAAGCCGCCCATTCTGGGCCTGGCGTCCCGTCCCACAGCGCGTGCCAACAGCCGCTTCACACCCGAGCGCGAACTGGCCGACGGCGAAAAACTGGTGCTGCAAGGCACAGGCGTTGAGGGCCACATCACCCACACCCTGCGCGTGGTGCACACACCCGGACACGCGGCCAACCACCTGTGCCTGGTGCTCGAAGAAGACGGCTTGCTGTTTTCGGGCGACCATGTGCTCAATGGCAGCACCACCGTGATCGACCCGCCCGACGGCCACATGGGCGACTACCTCGATTCGCTGGACAAACTGGCCGCCGCTTGTGAGGCCGGTGGCATCGAGTTCATCCTGCCCGCGCACGGCCATGTGCTGGGTTTTGCGCACCAGGCCATCACGCAGCTCAAGGCGCACCGCCTCAAGCGCGAGGCCAAAATCGCCGCTGCCATGCAGGCCCTGCCCCAGGGCAGCTTGCAAGAGTGGGTGGAAAAAGCCTACGAGGATGTGCCCCCGCGCCTGTGGCCGGTGGCCGCCCGCTCGCTGCAAGCGCATGTGGACCATATTCGCGAGCAAGCCCTTTCGTGAAAGCCGGGATGAACGCTTCCGATGAAGGCATCCGCCTGGCCAAACGCGTGGCCGCCGGGCAAAACTGCTCGCGCCGCGAAGCCGAAGCCCTGATCGTGGCCGGTGGCGTGCAGCTTGCAGGCCAAGTGGTCACCGACCCGGCCCGGCGCGTGCGGCCCGAGCAAGCCGTGCAGGTCAACCGCATGGTCTCTATGGCCGCGCTGGCACCCATGACCCTGGTGCTGTTCAAGCCCGCACACCGCACGGCCAATCTGGCCTGGCTGCAAGACACGGCAGGCCTCAAAGCTGCACAAGCTGGCCTGTGGGGGCCTGAACGCCTGGCCAAAATGCACATGCCCTTGCCACTGCCCAAACCGGCCAGCGGCCTGTGCATTTTTTCGGACGATGTGGGCGTGCTGCGTCACTTGGAGGACCGCCGCAGCCCCATGGAGCAGGAATGGATGGCCACCCTCCAGGGGCCGGTGCCCGAAGACCTGATCAGGGCGCTGAACGGCCCGGGCCTGCGCGCCAGCATCAACCGCCAAACCGACTCCGTGACCGTGCTGCGCATCGCGGGCAAAGACATCGACGGCCTGGACCTGGGCCGCTGGCTGGACCAGCAATGCCCCTTGCAAGACCTGCGCCGCCAGCGCGTGGGCCGCATCAGTCTGGCCCCGCTGGAGCCGGGCCAATGGCGCCAACTCGAAGGTTTTGAGCGCTTCTGACGGGGCCCATTTGATTTCCGACAAATTCACACAGGATTTACCCTTGATTTGGCACGGGCAATCCCAATATGGGTTTTCAGTCTGAGAAAATGGCTGTCTGGTAGCTGACAAAAACAGCACCACCAGAAATCTTGCGAAGACCCTACAAGGTCTTCCAGAACGCAGAAAAGGAGCACACCATGCGTTTGAGCACCAAAAGCCGATTTGCCGTCACCTCCATGATCGACGTGGCCCTGCGCGAAGACCGCGGGCCCGTGTCACTGGCCGCGATCAGCGTGCGTCACCAGATTTCGCTGTCCTACCTGGAACAGCTGTTCAGCAAGCTGCGCCAGCAAGGTCTGGTCGAGAGCACCCGTGGCCCCGGCGGCGGTTATTCGCTGGCGCGCAGCGCCGAGAAAATCACCATGGCCGACATCGTCGGTGCGGTGGATGCCCCGTCTGAAGAAGAACTGGCCGCCGAAGGTGGCTGGATGAGCAGCGAGCTGTGGGCCAGCCTGAACGAGAAAATGCTCAGCCACCTCAAGTCGATCAGCCTGCGCCAGTTGGTGGCCGAGCAACGCGCCAAGGGTGTCGCTGTGGAGCCTGCGCCCCAACCGGCCGTCAAACGCGGCGTGTTCGCCAAGCCCAAAAGCACTCTGAAGATCACCGCGCCCAATTCGGTGTTCGCCTTGGCAGGCAGCTTGATGCCCTCGCGCGGCTGAGCTGGCGTCAGCACCTCATAAAAAAACCCGCTTCGGCGGGTTTTTTTATGAGGTGCGAAAACGCTGGATCGCCACGCTTCGCTCGCGATGACCCACAGCTGTCACAGCAAGACAGCTTGCGACGCGGCAGTCCAGTTTGATGCCTTCGCCATGACCGCTTTGAAGAAAAGTGTGAAGCTCGCCGATAAGCCGGATTCTGTGCACAGCGGTTGCCCGCTGCGTGACCGCCATTACTCTGGGCCGGGGGTCGCCCACCCGGCTCGATGCTACCTACCCGCCAACTCTGCGGAACCACATCAACGCTGGCCTACTTGGTATTGCTGCGCGTAGAGATTGCCCGTTTCACCCGCACCAAGTTGCCCTGGTGCGACTCGTCTCTGTTGCTCTGATCCTCACCTCACGGTGGAGAGGCGTTGCCTCCTACGCTGTCCTGTGCAGTCCGGACGTTCCTCCAGTGCACCCTTTCGGGCATTGCACCAGCGGCGGTCTGGCGAGCTTCACGGGGGTGATTATCGCCTGTGGACATGTGCATATAACGGAACGGGTCTTAACTTTCACGGACAATGCATTCTTCATTCCCTGCAGGAGTCATCCGATGAAAGCCCACAACATCCTCGCCACCATCGGCAACACGCCCCATGTGCGCATCAACCACCTGTTTGGCGCGGACGCCCATGTGTGGATCAAGTCCGAGCGCAGCAACCCCGGCGGCTCAGTCAAGGACCGCATCGCGCTGGCCATGGTCGAAGACGCCGAAAAGTCCGGCGCCCTGAAGCCCGGTGGCACCATCATCGAGCCCACCTCAGGCAACACCGGCATTGGCCTGGCCATGGTCGCAGCGGTCAAGGGTTACAAATTGGTGCTGGTCATGCCCGACAGCATGTCCATCGAACGCCGCCGCCTGATGCTGGCCTACGGTGCCACCTTTGATCTGACCCCGCGCGAAAAAGGCATGAAAGGCGCCATCGCCCGCGCCGAAGAGCTGGTGGCCAGCACGCCCGGTGCCTGGATGCCTCAGCAATTTGAAAACCCGGCCAACATCGACGTGCATGTGCGCACCACCGCACAAGAAATCCTGGCCGACTTTCCGGACGGCATTGACGCCCTGATCACCGGCGTGGGCACAGGCGGTCACCTCTCGGGCACGGCCCGCGTGCTCAAGGCCAAGTTCCCGAACCTCAAGGTGTTCGCGGTCGAGCCTGCGGCCTCGCCCGTCATCTCGGGCGGTGCGCCTGCGCCCCACCCCATTCAAGGCATTGGCGCAGGCTTCATCCCCAAGAACCTCGACACCAGCTTGCTCGACGGCGTGATCCAGGTCGATGCCGAAGCCGCCCGCGAATACGCCCGCCGCTCAGCGCGTGAAGAAGGCATGCTGGTCGGCATCTCGTCTGGCGCCACCCTGGCCGCCATCGCGCAAAAACTGACCGAGTTGCCCGCAGGCGCCACCGTGCTGGGCTTTAACTACGACACGGGCGAGCGCTACCTGTCGATCGAAGGATTCTTGCCTGCTTGAGGCCGCATGACACGAAGTGCCTCGACACAAATACGGAATTGCCCCCGTTGCAGCTGGCCGTGCAAAACGGAAAGCTGGCATCTGACCAGCAAACGGCTTCAAAACTGAAGCCATAGGACCCATCGGATGATTTCTACAAAATGCGCGCCAGCGCCACTTGTAAATACTCTGATGGCAAGCGCTTGAAGCCCGAGCGGGCAAAGCGCTGCAAGCGGCCTTGCATGAAAGCCACCAACACCGATGCCGCCACCTGGGCATCGGCGGTCGGTGTATCGGACGCCTGGCCCTTGAGCGACTGACGCAGCTGCGCTTCGATCTTGTCGAACAGCAAATTGATGCGTTCTTGCAGACGCTCGTGCTCCAGCACCAATGCGTCACCGGTCATGACACGGCACATGCCCGGATTCTTCTCTGCAAACTGAAAGAGCAAAGCCACAATGCGCGCGACCTGGTTTGGCCCCACCGGTTCGCGGTCTGTGACCTGACGGATCAGGCCGACCACCGACTGGTCCACAAAATCAATCAGTGCCTCAAACATCTGGGCCTTGCTGGCAAAGTGACGGTACAAGGCCGCTTCGCTCACGCCAATCCTGGCGGCCAGACTGGCGGTGGTGACACGCTCTGCACCGGGCGCTTCCAGCATGGCGGCCAGGGTTTGCAAAATCTGCAAACGCCGCTCACCCGGACGCGGGCGCTTGCGCGTGGGCACCGCATCTTCTGCGACGGCTTCGTGATCTTCTTTGTGTTGTGACATGTCTCCCCTTTTTTGTCTGACCGCTTTCAGCGGCTCTTGATCATGGTGCCAAAAGCCTGTTCGGACAGCACCTCCAGCAACATGGCGTGCGGCACGCGGCCGTCAATGATGTGCACGGCATTGACGCCGCTCTTGGCCGCATCCAAAGCGCCGGCAATCTTGGGGATCATGCCGCCACTGATGGTGCCGTCGGCGCACAACTCGTCGATGCGGTTCGGGGTCAGCTCGGTGAACAACTGACCTGCCTTGTCGAGCACACCACGGATGTTGGTGAGCATGAGCAGTTTTTCGGCCTGCAGCACGGTGGCCAGCTTGGCGGCCACCACGTCGGCGTTGATGTTGTAGCTCTCGTTGTTCTCGCCAAAACCGATGGGGCTGACCACCGGGATGAAGGCGTCGTCTTGCAAAGCCTTGAGGATGGATGGATCAATGGTTTCGATGTCACCCACCTGGCCCACATCAAGCTCTTTGCTCGGGTCTTGCGCATCCACCAGGCGCAGCTTCTTGGCACGGATCATGGCGCCGTCGCGGCCCGTCAGGCCCACGGCCTTGCCGCCTGCGCGGTTGATCATGCCCACGATGTCTTGCTGCACTTCGCCGCCCAGCACCCACTCCACCACTTCCATGGTTTCGGCATCGGTCACGCGCATGCCCTGGATGAACTCGCCTTTTTTGCCCAAACGGCTCAAAGCATTTTCGATCTGTGGACCACCACCGTGCACCACCACCGGATTCATGCCCACCAGTTTGAGCAGCACCACGTCTTCGGCAAAGGCCTGCTGCAATGCGGGATCGGTCATGGCGTTGCCGCCGTACTTGATGACCAGCGTTTTGCCATGGAACTTGCGGATGTAGGGCATGGCCTGCGCCAGGATCTGGGCTTGGTCTTGAGGCGAAACAGAAGTCGCTGCAGTGGTATCGGTCATGTTGCGTTGGGAGTCAAAAGGTCATCGAAAGGTGAAATGATTGTGCCGCAAGCCTGTGACACTCACAGCATCTCGGCCAGCAAGCGATCCACGCCGTTTTGCCAAGCGGGCAAGGTCAAGCCAAACGCCTGCTGCAAACGTTGCGTGTTCAAGCGCGAGTTCAAAGGTCGACGCGCCGGGGTCGGAAAGACCGAAGTCGGCACAGGTGCGATCTCTGTCACTTTCCAGGTCGCATCGGGCTTGAGCAGCCGCGCCCGCTCAATCGCATGCGAGGCGTAGCCATGCCAGCTGGTCTCGCCAGCCGCCACCAGGTGGTAAATGCCCGACAAGCTGGCGTCTTGTGTGCCCAAGGCCTGACGGATGGCGTGCGCCGACACATCGGCAATCAAATCCGCGCCCGTCGGTGCGCCGCGCTGGTCATCGATCACAGTCAGGCGTTCGCGCTCCTGCGCCAGACGCAGCATGGTGCGGGCAAAGTTGCCGCCGCGCGCCGCATACACCCAGCTGGTGCGAAAAATCAGATGGCGGCAGCCACTGGCGGCGATGGCCTGCTCGCCTTCGAGTTTGGTCTGGCCATACACCCCCAAAGGGCCGGTGGCATCGCCTTCTTGCCAAGGCATCTGGCCTTCGCCATTGAACACATAGTCGGTCGAGTAATGCACCAGCCAGGCGCCCACTTCGGCGGCGGCTTTGGCCAACGCGGCAGGCGCCGTGGCGTTGAGCGTGCGCGCCAATTCGGGCTCGGACTCGGCCTTGTCCACGGCGGTATGGGCTGCGGCATTGACGATCACATCTGGTCGCACGGCACGCACGGTTTGCGCCAGCGCTTCTGGCTTGGACAGGTCGCCGCACAGTGGGGCGCTGTGACGATCCAGGGCGATCAATTCCCCCAAAGGGGCCAGGCTGCGCTGCAGCTCCCAACCCACCTGGCCGTTTTTGCCGAGAAGAAGAATTTTCATTTGAACCTGATCCGGGTGAGCGGCCTCGTCCTTGTCACCCGGACCGCATGCCACGAAGAGGCTGCGCCTGACAGCCGATGCTCAGATTTTAGAAGCAATGCACCGCCGCTCAGGTTAAAGTTGACACTCCACTCAGGAGTTTCCTCATGGCCAAATCCCCCGCCTCTGACAAGACCTCAGCCGCCGCAGACAAGGCCAACGACAGCAGCGCTGCGCCCGCCCCCACCCACCAAATCTGGCTGGCTGGTCTGGGTGCCATGGCCAAGGCACAAGAACAAGGCAGCAAAGCCATCGAGGCCCTGGTCAACGATGGCTTGGCCTTTCAGCGCAAAAGCCAGGCCGAAGCCCAACAGCGCCTGCACGAAGCCACCGAGCGCCTGACCCACTTGGCCAGCGATTTCGGCCAGCAAGCCACCGTGCGCGTAGACCGACTGGAACACCTGTTTGAAGACCGCGTGGCCAAGGCCCTGCAACGACTGGGCATGCCCACGCTGTACGACCTGCAAGCCCTGACCGAGCGCGTCGCCCAACTGGAAGCCCAATTGGCCAAAACCACTGCAGTGCCCAAAGCGGCCACCCCGGTCAAGGCTGCAGCCAAAACATCGGCCAAGACAGCCGCCAAACCCAAGACCCAGCGCACACAAGGCAAAGCCTGACCTTTTGCTGCGGACAAGCCCATGGCCAAGAAAGCCCCACGCCGCACCGCCCAGCGCATTGCAGAGGTCACGCTGGAGCTGTTCAACCGCTTTGGCGAGCCCAACGTGTCCACCACGCTGATCTCGTCCGAACTGAACATCAGCCCAGGCAATCTGTACTACCACTTTCCGTCCAAAGACACCCTGGTCAACCACCTGTTTGACGCCTACGAAGCGGCCATGCTCGACCTGCTGGAGGCCGCCGCCGATGTGCACGATGTCGAAGACGCCTGGTTTTTCCTGCACTCGCTGTTTGAACAGGTCTGGAACCACCGCTTCCTGTACCGAGATCTGAACAACCTGTTGTCGGGCAACCGGCATCTGGAGACCCATTTTCACGCCGTGTTGGCGCGCAAGACGCTGGCGTTCCGGCAATTGCTCGAATCCTTGGCGGCGGCAGGACTGATGCGCATCGACCCCGACAGCGTGGAGACCTTGTCGGCCAGCATGTCGGTGATGGTCACCTACTGGCTCAGCTACGAATACGTGCGCAACCCGCGTCAGGCGCTGGAGCCCGCCAGTGCCAGTCTGGCTTTGAGTCGGGGTGCCAAACATGTGCTGGCTTTGCTGACGCCCTACATGGCCAGCCCCCAATTGCAGGCGCACTTGCAGTCGCTCACCGCGGCCTACAGCGACAGCGCCGCTGCAGATGCTTGATCAGACTTTGATGTTGAACCGCTGATCGGCCATGGCCAGCAGGCCATCAAAAATCAGGTTGTCGACCAACTCGAATTGCAACGACATGCTGGGCGCCATCTTCCAGCCTGCGCCACCGGTCATCACGCACAGGGGCTCTTGCCCTGTGTGCTCACGCAGGTGCTGCACCATGCGCTCGCAAGCCCCCGCAATCGCATAAGTGCCACCACTGGTCAATGCATCGCTGGTGTTGGTCGGAAAGGGGCGAACCTCGCCCGTGGGCACATGCAGCCCGGCGGTGCCCGACTCCAAAGCGCGCAACATGATGCCGTGACCCGGCAAAATCAAACCGCCCAAAAAGCGCCCCTCGGTATCGATCGCTTCCACAGTCACTGCCGTACCCACCATCACCACAACCAAGGGCCGGGCCGGGCCTTGGGCCAGCATGCGCTGGCGGGCACCGATCATGGCCACCCAGCGGTCAGCCCCTAAACGTGAAGGGTGGTCATAGCCGTTGATCAGTCCGGCTTCCGAGGCACTGGGGACCACCCATTGCGGCGTGACATCCCACAAATCCATTTGTTCCTGAACACGACGCTTGATGGCATCGCCCGCCACGATACAGCCCAGCATGCGCTCTGGCACGGGCAACTCTGCCCAGGGGCCATCCGACAAGCGGTCAATGTTTTCCAAAAACTCCGCACCATGCGCCATCAACTGGGCATGGTGATGAGGACGGTCGTACAACGCCCATTTCAAACGGGTGTTGCCCACATCGATGGCTAGGAATGTCATGCCGTGATGATAATGAATTTCACGGTTTATTCACAAACGGGGCCGCCACCTGAAAAACGCCCCAGCCAGTTGCCCTCAACAAACGGTTGATCAGGACTTGCCCGTCGCCTTCGCCTTGGTGATGGCGTTTTGAGCTTGATCTTGCCGAACCTGCGGCTGCGAAGCATCGACTTGCAGCAACAAGCCCAACAATCGGGCACCATGCTCAACGGCGATGGAACCGTATTTCACATCGCCTTGAACCAAAGCGCTGGTCATCAACTCCACCCGCTCATAGGCATCGATGTTGCCTGCAACCTTGCCCGCGACGATCACACGGCTGGCCAGCACATCTCCCTGAATCTCACCTTCTGGTCCTATCACCACTGTGATGGCTTGGTCTTTGGGGGCCTCAATGTTGCCGACGACCTTGCCATCGATGCGCACACTCTGCACCACGTGCAAAGTGCCCTGAATTTCAGTCTGGCGACCGATCAGAGTCTCGAAGCGTTCCTGGCTTTTGGCCAAGGGGGTGCTGCTGTTCTTTTTGATGTTGAACATGAGGGTCTCCTTTTGAAATACAGACCTGAATCAAGGTTGCAGACCTGGACGCGCCCAAGCAGCAAACGCTTTGGCCGGGTGCATGGGTTGTCCCTGGTAGGTCACTTCGTAGTGCAGGTGTGGGCCAGTCGAGCGACCCGTATTGCCCAGCAGGCCAATCAATTGGCCGCTCGCCACTTTGTCCCCATCCTTGACATGACGGCGACTCAAATGGGCATAGCGCGACACAAAACCATCGCCATGCTCGATTTCAACCATCTCGCCATAGGCACCGGCTCGCCCGGAGCGCAAGACCTTGCCATCAGCGGTGGAACGCACCTGAGTGCCCACGGGGGCCACAAAGTCAATGCCTTCATGCATGCTGGTCTGGTGGGTCATGGGATCGGCGCGCACACCAAAACCACTGGTGATAGAGAATTCCTGCGTCAGCGGCAAACCTGTGGGCAATTTGCTCACCCGTGCCAGATCACGTTGCCACTGTTCCTGCTTCTTGATCAGCGTCTGCTCCAGCTCCTGGAGTTGTTGAGCCGCCATCTCCAGCTCGCTGTTCAGATCCATGGAGCGTATCTGCCAAAAAGGCACTGCTTTCAAAGGCCCACCGCGGCCACCTGTTACATCGGCTTTGCGACGCGAGCCACTGGACATCAAACTTTCAATGCCCAACCGATTCAGGAAATTATTTTTCTGTTCTTCGATATCACGCAACCGATCGGTCACAGAGGTCAATTGCCCATGCAAGCCATCCAGTTTGGCACGGTACTGTGCTTCGATCTTGAGCTGTTCGGCTTGGCTGGTGACCCCACCCATGCTTTGGGCCAGTGAAGGCGCGTACTCAACGGCGACGCGCAAGCCGATGAAGTTAAACAAGGAGCCGAGCACCAACAATGCCAAGGCCACGGAAACAACAGACACCAACACTTTGCGCGCCGTGATGGACACGGCCACCACCCGAGCCGTGGGCCCGGATACCCAAATCAATTGCATAAACACTCCCGGGGTTGTTCTTTGGATGTCCCCAAACCTGGCCATTCACCACGCACCCAACCAGCCAGTCGCTGCGTCGGAGTTTGGCGGCAAACAGCGCATTCTAAAGGAGTGAATTAGTTTTAAATAACTCAAATGTTGAGCATAAAACAGATTTACAGGTTATTTTTTAATAAAAATGAATTTCAAGGCACACCAAGTGAAAAAAGCAGACTGATGGTTACAAATGTCCCAGACACAGGTCCTCTCGCCACATGCCTTTCACGCCCTAAAAAACGTCAAGCCAAAGCGCGCCCCGTCAACATCAGCGCAGCCAACGCCATGATCTTGGCCGAATCGACCAACTCCTGGATGCCCACATATTCATCGGGCTGGTGCGCCAAATCCAGAATGCCAGGGCCATAAGCGATGCAGTCGCGCAACTTGCCACTGCGCACGATGTGCTTTTGGTCATAAGTGCCGGGGCTGGCGATGTAGCTGGGCTCACGGCCCAGCACCCGGGCAATCGCGCGGGCTGTGGCATCCACCACCGGGGCGTCCTTGGGGGTGGCGGTCGGCACAAAACTCATGATGTCGCGGATGCCATAGTCAAAGCCTGGCCGCGTACGCTTGAGCTCGTCGAGCATGTCCACAATCTCTTGCTTGACCGCTTCGAGGTTTTCTTCGGCAATGAAACGCCGGTCCAGCACCGCCTTGCACTGGTGCGCGACCACAGGTGCGGGCAAGTCGCCCGTGGGCCACCCTCTCTCGTCAAGGCTGTAGCGCTGCGCCACCTGCCCGCCATGGATGCTGTTGATGTTGAGCGTGCTCACGCGTGCGCCTGGCGGCTCCACCGGCTCGGCGGTGTGCCGCGCTTGCAAACGCGGCTGCAATTGGGTTTCCAGCAAATGGATGAAAGCGCTCATGTGGTTGATCGCGCTGTCGCCCAAAAAAGGCATGGACCCATGCGCGATGCGCCCACGCGTTTCCACCTCGCTCCACCACACGCCGCGGTGGCCCAGGCAGATGCGGTCCACGCCCAAAGGCTCGGGAATGATCACATGGTGCACACGCGGTGGGCTGAAATAACCCCGCTCGGCCAAGTAGCCCACACCGGCAAAACCGCCCGACTCCTCGTCCACCGTGCCGCTGATCTCCAGCGCCCCCGACAAAGGGAGCCCCGATTCAATCAAGGCCTCGCAGGCAATGATGCTGGACGCCAATCCGCCCTTCATGTCGCACGTGCCCCGGCCATACACGCGGCCATGTGCCACCTGTCCGCCAAAGGGCTCAAAGGTCCAACCGGGTCCGGCCTCGACCACGTCGATGTGGCTGTTGAAATGCACGCACTCACCCGGCTTGGGCGCCTGCCAGCGCGCCACCACATTGGTGCGCGGATGGCTGTCGCTGTCGCCCGGTGCGCCGATGGCACGCACGTATTCCACCGCAAAACCCTTGCGTGCCAAGCGCTCGCCGATCAAATGCGCACAAGCTTCGTACGCATCGCCTGGCGGGTTGATGGTGGGGATGCGCACCAGGTCTTGCGTGAGGGCCACCAGCTCATCACGTTTGGCTTCGATGCTTTGGAGCAGAGGGGCGGTGTTGTGCGTCATGGGGCCAGTTTATCGCTGGCTCACCACGACGCGGTATCACGCAAAGCACAGGGCGGCAAAGCGCCCATTCAGATCATGTGCGCACGCGTTGCAGCAAGGCAGCGGTCGAGGCGTCCAGCCCCGAGGCATCCCCCGACACGATGCGCGCATGGATGTCCTTGGCCAACACTTTGCCCAACTCCACGCCCCACTGGTCAAAGCTGTTGATGCCCCACACCGAGCCGCTCACAAACACACGGTGCTCCTGCAAAGCGATCAAGGCGCCCAGGCTGGTGGGCGTGAGCTCATCGAGCAACAAGAACGTGCTGGGCCGGTTGCCCGTGAAATGCTTGTGACCGCCCGCGTCCGACTTGCCCAGCATGAGCGCCTGCGCCTGCGCGATCACATTGGCCAACAGCAACTCATGGTGGTCCTTCAGGCTGTGCGTGGGCTTTTTCACGGCGATGAATTCCAGCGGCACGACGTCGGTCCCCTGGTGCAGCATCTGAAAGTAGGCATGCTGCCCATTGGTGCCCGCCTCACCCCACAGCACGGGGGATGTGCCGTAAGGCAAGGCATGGCCGTTGCGGTCCACGCGCTTGCCATTGCTCTCCATCTCCAGCTGCTGCAAATATGCTGGCACGCGGCGCAAAGCGCTGTGGTACGGCGCAATCGAGCGGCTGGTGTAGTTCAAAAAGTTGCGGTACCAAACGTCCAGCAAACCCAAACGCACCGGCAAGTTTTCTTCCAAAGGCGCGCTCTGGAAATGCTGGTCCATCGCATGCGCACCGGCCAGCAAGTCCTTGAACCCCTGCGCCCCGATGGCGATGGCCACCGGCAAACCAATGGCCGACCACATCGAATAGCGACCGCCCACCCAGTCCCAAAAACCAAAAGTGGTGGTGATGCCCAATGCGGCTGCAGCCGCCACGTTGGTGGTCAGCGCCGCAAAGTGGCGCGCCACATCGGTGCCGCCCTGGGCCTGAAACCATTGCAGCGCCGAGCGCGCATTGGTCATGGTCTCGATGGTGGTGAAGGTCTTGGATGCAATCAGGAACAAGGTGTTCTCGGCCTTCAAGCCCTTGAGCACACCCGCCAGCTCATGGCCATCCACATTGGACACAAAGTGAAAGCGCTTGCCCTCGATCACAAAGTCCTGCAGCGCCAGCACCGCCATTTGCGGCCCCAGGTCCGAGCCGCCAATGCCGATGTTCACCACATCGGTGATCTGCGCATCCGCACGCACCTGCTCGGCATAGGCCAGCATGGGTTTGAGCGTGTTGTGCACCAGCTTCAAAGGCGCGGCCAGCTCGCCCTGCAAAGAGCCTTCGGGTTGGCGCAAAAGCCAGTGCATCACCGCCCGGTCTTCGGTGTGGTTGATTGCCTCACCCCGGAACATCGCATCGCGGTGCGCGGCCAAACCCGTCTGCCTTGCCAACTCGATCAACAGCGCCTCGGTGGCGGTATCGGTGTGGTTTTTCGACAGGTCGGCAAACACATGAGGGGCTGACTGGCTCAGTGTTTGCGCACGGTCAGAGTGCTGGGCAAACGCGGTACGCAAGTCAAAGCCTGCAAAGCCTTGCGCATGCTGTTGCAGGTTTTTCCAGACGGGGGTGAGGTCACAACGCATAAGGATCTTTCAATGGCAACGGCTTTAGCTTGCGTAGGTCGGCGGCTTTAGCCCCGACGAGGGCCTGTGCCAAGCCTCCATCTGTCGGACCTGAAGGTGCCGACCTACCAAGGCCAGCTCGGGTCTCAAGCTTTCTTCATCAGGTCTTCAAGCTTCACCGCATCGGCGCAGAAAGCGCGAATGCCCTCGGCCAGCTTCTCGGTGGCCATCGCGTCTTCGTTCAGCGCCAAGCGGAAAGAGGCTTCGTCATAGCGCACAGCGGGCAGGTCCATGCCCTTGGCCGCTTGTGCGTCCAGCGCCGCAGTCAAGGGTGCATCCGATGCAGCCAACTGCGCCAGCAACTCGGGGCTGATGGTCAGCAAATCACAACCGGCCAAAGCCGTGATCTGGCCGATGTTGCGAAACGACGCACCCATGACCTCGGTGGTGATGCCGTGCTTTTTGTAGTGGTTGAAGATGGCCCGCACCGACTGCACGCCGGGGTCGTTGGCACCGGCCTTGGCGGCCTCGTCCCAGGCGGCACCGGCCGTCTTTTTGTACCAGTCGTAAATACGGCCCACAAAAGGCGAAATCAATTGCACCTTGGCCTGACCACAAGCCACCGCCTGGCAAAACGCAAACAGCAGCGTCAGGTTGCAGCGGATGCCTTCGCGTTCCAACTCGGCAGCGGCCTGAATGCCTTCCCAGGTGGAAGCGATCTTGATCAACACCCGCTCGCGCGCAATGCCTTGCGCTTCATACAGGGCCATGATGCGGCGCGCCCGCGCCACGGTGGCGGCGATGTCAAAGCTCAAACGCGCATCCACTTCGGTGGACACGCGGCCGGGGATGGTTTTCAAAATCTCGCCGCCAAAGCGCACCAGCAGGTGGTCCATCACCACATCCGGCGGCTGGCCCCGGTGGGCCGCCACGGCCTCGGCCAGCAAAGGGGCGTATTCGGGCTTTTGCACCGCCTTCAAGATCAACGACGGGTTGGTCGTCGCGTCTTGTGGCTGGAACTGGGCCAATTGCTTGAAGTCACCGGTGTCAGCGACCACGGTGGTGAATTTTTTGAGAGCATCGAGCTGGTTCATGCGATTTTTCCTGAAGACGCTTGAATTATCAGTGAAACAAAGTTACATTACAAATCAATTTTTCATGTAACTCAAGAACATCATGGCTTTTGATTTGGTTTTCTTCGGCGGCACGGGCGATCTGGTCTGGCGCAAACTCATGCCTGCACTGTTTCAGGCCTACCGCCACGGCAGTCTGCCCGAAGGTGGCCGCATCATCGGTGTGGGCCGTGACGATTTGAGCGACGAACAATACCGCCATCAAATCCAGACCCGCTTTGAGCAAGTGGAAGGCGAAAAACGCCCCAACAGCGAAGAGTTCGCCCGCTTTGCCAATTTGCTGTGCTACGTGCGCATGGACTTGTCCAAACCCGAGGCCTACGCGGCGCTGGCCACTCGCCTGGCCGAACGCGAGACGGACACCGTGGTCATGTACCTGTCCACCGCGCCCAGCCTGTTCACCACCGTGTGCGAGCAACTGGCGGCCAGTGGCCTGAACACGCCCAAGACCCGCATCGTGCTGGAAAAACCGCTGGGCCATGACTTGGCCTCCAACCGCGCCATCAACGAGGCGGTGGGCAAGGTCTTCAAAGAACAGCAAATCTTCCGCATCGACCACTACCTGGGCAAACCCGCTGTGCAAAACCTGTTTGCCATGCGCTTTGGCAACGCCTTGTTTGAACCTCTGTGGCGCCGCGAGCACATCGCCAACATCCAGATCACCATGTCCGAAGAGCTGGGCGTGGAAAAACGCGGCGGCTTCTACGAAACCACGGGCGCCCTGCGCGACATGGTGCAAAACCACGCGCTGCAACTGCTGTGCGCCATTGCCATGGAGCCGCCCATCAATGCCCACGCCGATGCGATCCGCGACGAAAAACTCAAAGTGCTGCGCGCCCTGAAGCGTTGGACGCCCGAAACACTGAGCCAGCACGTGGTGCGCGGTCAATATGCCGCAGGCAATGTGGATGGCCAGGCCGTGCCCGCCTACCGCGATGAGCAAGGCGTCAGCCCCGCCAGCACCACCGAAACTTTTGTGGCTTTGCGCACCGAGATTGCCAACTGGCGCTGGGCTGGCGTGCCGTTTTACATCCGCACCGGCAAACGCATGGCGGCCCGTGAAGCGCACATCGAGATCAACTTCCGGTCCACACCCCACGAAATCTTCCAAAGCCCGGCGGGCCAGGTCAACAAACTGGTGATTCACCTGCAACCCAAAGACGGGCTGGAACTGCACCTGTTTGCCCAAGGCCAAAGCAAACGCGGCCAAGGCAGCAGCGGCCAGACCCTGAGCCCGGTGCACCTGGACCTGGACTTTGACAAACGCTTTGGCAGCGAACGCGTGGGCGCCTACGAACGCCTGCTGCTGGACGTGCTGGACGGCCGACTGAACCTGTTTGTGCGCAGCGACGAACAGGAAGAAGCCTGGCGCTGGGTCGAGCCCATCCTGCGCCACTGGGCCGCAGACCCCGTGGGCCCACGCCCCTATGCCGCAGGCACCTGGGGCCCCAGCGCATCGAGCGCCATGATTGCGCGCGACAGCTTTTGCTGGAGTGAAGAGCTCTGATGCGAGACACGGGATCGCCACGCTTCGCTCGCGATGACCATGCATCGACATTGCCAACACCGCATCCGTTCTCGTCATTGCGAGGAGCGCAGCGACGTGGCAATCCAGTGCAAGCAAGCCCACGCAATTATCGCCGTGCGCCCCTCGCGATGACACCTTGAAAAACCCATCTGGAGACACGCCATGCTCGAACGAATCAAAGCCTCTCTACCCTCCTTGGCTCCGGCCGAGCAACGTGTGGGCAAGCTCGTGCTGGCCGACCCTCGGGCGTTTGCCAACTTGCCGGTGACTGAACTGGCCGACCGCTCGCATGTGAGCAAACCCACCGTGGTGCGCTTTTGCCGCAGCATGGGCTACGACGGCCTGTCGGACTTCAAGCTCAAACTGGCGGGCAGTGTCAGCGAAGGCGTGCCCTTCATCCACCGCAGCGTGGACGTGGACGACAAAACCAGCGACATCGCTGTGAAGGTGATCGACAACACCGTGGCGGCATTTTTGAAATACCGCAACGACGCCAGCTCTTTTGCGCTGGACCATGCAGCGCAAGCCCTGGCTTCCACCCAGAAAACCAACCGCCGCATCGAGTTTTACGGCGTGGGCAACTCCGGCATCGTGGCGCAAGATGCACAGCACAAATTCTTCCGCCTGGGCGTCAACGCCATCGCCTACAGCGACGGCCACATGCAAGTCATGAGCGCCTCCATGCTGCGGCCGGGCGACTGCGCCGTCATCATCTCCAACTCGGGCCGCACCCGCGACTTGATGGACGCCTGCGACATCGCCAAAAAGCAAGGCGCCACCACCATCGTGATCACCGCCAGCGGCTCACCGCTGGCCAGCGCCGGGCACATCCACCTGACGGCCGACCACCCCGAGGGCTACGACAAATACAGCCCCATGGTCTCGCGTTTGCTGCACCTCTTGATCATCGACATCCTGGCCACCACGGTGGCGCTGCGCATTGGCGAAGAGCTGCAACCGAACTTGCGCGACATGAAAAACAACTTGCGCAACAAGCGCTACACCTGAACTGCGCAACTCTGAAAGCAAAAGACCTGGCAAGCCAGGTCTTTTTTGTTTCAGCCGCTCACCTGCCGATCATTCCGGTTCAATCTTCGCGTCGCGCACCACCTTGGCCCAGCGTGGTGCTTCGGCCTTGATGAGTGCGGCAAACTGCTCGGGCGTACCGCCTCCGACCTCGTTGCCCTGACTCATGATTTTTTCTTTCAAGTCCGGGTCTTGCAAGGCCTTGTTGCCAATCGCATTGAGCTGCTTGATCAAATCAGCCGGCATGCCTTTGGGGCCCACCAGGCCTTGCCAATTGAGCACTTCCACCTCGGGGTAGCCCTGCTCGGCCATGGTCGGGATGTCGGGGGCCAAAGGCGACCGCGCACGGCTGGTGATGGCCAAAGCACGCAGCTTGCCACCCTTGATGGACGGCATGGCCGAATACATTTGTTCAAACATCATGTGGACTTGCCCGCCCATGAGGTCGGTCGCACCGGCCGAGCCACTCTTGTAGGGCGCATGGATCATGTCAATGCCAGCGGCGTGCTCAAACAAGGCCCCACTCAAATGGTGCGTACCGCCAATACCGCCCGACGCATAACTGAGCTTGCCCGGTGCAGCCTTGGCTGCCGCCACCAGGTCCTTGACCGACTTGTAAGGCGAATCATGGCGCACCATCAAAATCAGCGGCCCCTTTTCGATCAGGAAAATCGGCACCAGATCGGTAAATGGGTTGAAGTTCAGCTTCTTGAACAGCGCATGGTTCACGGCCAACGGTGCAAAGTTGCCCATGCCAATCGTGTAGCCATCGGGCTTGGCCCGGGCAATCGCCTCGGTGCCAATGTTGCCGCCTGCGCCCGCCTTGTTGTCGATGATGATGGGCTGCCCGAGCAATGTGCCCATGACCTTGGCCACCTGACGTGAACGGCTGTCGGCGTTGCCGCCTGCGGCATAAGGGCACACCCAGGTGATGGGCTTGCTGGGGTATTTGTCTTGCGCCTGGCTCAGCAAAGGCACGCCCAAGGCGGCCCCCGTCATCTGAAGGATGGTGCGGCGATGGATCATGCTTATTCCTCTTGTTGCAACAACTCCGTCAAGGCTATCACAGCGCATGATGACATGCTTCACAGATAAGCCACTCAGGTTTTGGATGACCGCCGACTTTGCAACATGGCCACGTTCATCTCGCCGGCCAACGCCGATGCATAAAATCGCTCAATCATCTGCACGATGTGCGGGCATTGCGTGCCAAGGTCAGCATATCGACTCCCTGAATCATTTCCTGAAATAAAACTCTCCAACCACTTGATCGTAAATGGCGGGCACTTGATCATGCCCCACAGATCGGGCCAACTTGACGACCTCTGCTCTAACAGAACGCACAACACGATCAATGGTTACATTCGTTTTTTGCATTTCACGTGCAAAGATGCGCGTGAAAAGCCCGTTTTTGTCTTTGTCCGTAGGCCCCAATTTGTCCAGCGCCTGCTGCCCGGATCCGGCTGAGAACACCACCATTTGCCCGGTGGCCGCCGTTGTGGGGGCCAAGCCACGAGCACCACCACCCAGTGCGCGACCGTTGCTTTTGAAAGGGTTGTCACGACAAGCGTCGATCATGGCCAAAGTAAATTTAACCTTCTTGTCGGTCATGTCGTCGAGGAGTCTTTGCAAAGCAATGCCTTCATCCTTGATCTGCTCTTCATCTTGACCTGCTACATCAATTGGTATCAGGTAATTGGAATTGGCCAACTGCACACCATGCCCTGCATAAAAAATGGCCACTTCATCACCGGCTTCGACCTGATTTTTGAAGCTGCGCAAAGCAGCTTTCATGTCTTTCTCGGTCAAATCCAATTTCAATGTCACTTGATAACCCACTTGGGTCAAGCTTTGTGCCATGAGACGCGCATCTTCACGCGCATTTTCAAGTTTGGCCACAGTTTTATAGCTGTCATTGCCCATAACCAAAGCCTTGCGGTTGGCATAAATCGGCTCTGGCGCCTGAACCTCGGTCATGGCGGGCTTTGCGGTCGGTGCATTGGTAGCTGCAGCTGCGGCAGCTACCGCGGCGGCCTCGGCTCTCAACCGTGTCAATTCAGACGACAATTGTTGCAATAACTCTCGGTCTCTCTTGCGCTCGTCTTGTTCGGCTTTAGCCAACGCCTGACTTCTTTGAAGTTCAGCCAATCTTGAGCGTTCTTTCTCGGTCGCCTCTCGGGCCAGTCGCTCGTCGTCCTTGATCTTGGCTTCCTGGGCCAGTTTCAACTGTTCTTTGACACGTGCCTCTTCTTCAAATTTCCGTTGGTTACGCAAAGAATCGGCTTCAGCTTGCAGCTGTTGCTCTCGTTGCAGGGCTTGCGCTTGCAAAAGCAATCTTTCTCTACGCTGCTTTTCCTCTGCCAGCAGTCTGTTTGCATTCAGTCGATCTTGCTCTTTGTCTTGTTGATCCGCCAAGGTGGTTTTCGACGCATCGCTGCCTAAGGCCATCGCCAAACTACGTGGAAGCAGCACATTGCCATTGTCAACAACGACAGTGCAATCACACTCTTTGGGACAAGCCGCCATGTATTTCTCTGCATTGCTCAGAATTCCTCCTTTCAGATTCTGAACAATCCCGGGGCTAGCATTGGCACCAAAGATCTCGGCGCTTGAGCAACTTGATGCAGCCACGATTACATAGTAATTTGAACTCTGAGCGACTTTATCGATGGTCCAGCCCCAACTCTTAGAAGTCTTTGATGCGAACGGAAGTTCACTCAAGCAACCTTCTTGCCCATCTGAATAGCGAATCTTCGTCTTGTATGAACACGACTCGGCGTATGTCAGCCCTGCACTCAAAAAGAGCATCGACCATAAAACCAGCTTTAGTAAACGTTGCATCCACATGCCTGAATTCCGAACAAAAAATCCGAATTGCATCATTTGCTCAAGTTGAAATGTTTGTACACATTGCCCTGCAATGTAGACCGCCTTATCCAACAATGCAAAGCAACACGCCACTCACTGCGGAGTCAGCCCCGCTTTAACGATCACATCGCTCCAGCGCTTGATGTCACTGTCCAGCAGCTGCGCCAACTGAGCAGGGGTGCTGGCTTTGGCTTGCACGTTAAAGCCTGCCAAACGTTGCACCATCTCGGGTTGCGCCAGGATTTTGGTCAACTCATGGTTCAACCGCTCAACCACCGCTTTGGGCGTTTTAGCCGGTGCCGCCAAAGCGTTCCAGGAAGAGACATTGAAGCTGCTCAAACCCGACAGCTCGCGCACAGTGGGAATTTGCGGCATGTCTTTGGGCCGTGATTCGCCCATCACACCCAGCAAACGAACCGCCTTGGCGTTGATCTGGGGCTTCATGGGGCCCAAAATTTCCACAGCAGCATCGACCTGACCGCCACGCAAGGCATTGATGACGGCAGGCGTGCCGTTGTAAGGAATCACCTGTGCCACCCAGTTGGCCTGACTGCGCAACAACTCAGCCGCCAAGTGTTGCGTGCTGCCGATGTTAATGGTGCCAATGTTGAGCTTGCCGGGGTTGGCGCGGCCAAAACTGATCAATTCGGACAATGTCTTGAACGGTGAGTTCTCTGGCACGACCACGGCCATGTCAAACAGGCCCAACAAAGACACGGGCGCAAAGTCACTGCGCGGATTGAAGGGCAAGGACTTGAACAGGCCTGCGCTCACAGCGGTGCCATTGGACATCAAGAGCAAGGTGTAACCATCGGGTTCGGCCTTGGCGACCAGTTCGCCCGCCACAATGCCGCCGGCACTGGGACGGTTGTCGATCACCACAGGCTGTCCCAGGCTTTCGGACAATTTCTGAGCCACGGCACGCGCCGTCAGGTCGGCCACGCCACCCGCACCAAACGGCACGATGATCTTGAGAGGCTTGCTCGGGAAGCTTTGTGCCCACGCAGGAGCCAAAGGCAAGACCGAGAGGGCGGCGGTTTGAATCAGTTGGCGGCGCTTGAGCATGGTTTCATTTGTCAGAAAAAATGGATTTGGCATTTTCCCACCCTTTGAGGGGAGACAACAAAAAACCCACCGTGTTGCCACGGTGGGTTTTGACTTTTAAATCATCAGCTGACTTGCGTCAGCGGAGTGATTAGAAAGCGTGACGGATACCAACAGCGGTACGAGCAAACTTGGTGTCTGTACCTTTGATGGTGGCAGGAGTCAAAGCAGCTTGCACGGTGCCGGCCTTGTCGTCGATCGACTCAGCGCGGAAGTACACAGCAGTGCGCTTGCTCAGGTTGTAGTCAGCGCCCAAACCAACCAGCTTAGACTTAGTGCCGTTAACGTCGTTCTTCACGTCACCAGCCTGTGCCATCAGGACCACAGCACCCATTGTGTAGGTACCGGAGATCGAGAAAGCCTTGTTGTTCACGCTGTTGGTGTTGGTTTTGTTGGTCTGGTACAGACCGAACAGCTTGGCATCGCCGAAGGCGTAGTTGGCGCCCAAGGTGTTGACTGTTTGGTCAGTAGTGCCAGTGCCCACGTCTTTGAAGTCTTGCTTCAAAGAGCTGAACGAAGCAGCCAGAGGGCCGTTAGCGTAGTTCAAGCCAACTTCAGTGGTACCTTGCATGTCGTAAGCGCCCAGGCCGCCGAAGCTGGTCTGCTTGACAGCTGCAGCAGTAGCGGTAGCTGTTGTGTCAACAGCTTTGGTTTGCTTGCCTGCGTAGTACAAAGAAGCATTGAAGCCGCTGAAAGTAGGCGATGTGTACTTCACGGAGTTGTCAGAGCGCACTTGCGAAGTGCTTTGAGCGTCGTTCACGTAGAAAGTACGGAAGCCCGAACCGATGGCGGTGCCGAAAGGCTGGCCAGTCAGGTAGGTGCCCAGTGTGTTGTAGTTCACGGCGCCAGCGTCGATCGAACCAAAACCACCAGCCAAGCCCACACGAATTTCGCCGTTGCCGAATGTAGAAGCAGCAGCCACAGTTTCGTTGCCCAGAGTCACTGGCGAAGAAGCAGAACCGGTGTTGCCCTTGTTGGACACGGTGTTCCAGTCGGTCTCAACGCGGAAGTTGGCCTTCAAGCCACCGCCGAGGTCTTCTGTACCACGGAAGTTGATTTGGGAAGTTGCGGAACCGTTGTTACCGATACCGTTGACTTTGCCGCCTTTGTAGTTGATGGCTTGGTAGCCAGCATCCATCACGCCGTCGATTTGAACGGAAGATTGAGCGAAAGCACCAGTGGCAGCCACAGCAGCCAGAGCGATCAGAGTTTTTTTCATTGCAAGTTTCTCCAAGGTTAAACAAGGGTCCAGAGGATTTAGCCGATGCATGGCACCGAACGCACTTCTGAGCCAACCCCCAATCAAGAAGGTTGTAGCTATTGCACCAGAGCACCGGGACATTTCCAAGGAATTTGAAAAAGAAAAGGGCTTTTCGTTGCGTCCGTGCAACAAGGGGCAGGGACAACCCTGTGTTTATGACAATTATTTGACGATTTTTCCAATTAATACAATGACTTCGCCGAGCTATTGAATGCAACAGGCGATGTGAATTTGGACCATTTGACCCCGTTCAAAGGGTGTCTTCCTTGCTCATCAGCAGGTCGTACTGGGGTTTGTCATGAGTAAACTCATCCCATGAGCCTCAATGCCCTGATCCTTGCTGCCGACAGTGCTTTGCGCACTCTGTGGGCTGAACCTCGTGCCAATCGCCCCACCCCACAAGCCACCACCAGCGAATTGGTGATGAGCGATGCTGAACGCCGTGAAGCAGCGGCGTTGATGCGGGTGAACCATGTTGGCGAGGTCTGCGCGCAAGCGCTGTACACCGGACAGGCACTGGCCTGCCAAGACCCGGCTTTGCGGGCCAAGCTGGCAGAAGCCAGCCGCGAAGAAACCGATCACTTGGCCTGGACGCTGCAACGCCTGCACGATCTGAATGACCGGCCTTCGCTGCTCAACCCGCTTTGGTATGCGGGCGCCTTTGCCATTGGTTATGCCGCAGGCAAATTAGGTGGCGACCAGGTCAGTTTGGGCTTTGTGGTGGAGACAGAACGTCAGGTGGAGGCTCACCTGCAAAGCCACATGGACCGCCTGCCAGCAGCCGACAGCGCGTCTCGAGCGATCGTGGCGCAGATGAAGGCTGATGAAATCGCCCATGCACAGATGGCGCAAAAGGCTGGTGCCGTGGAGTTACCAACCCCGGTCAAGGCTCTGATGCAAACCGCAGCCAAGGTGATGACGACGGTGGCGCACCGGGTTTGAATGCTCAATCAAGCACTGCCTTAATTTGGGCATAAAGCGCAGGCAGATCGTTACGAATCGATTGCCAAACAATGGCCAAATCAATTTTGTCGTACCCATGCGTAAGGCGATTTCGCATGGTGTACATGACCTGCCAAGGGATATCGCTGTGCTTTTGCGCAAACGATGCATCCGCACGCTGAATCTTATTGGAGGCTTCGCCGATGACTTCAAAGTTACGAATGACAGCATCCTGAAGCATGTTCGCTTGCGGCGAACTGCACCACATCAACCTCTCGCGTGTAGCGCTCAATCCGGTCTATGGCTTGGAGAATGTGCCCCAGATAATCAGGCACGCGCAGTGCCTTGTTCATACGGGTATAGCTTCAGCCAAAACAATGCTTCGGAACTTCTCTGGCAAGGCCCGAGGTGTCAAAACATCGACCTTGACGCCCAAAAGGCCTTCCAATTCCACCTGAATTGCAGCCACATCCATGAGAGAGGTTTCTGGAGTGGGGTCGATCAAGATGTCCAAATCGCTGTCTTCTTGGTCATCACCGCGCAACACCGAACCAAAAACACGGGCATTGAGCGCGTGGTGCCGCGCGACCACGCCACGGATGGCTGTTCGGTGAGTTTGCAGAGCGGTAGATGGTTTCATGGGCTTGATCTATCAGTGGGTTGAACCATACCGCAGGCCTTTTACCAACGCAAGTCCAAAGCCATTAGGTCAGCTTTGCTGCCAAGGCAGGCCGCGCTTGCGCCAGCCGCCCAATTGGCCACGGTGAGCATCTGCATCGGGGTCGCCCTCAAAGCCTTCCAGAATGTTGTAGGCCTGAACGCCCAACGCTGTTGCCCGCTGCGCGGCAGCGATGGATCGGACGCCACTGCGGCACAGCAGCACCAGTTTTTTACCGCCAACACCCAGCGCCTGAATACGCTCGTCAAACTCAGGGTTCATGGCCATGCCGGGCCATTGCTTCCAGGCCAGTGCGTGGGCGCCGGGCACAAAGCCCACCCAGGCACGCTCAGCGTCGGTGCGCACATCAACCAACTCAGCCTCCCCCGCCTGCACCCACGCCCAGGCCAGTTGGGGGCTCACATCGCCAGCGTAGTCTTGAGCGAGGATCACGGTCATGTTGTCGGGGGTCTGGTTCATGGTCTGGCCTTGACAGTTTCAGTTCAGTATGAGGAACAGAATACGCTCACGCTTTGTGCTTTTTCTGAGGCCGCGCCCAGTTGGCAATGCTCACTTGCTTGCCACGCGCCACGCTCAAGGCGCCGGGTTCGGTGCTCTTGGTGATCGTGGAGCCGCCGCCCACGGTGCCACCGGCGCCAATGGTCACAGGGGCCACCAGCACGCAGTTGCTGCCGATGTGCACATCGGCCTCGATCACGGTGCGGTGTTTGTTGGCGCCGTCGTAGTTGGCGGTGATGCTGCCCGCGCCGTAGTTGACGCGCTCGCCCACGGTGGCATCGCCCAGGTAGGCCAGGTGGTTGGCCTTGGCGCCCTTGGCCATGGTGGAGTTTTTCACTTCCACAAAGTTACCGATGTGCACCTCGGCGGCCAGCTGTGCGCCAGGGCGCAGGCGGGCAAATGGACCAATGAGTGCGCCCTCGCCCACCGTCACGCCGAGCTTTTCGCCGTCGATGTGAGTGAAGGGGTGGATCACTGCACCGGCTTCGATGGTGCAGTTGGCGATCACGCAGTTGGCGCCGATCTTGACGCCTTCGCCCAAGCGGACTTGGCCTTCAAACACGCAGTTGACATCGATCTCGACGTCTTGTGCACAGTCGAGTTGGCCGCGCAGGTCAAAGCGGGCGGGGTCTTTCAGGCGAACACCTTGCTCCATCAAGCGGTGGGCCTGGCGCAGTTGGTGGGCACGCTCCAGTTCGGCCAGTTGCACCGGGCTGTTGATGCCCGCCACTTGCAGCGCGTCGGTGATCTTGTGGGCCACCACGGGCACGCCGTCGGCCACGGCGAACTTGACCACATCGGTCAGGTAGTACTCGCCTTGGGCGTTTTGGTTGTCCAGGCGCCCCAGCCAGGCTTTGAGCCGCTTCGCGGGCACGGCCATGATGCCGCTGTAGACCTCTTTGATCTGACGTTGCGCTTCGCTGGCGTCTTTTTGCTCAACGATGGCTTGCACTTTTTGGCCATCACCACCTCGCACGATCCGGCCATAGCCGGTCGGGTCGGCAAAGTCGATGGTGAGCAGCGCCAGCTTGTCGCCGCCACATTGGGCCATGAGGGCTTGCAGGGTGTCGGCCTGGGTCAGGGGCACATCGCCAGACAAGATGACCACCACCCCATCGTCAGCCAGCGCGGGCACGGCTTGTTGCACCGCGTGGCCGGTGCCCAGTTGCGGCTCCTGGCGCACGCATTGCACCGCCAGCACCTGTCCAGGCGCCAGCAGCAAGGGCTCCACCTGGTCCGCGCCGTGGCCCGTGATGATCACCGCCGAGCGAGCCTGCAATTGCGCGGCGGTGTTCAGCACGTGTTGCACCAGCGGCACTCCGGCCAGGCGCTGCAAAACCTTGGGCAAGCGGCTTTTCATGCGGGTGCCTTTGCCGGCTGCCATCACGACAACATCGACGGGTGTGGAATCAACTCGGGTCATGGAAATCTTTCTCAGTCTGTCCGCTTGCGGAATGCGTCAATTATCGCCAGTCACACCGCCCACTTGCTGACACGGTGCGGCAACGCACCCACACAACGGTGCAGGCTTCTGATTCGGACGGACAATGGGCTTGAATGTTTTGGCAGCCTTGTCTGCCTGGATCGCCGCGCTTCGCTCGCCATGGCGAAACCCGTGTCATGGCAAGGTACGCAGTGATGAGTTCTGTGTCATTGCGAGGCACGAAGTGACGTGGCAATCCAGCCGCAAAGCTCGTCCAACCACTGGATCGCCGCGCTTCACTCGCGATGACAGGCAAGGAAGCCGCGTTGACGCACGGACGTCATGACAGGCTATTTATCTTCAGGAGTGCTCATGTTGCGTTGGATGGTGTTGATGTTGGTGCTCTGGCTGCAAGGCTGCAGCGCCATCAAGCTGGGCTATCAGCAGTTGCCCAATTTGTCTTATTGGTGGCTGGACAGTGCGGTGTCATTCAGCGACGTGCAAACCACACAAACCAAGGAGGCGCTGGCCCAGCTGCACCGCTGGCACCGCACCGAAGAGCTGCCCGCGTATGCCGATTTGCTCAAACGCCTGGCCGCGCAAAGTGCCGAGCCCTTGCAAGCGCAACAGGTGTGCAATGCCTGGGCGGAAGTTGACCAAGCCATGGACCGCACCATGCGCAAGGTGGTGAGCCTGGCCGCACCTGTGGCGCAGATGATGACCCCTGAACAATTGAACCACCTGAGCCTGTACTGGACGCGCAAGAATCAGGAATGGGACAAAGAGTGGATGCAAGGCAGTGCCAGCGAGCGGTTGGAACGGCGCCTTGGCAAAACCGTGGAGCGTTACAGCGATTTTTATGGCCCGCTGAGCACCGCACAAACCGGGATGGTGAAGGCGCAATTGCAACAGTCTGCCTGGACACCTGATTGGGGATGGCGCGACCGCCTGCGCCGACATCAAGAGCTGTTGTCGGCCTTGCAAAAAGCCTCTCAAACCCATGCCTCGGCTCTGCCCCAGGTAGAAGCTGATTTGTGGGCGGTGTGGGATCGCTGGATGTCGCCACCGGATGCCTATGGCAAAACGGTGATTCAGAAAATGACGCAACAGGGTTGCGAAAACCTGGCCCAACTGCACAACAGCGCCAGCCCGGAGCAACGCCAGCGGGCGGTGCGCAGGCTGCGTGCTTATGAGCAGGATTTGCGGGATTTGATCCGACCTTGAGATGGTGCGGATCGATGTCGGGGCTAAAGCCGCCGACCTACAAGCCTTTGCAAATCGAGTGCCTACGCCCCAGCATGGTCCGTTGCAGGTCGGCAGCTTCAGCACCGACACAGTCTGCTGTAGGTCGGTGGCTTTAGCCCCGACATGTCACGTGGTCAGCTTTGCAGCGCTTTCCACATCTCCATGTCGCGCTCGGCGGTCCAGATGCGGGGGTTCTTGATGCCGCTGGCTTCGTCGTAGGCGCGGGTCACGTCAAAGGGCAGGCAATGCTCGTAAATGAACACATGGCCGAAAACCGGGTCCATGCTCTTGCGGGTGTGGGCCATGGCGGCTTTGAGGTCCATCTTGGCGGCGACGGCTTCTTTGCCAGCCTGGAACAAGGTGCTCACCCAGCGCTGGGTATAGTCCAGCGCCTTGTTGACGTTGGCGTTGCCCTTCATGGCTTCGCCGCGACCGGGCACGATGAATTCGGCCTTCAGATCGCGCAGCGCTTCCAGGGTGGCGGGCCACTCTTCGAGTTGTGCGTCGCCCGTGTACACACCGGCTTCGTACTCGACCAGGTCACCCGAAAACAGCACTTTTTCTTCTTCCACCCAGGCGATGGTGTCGCCACGGGTGTGGCCAGGACCGGGATGCCAGATCTGCACCACCACGCCGCCCAGGTTGATGCTGAGCTTGCCGGGCACTTCGCCCTTGGTGGGGTTGCCACCGCCCACCACCATGGTGGGCCAGGTCAGACCCGGGATGCTGTCGGCCCCACGGAACAGGCGCGGGAAGCGCTCCATCTCGCTTTTCATGTCTTGCGCGCCGCGCTCATTGATCAAGTCCAGGGTGCCTTCGCTGGCAATGATTTCGGTCGCGCCTTCGGCGGCGTAGGCATAGGCGCCCAGCACGCGCACGGCATGGTAGTGGGTCAACAGCACGTATTTGATGGGCAGATCACTGACGGTACGGATCTTCTTGATCAGGTCTTGTGCCATGGCCGGAGTGGCGGTGGCATCGCTGACCATGATGAAGCGGTCGCCAATGATCACGCCCGAATTGGGGTCGCCTTCGGCGGTGTAGGCCCAGCAATGCTTGCTGAGTTGTTCAAAGGTGATCTTTTTTTCGTCCAGATCGGCTTGGCTGGCGAAGGCTTTGGTGGGGGCCTGGGTGGATGGTGTGGACATGATTTCTCCGGTCAATGAATGGCGTGGATTTTACCTAAACGAAATGCATTACGCATTGTTGAATTTCAAGACGGTAGGTCGGCACCTTCAGGTCCGACGTTGTGGTTTTGACCATGGCCCATGTCGGGGCTGAAGCCGCCGACCTACAAAACGCCACATGCTTTGACCTTCAAGCTCAACCCAATCCCTTTTCGAGCATGGCGATGACCTCTTCGGCAAAAGCCGCGTAGCTGATCGGCCCACCCGGACGCAACCAGGTGAAGGTCCAGTTGATCATGCCCAACAACATCATGGTCAGAGCAGTCTGGTTGGCGGGGGTCAGGTGCTCGGGGTAGGCGCGCTTCAAAAAGCGGGTCATGGCCGCCACGATGTCGCGCTGGCGGTTGAGGATCAACTCGCGCGGCGACACAGCGTTGGCGCCCAGCGCCGGGTCCTGCACATCGCTCAAGAACTGGGTGTCATTGAGCAGCGCCGCGTGGCGGGTAGCGGAAGTTTCGTACTCCTGCAAAAAGGACCGCACCAGCTCGTGCAGGGCGGCGCGGTCGTCCAGGTTCTTGCGCTGGGCCGTGGCTTCGGTCTGCGCAATCAGGCCCAGCAAGCGCTGGGTGTGGCGGTCCAGCAAATCAAAAAGAATGGCCTCTTTGCTCTCGTAGTAGTGGTACAGCCGGGCCTTGGAGGTGCCGCAGGCGGCAGCGATCTCGTTCATGCTGGCAGCCGGGTAGCTGCTTTGCGCAAAGCATTGCGCGGCGATGTCCAGGATCGCGTCGCGTTTGATGTCGTGGGTAGCGGATTTGGGGCGTGCCATGTTTCAGGGTCTCAAACAGGCCAGACCACGCCGTTGTCGTTCAGGATCGCGTCCAGTGGCTCGTCGTGGTCTTCAGGTTCCAGATCGTCCACATACCCTTGGGTAAAGCCCAGGCCCACAGTGAACGGTTTGGGCTGCAGCGTGGCCAGGGTGCGGTCGTAAAAACCACCGCCATAACCCAAGCGGTAGCCGCCAATGCCATAGCCCACGCAGGGCACAAACAGCAAGGTGGGCACGATCACTTCGGTGTCCTTGGGCTTGGGGATGCCGTAGGCATCTTCTTCCATCGGGCAGCCGGGGTACCAGGTGTGAAAAGTCAGGGTCTTGTGCTGCTTGTTGACCACGGGCAAGCCAATGCGGCGGCGCTGCGGTTCGCCGTGCAACTCGCCATCTTCTTTCCAGCGGTGCAGCACGGGCAAGGGGTCAAATTCACCCTTGATGGGCCAGTAGGCACCGATCACGGTGTCTGGCCGGTCAAACAGCCAGATGCGCATGACGCGCTGCAAAGCCTCGGCCCGCGTCAGGCGGTCTGGCAGGTTCAATCTTTCTTCGATCAAGGCCTTTCGCAAGGCCTTCTTGGCATCCGCTTTGTCCATAATCAACCCATGCCTTATCCATTCAAGCAACTGACTCAGATTCTGACACTGGTTGGCGCTTTGGCCGTGACCGGTCTGGTGCCTTTTCATGCGCAAGCGCAAAACAAGGGCGATGACACCTTGCTGGAGATGGCCCAGGCCTTCCGCAAAAATGACAAAGCCCGTCTGAGTGCCCTGCTGCCACAAGCCCGTGGCCATGTGCTGGAACCTTTGGCCGCCTATTGGGAACTGCGCCCACGGCTGGACACCGCGTCGGAGTCCGAGATTCGCAATTTCCTGAGCACTTATGCAGGCAGCTATTACGAAGACCGCCTGCGCACCGACTGGTTGCTGCAACTGGGCAAGCGCCGTGATTGGGCCAATTTCACCGCCGAATACCCGCACTACCGCATGCGCGACGACCGCGAAGTGCGTTGCTATGCGCTGGTGACCGAAGCCATCAACAGCAAGGCCAATGTGGCCGATGAAGCCAAACGCCTGTGGTATTCGCTGCGCGAGGCCGAAGACGGCTGCACCTATGTGGCCGAACACTTGCATTCGGGCAAACAGATCAATGGCCTGGACCTGTGGCGCAAGGCCCGCATCGCGATGGACGCCAACCGGCCCAAGCCAGCCAAGGATGCGGTGGACATTGAAGCGCCACGCTTGTCCGAACAAGTGGCCTTGATCCACGCCGATCCAGCCCGCTACCTGGACAAACGGATCATCGCGATCACGCGCAACCGCAAGGAGCTGGCCACGCTGGCCCTGATCCGCCTGGCGGCGAGCAACCCAGATCAGGCAGCCCGTTTGCTGGAACACCACTGGGGCATCCAGCTGAGCGCCGAAGAACGCAACTGGACCTGGGCCGTGATTGGCAAACAGGCCGCACAAAAACTGCAGGACAACGCCAGCAGCTACTTTGCCAATGTGCGCAAAGACAGCGACCTGAACGACGACTTGCTGGGCTGGAAAGTGCGCGCCGCCTTGCGCATGGATCAGTGGAAGCAGGTGCTCAGCGCCACGCAAGCCATGTCGCCCGAAGCCCGCAAAGACGCGACCTGGACGTATTGGCAAGCCCGCGCCCTGCTGGCCACCGCTGGCAACGACGCTGTGCAAAAACAAGAGGCCCAAAACCTGCTGCGCAGCGTGGCCAGTGTGCGCGGCTTTTACGAACAACTGGCGCTGGAAGAGCTGGGCCAAAGCATCACCGTGCCCGAGCGCCCTGCGGCTTTGACGGCCCAGGAAAAAGCCACCGCACAAGCCAACCCTGGTTTGCAACGTGCGCTCTACGCGATCAGCATCGGCCTGCGTGCCGAAGGCAACCGCGAATGGAACTACAGCACCAACCTGCACAGCCCCGGCGGCATGAACGACCGCGAACTGCTGGCCGCCGCCGACCTGGCCTGCCAGCGCCAGGTGTGGGACCGCTGCATCAACACCAGCGAACGCACCAGGGACGTGATCGATTTTGATCAGCGCTTTCCAATGCCGCTGCGCGACATCGTGGTGCGCCGTGCGGGCGAGGTCAAACTCGACCCGGCCTATGTGTATGGTCTGATCCGTCAGGAAAGCCGCTTCATCATGGATGCGCGCTCGGGGGTAGGCGCCTCCGGCCTGATGCAGGTCATGCCCGCCACCGCCAAATGGACCGCCAAGAAAATCGGCATGACCAGCTTCACACCCGACCAGATCACCGACAAAGAGGTCAACGTGGCCATTGGCACGGGTTACCTCAAGCTGGTGCTCAACGACTTTGAAGGCTCCATGGCCATGGCCGCTGCCGCCTACAACGCTGGCCCCAGTCGTCCACGCAATTGGCGCAACGGCCCCATGCTGGAAGCGGCCATCTGGGCCGAAAACGTGCCTTTCCAGGAAACCCGTGACTACGTCAAAAAGGTGCTGTCCAACACCACCAATTACGCGGCCATCCTGACCCGCCAACCGCAATCGCTTAAGGCCCGACTCGGCCAGGTGGGGCCACGCAGCAGTGCCCAGACTGAGCCCAACTTCGATCTGCCATGACGGGCTGACGCCCCAAAAACTCAGGGAGAAACACCATGATTCAGCTCTACATCGGCAACAAGAACTACTCGTCCTGGTCGATGCGCCCCTGGGTGATGCTGCGCCAGGCGGGCATTGACTTTGAAGAGGTCTATGCCCGCTTTGACAGCTTTGCGCCCGACTCGCAGTTCAAGGCCGCGCTGAAAAACGTCAACCCGGTGGGCAAGGTGCCGGTGCTGGTGCATGACGGTCTGGCCGTGTGGGACACCTTGGCCATTGCCGAATATGTGGCCGAGCAGTTTCCCGACAGACAGCTCTGGCCTGCCGCCCCTGCAGCACGCGCTCGCGCCCGCAGCGTCTGTGCCGAAATGCACAGCGGCTTCACCGGCCTGCGCAGCGCCTGCCCGATGAACATCGACGCCCACCTGCCCGAAGTGGGCGCACTGGCCCTGCGCGACAAACCCGCTGTGCGCGCCGACCTGCAGCGCATCGTCTCCATGTGGTCTGGCCTGCTGGCCGAACACGGCGGCCCCATGTTGTTCGGTGCATTCAGCGTGGCCGATGCTTACTTCGCCCCGGTCGTCATGCGCCTGAAGACTTACGCCCTGCCTGTGCCTGCCGATGTGGCGGCCTACATGGACCGCGTCTGCGCCCTGCCCGGTGTGAAGGCCTGGATCGACGGCGCGCTGGCCGAAAAAGACTTCATCGACTTTGAAGAGCCCTTCCGGCTGCACCCCTGAAAGCCCGCATGGACATCTTTGTCGTCGGCGGTGCGGTACGCGATGCCTTGATGGACTTGCCCGTCAACGACCGCGACTGGGTCGTCGTGGGCAGCACGCCCGAGGCCATGACCGCGCAAGGCTATGTGCCGGTGGGCAAAGACTTTCCGGTCTTTCTGCACCCGCAAAGCCGCGAGGAATACGCGCTGGCCCGCACCGAACGCAAAACGGCGCGGGGCTACAAGGGCTTTGCGGTGCAGGCCGCGCCCGACGTCACGCTCGAAGAAGACCTGGCCCGGCGTGACCTGACGATCAACGCCCTGGCCGTGCCCGAGGCGCTGGCGCACACCCCTGTGGCGCAATGGAACGGGCAGATCGTGGACCCGTATGGCGGCCAGCGCGACCTGCAGGCCAAAGTGCTGCGCCATGTGACTGAGGCCTTTGCCGAAGACCCGGTGCGCATCCTGCGGTTGGCGCGCTTTGCGGCGCGCTTTGCCGACTTCACCGTGGCCGATGAAACGATGCAGCTCATGCGCGAAATGGTGCAGGACGGCGAAGTCGACCACTTGGTGCCCGAGCGTGTCTGGCAGGAACTGGCCCGCGGCCTGGTGACCGCCAAGCCTTCACGCATGTTCGAGGTGCTGCGCGAATGCGGCGCCCTGAAAGTGCTGCTGCCCGAGCTGGACCGCCTGTGGGGCGTGCCCCAGCGCCCGGAACACCACCCCGAAATCGACACCGGCGTGCATGTGATGATGGTGCTCGACCAATGCGCCCGCCTGCAAGCCCCGCTGGCCGTGCGCTGGGCAGCGCTGATGCACGACCTGGGCAAGGGCAGCACCCCTGCCGACGTGCTGCCGCGCCACATTGGCCACGAAGGCCGCAGCATCAAACTCGCGCACAAGGTGGCCGAGCGCTTGCGCGTGCCGAGTGACTGCAAGGAACTGGCCGAAGTGGTGGCCCGTGAACACGGCAACATCCACCGCAGCGGCGAACTGAATGCCGCCGCCATCATGCGCCTGCTGGTCCGTTGCGACGCCATCCGCCAAAGCGAGCGCTTTGCGCTGGTGCTGCAGGCCTGCGAAGCCGATGCACGCGGCCGCCTCGGGCTGGAAGACCGCGACTACCCGCAGGCGAGTCGATTGGCTCTGGCCCTGGCTGCTGCACTGGGCGTGGTCACCGCCGACATTGCAGCGGCCGCAGCACGTGAAGGGCTGCAAGGCCCACAGATCGGCGAGCGCATCGAAGCCGCCCGCACCTGCGCCATTTCGGCGGCCCTCCAAACAATCCCCACCCCATAAGACCCGTCCCATGCTCAATGAAACCCAAGTCCTCGGCTTCCTGATCACCACCGTGCTGCTGACCGCCACGCCCGGCCCCGACAACCTGATGGTGCTGAGCATCGGCATTTCTGGCGGACGGCGCGCAGGCATGGCTTTTGGCCTGGGTTGCGCGGTCGGTTGCCTGAGCCACACGCTGCTGGCCGTGGTGGGGGTGAGTGCCATCCTGGCCGCCTCGCCCACCGCCTTCATGCTCCTGAAATGGACCGGCGGGGCCTACCTGCTCTGGCTCGGCATCCAGGCACTGCGACATGCCGGGTCAGGCCGGATGCGCCCGCTGGAGCAACTGAACCCCGATCGTTGCGCAGCCTGTTCCTGCAAGGCCTAATGGCCAATGTGATCAACCCCAAGGTGGTGCTGTTCTTCCTGTCCTTCCTGCCACAGTTCGTCGTCGAGTCGCAGGGACAAGTGGCATGGCAGCTGGGCCTGCTGGGTGTGCTGTTTTCTTTGCAGGCAGCGGTGCTGTTTGGTCTGCTCGGTTATTTTTCAGGCGCCATCGGGACCTGGCTCAACCGCCGTCCAGCCAGCGGTCGCTGGCTGGACCGGGCGGCTGGCGCCATCTTTGTGGCGCTGGGCGTGCGCATGATCATCAGCCGTTGAGCGACATTCCCAAAAATTTCAAATTGAAACGGAAACCCCATGAGTGAATACACCTTTGTGCCATGCACTTTCGAGCGACACGCCGCTGCGATCCTCGACATCCTCAACGACGCCATCGTCAACTCCACCGCGCTGTACGACTACAAGCCCCGGCAGATGCAGAACATGGTGACCTGGTTCGAGGCCAAACGGGCGGGGAACTTTCCAGTGATCGGCATCGAAGATGCCAAGGGCACGCTGCTGGCCTTTGGCAGCTACGGCACTTTCCGGGCTTTTCCGGCCTACAAGTACACGGTGGAGCACTCGGTGTATGTGCACAAGGACCAGCGCGGCCAAGGGCTCGGCCCTCGCATCATGCAGGCCGTGATCGAGGCTGCGAAGACACAGCAGGTGCATGCCCTGGTCGGCGCCATTGACGCCGCCAATGCCGCCAGCATCGCCTTGCATGAACGGCTCGGTTTCAAGCATGTGGGCACCTTGCCGCAAGTGGGCTTCAAATTCGGCCGCTGGCTGGACCTGGCCTTTTACCAGTTGCTGCTGGAGACACCGGACAAGCCGGTGGATGGTTAAAACACCGTCACAGGTGTGATCGCACCCAATCGGCAATGTCTTGCGCGGTGCGGAACGCCCCCGCCTGACGGGCGACCTCCTTGCCGCCCACAAACAGGGCCAGCGTCGGGATGCTGCGGATGTTGAAGCGGGCAGCGATGGCTTGCGCCTCTTCGGTGTTGAGTTTGGCCACCCGCACCTGGGGCTCCAAAAGACCTGCGGCCTGCTCATAGGCCGGAGCCATCATGCGGCAGGGTCCACACCAAGGGGCCCAAAAGTCCACCAGAACGGGAATTTGGCTGCGGCCCATGTGGCGGTCAAAGGACTCTGCGTCCAGCGCCAGCGGATGAGCCGTGAACAAAGTCTCATGGCAGGCACCGCAATCGGGTGCGCTGCGCAGATCGGCCACACGCACCCGGTTGGTGGTGTGGCAATGCGGACAAACAATGTGCAGGGATTCAGCGGTAGCGGACATGAAAAACCTTTCTCGGTTCACCCCAGTTGGGGGTCATGTGCGCCGCTTCAAGGGTCTGATCCAAGGGCAGCAAGCGCTGCCCGTCCCGATCAGCGGGGTGTGCGTGGCGCCATGGGTGGGCGGCCAGCCAAGTGACGGAAGCTGATGCGGCCCTTGCTCAGGTCATAAGGCGACAGCTCCAGGGTCACACGGTCACCCGCCAGAATGCGGATGTGGTTCTTGCGCATCTTGCCTGCGGAGTAGGCAATCAACTGATGGCCGTTGTCCAGCGTCACGCGGAAACGGGTATCGGGCAACACTTCGTTGACCACGCCCATCAGTTCAATCAGTTCTTCTTTAGCCATTCAAAACGTCTTTCTAAAAACACCATCGAAAGGCTTGCAGACACGCAAGCTTTCGGGACACGCCCGTGCTGTGGGCGGTTCAATGCAAAACGGACCCATCGCTTGGGCCGCGTCAAAACATGGGGAATAACCCGCTATTTTAGCCAATTGGGGCCAAACCAGCCATTTCAGCACCCGATGCCCCTGGTTTTCAGGCGCTTGCGGGCGTCTTTGCAACGTTACAGCCACCGCGCAATGCCTGCTGCCAGCATGCTCAGCAGCAAGGTGCTGGTGATCGGGATGAACCACTCGCGCCCGAACAGGCGAAAGCGCAAATCCCCCGGCAAGCGGCCAAAGCCCAGCTTTTGCAGCCAGGGCTGCAGGCCACTGAAGATGATCAGGGCCAGCAAAACGACGATCAGCCAACGAAACATGGTGCAGCCTTGAAAAGGTTTACAGCCGGTGCGACCGGTCACCCCGGTCAAAGCCTTGGGCAGCCCAGTCGCCCAAGGTGGCCAGACCGATCACCTTGAACAGCTCGCCCATCTCGTGCTCGTTGACCAGGCGTTGTGCCTGACTGCGCTCGGCCAGCGTGGCATCGGCCATGCGCTCGGCCAGGCCCAGGTTCAACAAGAACCAAGCCTGGCTGGTGTAGCCCAGCACATTCAGCCCGGCATTTTGTGCCGCCAGCGCCACGCCCGTGAAGTTGACGTGGGCCGTGATGTCTTTTTGGCCCACCGCCACCAGCGGGTCGGCATCGGCCTGGTGCAGCTGGTGGCACATGACGGTCCCCATGTGGCGCTGCGGGTGAAAGTACTCGCCCTCAGGAAAGCCGTAATCCAAAAAAAACGCCGCCCCACCCCGCCCGGCTTGCAGGCGCTCGGCCAGGCTGGCGATGAAAGCTTCGCCTTGCGGGTGGATTTCGGTCAGGTAGTCGTGCTCGCCCTCGATGGCCATGGGCGGGCGCCAATCGGTCTGGCGGTCTTGCCAGGCAAAAGCATTACCAGCACTGACCACGCCCCGCTCGTGCCAGACCCCGCCTGTGCGCTGCAAAAGCTGCACCGGCATGGCGTCGAGCACTTCGTTGCCAACCACCACGCCCTCGATCACCTCGGGCCAGGCGTCCAGCCAGCGCACTTTGTCGGCATATTTCAGCAAGGTCTCAGCTTGGCGGGACCGCAAAGTGCCGGACAAATCGATGATGGTGTAACGCTCAACCGCATCGCCCAGGCTGTCCAGCAGCTGCAAGGCCAAAGCGCCCGTGCCCGCGCCAAACTCCCAGACCTCGTGGGTGCCTGTGGCCTGCAAGGCTTGACGCACCTGCACAGCCAGGGTGTGGCCAAACAGGGGGGACAAACCGGGCGCAGTCACAAAGTCGCTGCCTGAAGACGGCATGGCCCCGAACTTTTGCAGGGCATTGGTGTAGTAGCCCAGGCCCGGCTCGTACAGCGCCATGGCCATGAAGCGGTCAAAGCCGATCCAGCCGCCCGCTTGCGCAATGGCCTCGTGGATGCGTTGGCTCAATTCAGAGGAAGGGGAGGTGTTGGGCGTCGTCACCCCAGGATTGTCGCCCAAGCCGTGCGGGGTCTTGGCCAGCGCAAACGGCCCAAGCCCGCCGCTTCACCGATAATTGAGGGCACGCTTGGCCACCGGACATGCTGGACCTGATCCGGCATCCCAGGTTGAACCAGCATGGACCTTGCCCCCATCCGGGGTGACTCACCGCCAGCCCCATCGCTCATCCTCATTCATGAAACAAGTTCTGGTCACCGGAGGCGCTCAACGCCTGGGCGCCGAGATCGTCCGCCAATTTGCGGCGGCGGGCTGGCGCGTGTGGTGCCATTACCACCATTCAATGGATGCGGCCAAGGCCTTGCAGGCTGAACTGCAGGCCAATGGCGCCCAAGTGGATCTGGTGCAAGCCGACCTGGCGCAAAGCGCCGAAGTTGATCGCATGATGGCCCACATCGCGCAAAGCCACGGCCCCCTCGACTGCTTGGTGAACAACGCCTCGCTGTTCGAGCCCGACACCGGGGCCGCGATGGACCTGAACGGCACCCGCCAGCAGCTCGAAGTCAACCTGATCGCGCCGCTGTCGCTGGCTTCGCTGATGGCGCGGCAAAGCGCCCCGGAGGCCGCCACCGGCCAGCGCAGCGTGATCCATGTGCTGGATCAGAAGGTGTTCAACCTGAACCCGGACTATTTCTCGTACACCGTCTCCAAACTGGCGCTGGAACGCTCGGTGGCCCTGCAGGCGCAGGCCCTGGCCCCTTTGCGCGTGTGCGGCGTGGCCCCGGGCCTGATGTTTTTGAGCGGCCCGCAAACACAAGACAACTTTGACCGCGCCAGCCGCGTCAACCTGTTGCGCCAACCAATTGACCCGGCGCAGGTGGCGGCCACCTGCGTGTTTTTGGCGCAAAACCCCTGCATCACCGGCTCCACGGTGTGTGTGGACAACGGCCAGCACCTGGTGCCCTTGGAGCGCGACGTGATGTTTTTGGCCGACCAGAAAGACGCGGCATGAGCGAGCCCATGACCGATTTGGCGCTGAACTGCCGCCGCCTTTTTTTGCGCAACCACACGGTGGACGTGCGCATCGGCGCGCACGACTTTGAAAAGCACGCGCCCCAGCGCATCATTTTCAACGTCGAACTGTTCGTGCCCTACAGCGCGTCCACCCCCACACAAGACAGCCTGGCCGAAGTGGTGGACTACGACTTCATCCGCGAGGTGATTGCCCGGCGTGTGGCCCAAGGCCACATCGTGCTGCAAGAAACTTTGTGCGACGACCTGATGCGCGAATTGATTGCGCACCCGCAGGTGCAGGCGGTACGCCTGTCCAGCTGCAAACCCGATGTGTACCCGGACTGCGAAGCCGTCGGGGTTGAAATTTTCCAAATCAAATCCCCGACATGAAAACCCCTGCCGGACACCAAACCCTGGAGCTGACCGGTTTGCGCTTTGACGCCAACCTGGGCATCCTGGAGCACGAAAAAACCGACCCACAACCCATCCAGGTCGATGCCGAACTGAACCTGGGCACGCAACCCCTGCTGCCCAGCGACGACGACATCAACCATGTGCTGGACTACCGCAAGGTGCGCAAAATCATCATCGACGAATGCACCGCCGAGCACATCAACCTGCTCGAAACCCTGATCGGCAAACTCTCGAACCGCCTGATGCAATTGCCCGGCGTGCTGGGCGTGCGCGTCAAGATTGCCAAACTTGAAATTTTTGAAGACTGCGAAGTGGCCATTCGCATGGAAACCGGACAGTGGTGAACCCCATGAACACAGCAACAGACAACACCTGGGTGGATGCAGAAGCCGCCGATGCCGCCAAAGCGGCCAAGATCGAGCGCGAGACCCACAAGCTCGAAAAACGCCTGTGCCGCCAGATGGGCCAGGCCATCAGCGACTTCAACCTGATCGAAGAAGGCGACCGCATCATGGTCTGCATGTCGGGCGGCAAGGACAGCTACGGCATGCTGGACATCCTGCTCAAGATGAAGGCCCGTGCCCCGGTGAATTTCGAGCTGGTGGCGGTCAACCTCGACCAGAAGCAGCCCGGCTTTCCCGACCACATCCTGCCCGCGTACCTCAAAGAGCTGGGCGTGGAGTTCCACATCGAGACGCAAGACACGTATTCGATCGTGAAAGACAAGATTCCCGAAGGCAAGACCATGTGCAGCCTGTGCAGCCGCCTGCGCCGGGGCATCTTGTACCGCGTAGCGCGTGAGCTCAAATGCAACAAGCTGGCGCTCGGCCACCACCGCGACGACATGCTGCAGACCTTCTTCTTGAACATGTTCTTTGGCGGCAAGCTCAAAGGCATGCCGCCCAAGCTGGTCAGCGACAACGGCGAGTTCATGGTGATCCGCCCGCTGGCTTATGTGGCCGAGTCGGACCTGATCCGTTGGGCAGAGCACCGACAGTTCCCGATCATCCCGTGCACCCTGTGTGGCAGCCAGGAAAACCTGCAACGCCTGCAGGTGGGCAACATGCTGCGCGAGTGGCAAAAGAAGCACCCCGGCCGCATTGAAAACATGTTTGCCGCGCTGCAAAATGTGGTGCCGTCGCATTTGATGGACGCCAAGCTGCATGGCTTCAAGGACCTGAAAATCACCGGCATTGAGTCGGAAGACGGCGACAAGGCGTTTGACGAAGAAGAATTCACGGAAGCCCGCTTGCCGGGCATCCAGGTGATCTCGGTTTGACCATCCCAAGGGAGGCTGGCATGCGTGTACTGTTCATTGGATTGACTTTGGCCGCAGGCCTGCTGTCCGGTTGCGCCACGGTGCGCTTGATCGACAGCGATGTGGTGTCGGTGGCTGCCGCACCTGCAGGCATGAACCTGCAAGGCGCCAAATACCGCTTCGAGCGCCTGCCCTCGCAAGCCAACAACCCCGAAGCAGGTCTGGCCGAACAACAAGCGCAAGCGGCCATGGCGGCCGTGGGTCTGGTGCGTGACGACGAGCATGCCCAGCTCAGCGTGCTGGTGGGCTTTGCTGGCACGCAGTACCTGGCCGATGCCTGGGGCCGCCCCTTGCCACCGGGCGCCTGGTCACCTTATTACGGCAGCATTTCCATGGGGCGCGGCATCGGGCCCAACGTGGGGCTGGGCATGGGCATGCGCTTTCCGCCCCCCACGCAATACCGACGCGAAGTCAGCCTGATCATGCGCGACCTGAAATCCGGCCAGGTGGTCTATGAGACCCGCGCCACACACGATGGCCCCTGGAGCGACAGCGCGCTGTTGTTTGCCACGCTGTTCCAGGCCGCCATGGCCAACTTTCCGAACCCGCCCGCTGGTCTGCGCCGGGTGAACATCGAAATCCCCCGCTGACCACACCGGACACCGCACCGCATGGACGCCACTCGAATTTTGGCCATTCGCCACGGAGAAACCGCCTGGAACGTGGACACCCGCATCCAGGGGCATCTGGACATTCCGCTCAACGCCGTGGGCTTGCAGCAAGCCGCACATCTGGGCCAAGCCCTGGCACAAGGCGATGCGGTCGATGCGGTGTACGCCAGCGACCTGTCGCGCGCCCACACCACGGCCAGCGCCATTGCCCAGGCCATGGGCCAATCGGTCACCGCACACGCTGGCTTGCGCGAGCGGCACTTTGGCGCTTTTCAGGGCCGCACCTTTGCCGAGATCGAGGCCGAGTTGCCGGACGACGCCTGGCACTGGCGCAAGCGCACGCCCGAGTGGACGCCACCGGGCGGTGGCGAATCCTTGATCGTGTTGCGCGAACGCATTTTGAAGACTGTGGACGAGTTGGCTGCTCGCCACCCCGGCCAGCACATCGTGATGGTTGCGCACGGCGGGGTGATGGACATCCTCTACCGCGCCGCCACCCGCCTGGACCTGCAAGCCCCACGCACCTGGCCACTGACCAACACCGCCGTTAACCGGCTGCTGTGGACACCGCAGGGCTTGTCGCTGGTGGGTTGGGGTGACACATCGCACCTGGATGCGTTGGGCCAGGACGAAACCAGCGCCTGAGCCGACCTCGTTACTGCGCCCATGCCTTTTCTGCGTCAGAACCCGAATTCCCGGACCAATACCACAATCAGCTGCCGCACATAACGGCTGATTGGGCTTTGCCATTCCGACTGGATGACAACTTGACCGCGCCAGGATATCTGTTGCATGTCGGCAGGCATGTCATGAACCTGCATGGACACCCTGTACACCGCACGCTCGGGCAAGAGCTGACCGTTCTTTTCACGGGTCAGAATGTGCCCCCCCAGAGCGCTGGCCAACTCGCGTCGCGGCAAAACACGCGCCGCATCACGGTCAATGGCTGACACGGTCAGTTTGAGCATTTCCCCGGTTGCACTGTCAGCGATGAATCTGGCGGACTGCCCTGGCTGCACACGCCCGACATCGTCCTCATCCAGCCAAGTCTCCACACGCCAATTCGTACCTTGCTTGACCAACACCGCCAGTGGCTCCTTCTTCCCAACCCACTGCCCGGCGACAAGGTCAGGATCCGCCAGAAAGAATCGCCCATCAAATGGTGCTGTCGGCATGAACTGATGCTGCTCGGCCTGGACACCGTCCAACTCAGCCTCCGTCATATACAGGTTTTGCTCGGCCACTTTCCAGCGTTTTCGCATCTCATCGTCGAAAGCGGATGTCGCCGCCTGCCAACGCTGCTGATCCAATCGGGCCTGCAATGCTTTTTCACGGCCGATCAAATCAGGAACATACAAATTAACCAGTGCACGTCCCGCAGGAACCGAATCACCGTCCTTGAAGAAGATCGCCTCCATCCTCGCACCCGCTGGTGCAAACACAGGCCATGACTCCTGCGGACGCAAGACAGCACTTGCACCGATACGACCAGGCCAGGGGAAAACCAGCAACACACACAAGCCCACCATCCACAGGCCGGTCTTTCGACTGCGCGCTTGTCGACGGATTTGGGGCCACATCTCACGCCAAACAGCGACCTCGGATGCCAAGGGCTTGGCCACAAACCAGACAATTTCCACCAAGAACAAGAATATCCCCACCAATTTGATGAAGAAGTGGTAAACCAAAACCGCAATACCCAAGAACAGCACCAGTCTGTAAATCCAGGTCGCCCAGGCAAACACCACCAACGCCACCGCCTTGGTTCGTGAAAAATATTCTGGCGGCGTCCTGCCCAAACCGAACAACCACTCACGCAATTGCCAGCGAGCCAAAGCAAAGCTCCGCCCATGCAAATTGGGCATGTCCAGGGCATCCATCAAAATGAAATACCCGTCAAAGCGCATGAAGGGGCTGGCATTGATGGCCAATGTCGCCACCCAACTGGTGGTGGCCAGCACAAACGCTGCCGATTGCAAACTGCCCGCAGGAAGCAGTGCCCAGGCCAGCGTGGCCCAAACGGCAATCACCAACTCGGTGGCAATGCCAGCACTGGCCACACGCAAACGGTGAAATCGATTGGTCAAGCGCCAAGTTTCATTGGTATCGGTATAGGCGACAGGCCACATCACAAGAAAAGCCACGCCCATCGTGGGCACACGACAACCATAAGACTTGGCACTGAATGCATGTCCCAACTCATGCAGCAACTTGACCACGAAAAGAGCCACACCATAAGAGAGCAAGCCCGTCAGATTGAAAGTATCCACCAGCGAGGCACTGAACACATCCCAACGACGAACCACTTGACTCAATCCCACAGCAGCCGCCAGCAAACTCAAGACAAAAAAAGTTTTGCTGACAAACCAATGCGCAAATGGCAACCACCGCGTGAGCCACGCATCGGGTCTGACCAATGGGACACGGAAAAACAGATAGTGGTGCAACAACCAATTGATCGGCGAGCCCTGGATACTTTTCCACTGCTCGGCCATCTGACGTGCATTGCCTGCCGAGGTGTTTTTGACCAGCTGGTGCTTCACCAGAAATTGGGCGACTTCCAACACATCATGGACCGCGAGGTCTAATGTTGTGTGAGCGGACACATCCGCTGCAATTTGATCCGGCGAATCCATATCCCATCGCTGCAGAATCTCCAGCGTTGGCCAATCAATCCTGAAAAACAAATTGCGCACCGGGTCATGCATGGTCCAACTGGGTTGCCCATCAGGCAAGCTTGGACCTGGCAACAGATCCAGCTCTTCACGTAATTGCGGCAGTGGCATGTATCACAAACCCAGATAGGCCCGAACGGTCGCCCAGGGTCGACGCATGACCCAATACGACAATGGCACCCATTCACCTTGAAGCTTTGCCGTCCCCTTCAACCCAACCCGATGACTGGTCTTGCTGTCCAACACAGCACGAACACGGTAAGCGTAGCTGCCATCCGGTCGCTGAACGGCTTCGTGCGACATGTAGCGAAGCTTGGCCGACACCGGCGACAAAGGACTGGCACTCAAATACAAGGTAACAGCATCCCCCGGAGATAGGCTGATGGCATCCGCCAAAGACACCCAGGCCTCAACCTCGACATCCTCAAGCGCAGCGATGCGCAAGATGCGCTCACCTGTGGCCACAGGTTTACCAATCCATTCTGAAGGATCATCCATCAGCACGACACCTGCCTGAGGCGACAACACGCGCGCACGGGTGAGCTGCTCTTGCAGGTATTCAATCTCGGCTCGGCGCTCTTCAATTCGCCCCACCAACAAACCCAATTGGGTCTTGGATTTCGGATCCGTCAAAGCCAATTGACTCGTCTGCCTGTAATCTGTTTCAGCTGTGGCCAACGCCTGCAATGAAACATCCAGTTTGGATTGGATGACGATCTCATCAAAACTGAACAGTGGTTGCTCGGTCTTGATCAGCTGATTCGGCTGAACATGAAAGACATCAATCACGCCATCCAGTGGTGCACGCACCACGGTTGGATGCGCAGGCACCAACTCACCAGGACTGAGCACCGTCAACTGGACTGGCCAAAGCAACACAGCAAGCAAAGCGCCAGCCATTTGCAAGCGGCGCTGGTGCCACCAGACCACACCCTCCTGCGGATGAACAAGCCAGGAAAAGATTTGGCGCCATCGGCCCAACCGGACCATCTTGGGCCGATGCAATGCCGAAAAAGCGTGCCACCAAACCTCTGACCACTCCTGCATCTCTGTTTTTTCTTCGTCTGTCCAGAACGTATCGCGCAGAAAAATACCTGCACCGGACACGCCCTCAACCGACGATCCAAGCCAGATCGCATGTTCCGGCCACCAATGCCCCCACTGACTGGCCAGTTCAGCGGGCAAATCGGCGGCCGTGAATGTCTGCCCCACTGGACAGTTCAGTTCATGCAGATGCCGGGCCACCAAATCGAGCCACTGGACATACGGCACATTCGCATCCACCTGCACCACGCCCGACAAGGACCAAACGCCCTCATCCTTGAGCCAAAGCGCCGCTTGGCGGAAAGGCGCCAAAGCCAGCGTATCGTTGACCAGCAAGAAGCCCAGTTCGCGATCAGACTTGGCAAATCGCGCGCGCCGGGCCAGATCCCACAAAGCACGCGTCATCCGGCACGCACTTTGTGAGGCACTGCCTCACGGACCGTGACTCTGGATGAGACATCGTGCATGCGCCCCAAGGTGACGGAACGCTTGCCAGCCATCCGCAATTTCTCGCTGAAGCTTTCACGGCTTTGTGGGCTCGATTTTTGCTGCTCACCAATGAACATCTGGAACAACGCAGTCACTTCCCGGCCATCATCGTCACGGGCGACCACCTTCAAGTCCAGCTTGCCTTTGAACCCTTTGGGCGGTGACACCTCAAAAACGCCACTGACAGGATCGAACTGCACCCACTGAGGCAATGACCGGTCGTCTGCTTGCTTGGCTTCCAGCTTGATGACGGCATCTCTGTTCGAGTGAATAAAGGCATCAAATGGCAAGCTGATTTTGCTGACAACTTGAGTCCCTTGTACAAACTGATCTGTCACACCACGATGCAGTGACAAACCAAAAGATGCGGATTCATTGGCCGGAATACGATAGCCAGATTGGCTGGTCAGAACGTCGCCAATCGGACGTGGCGGTTCAATCTGGACCAAACGAGGCGCCACAGGGTCAAGGGTTGAAGAGAACACTTGAGGCGCAGCAGGAACCAACTCAACATGCTCGGCAACCCGGGCAGGGGGTGCAGGAGGCAACACAGACAACGGCAATGGTTCCGGCTTGGGTCGGTCATCGTCCTTGATCGCATTCCGATCCTCCGTCCCATCGGGTTTGTAAACTTTGCCGGTACCATCATCCAGAATAGTGGCTGTGTCTGCATTCGACGCATTTGCACGGACTGTCGTGTTGACACCTGTTCGATCTGCATACAACAGCGCAGCACTCGTGAATGATGCACGCAAGGCAAATTTCTCGACGCCCTCGTACACCGCTGGTTGATCTGACTTGGTCAGAACGCGCACGTAAAAAGTGGTCGTCCCAGCTGACAAACTGAATGTGCCATCGTTGCTCACCGTCGTGCCCGATCCAACGGCCGTACGCAATGACGTCACCACTTCCATCACCGTGCCGTTCAAATCACTGGCAATCAGCGCAGAGTTATCCACCAACGACAACTTGATGCCTGTGGTGCCTTCCAGCGCCTTGTCCAGGCTCACCGTGAACACCGCATAGCTGCCCTCCGACACATCGTCCACGCCCACAACGCTCAGCACCGGACGGTCATCGTCTGGCGTGCCCAAAACCACGCCCGCCTGGCTGTACACCCGGCCCGACCCATCGTCCACGATCGTCGATGTGTCGCTGCCACGGGCACCCGTGCGCAACGTGCTGTTCACGCCCGTGCGGTCCGCGTACTTGATCGCCGCCGACCCAAACGTCGCCGTCAAACTGAAGTTCTCCGCGCCCTCGTACACCGCATCCACCGTGCTCTGCACCGCCACGTAAAACCGCGTCACCCCCGCCGCCAGCGTCACGCTGCCGCTGCTGACCGTCAAGGTGCTGCCCGCCACGTTCGCCGGATCCGTGTACACCACATACGTCGTGTTGTAGTCACCCACCTCCGTCGTGCCGTGCGCCAACGCCAGGTCAATCACCGTGTTCGCTTCCAGCGCCTTGTCCAGGCTCACCGTGAACACCGCATAGCTGCCCTCCGACACATCGTCCACGCCCACAACGCTCAGCACCGGACGGTCATCGTCTGGCGTGCCCAAAACCACGCCCGCCTGGCTGTACACCCGGCCCGATCCATCGTCCACGATCGTCGATGTGTCGCTGCCACGGGCACCCGTGCGCAGCGTGCTGTTCACGCCCGTGCGGTCCGCGTACTTGATCGCCGCCGACCCAAACGTCGCCGTCAAACTGAA
>Ga0228702_1000212_pt1 | contig 49823 bp, 46 predicted proteins | sample McNCre217_Aug_MG_2_FD_178018 | JGI IMG/M metagenome (GOLD analysis project Ga0228702, IMG submission 178018) | Freshwater microbial communities from McNutts Creek, Athens, Georgia, United States - 20-17_Aug_MG | ecosystem: Environmental > Aquatic > Freshwater > Creek | place: USA: Georgia...
GAAGACGACGGTATCGGCTACCTCTCGGGCGAAACCAATTTCGTGGGTTACCACGATCATGGTCATGCCGGACTTTGCGAGGTTCTTCATTACCTCTAGCACATCGCCCACGAGCTCCGGGTCCAGCGCGCTGGTTGGCTCATCGAAGAGCATCAGGCTTGGCTCCATGGCAAGTGCGCGCGCAATGGCCACACGCTGCTGCTGACCGCCCGAAAGCTGGCTCGGGTAGTGGTCCGCCTTGTCCGCCAAGCCAACAAGCTGTAGCAGCTTCTGAGCGCGTTCCTGGGCCTCTGCCTTAGTGACTCCGGCGATTCCGATTGGCGCCTCAGTGATGTTTTCCACCGCGGTCAGGTGTGGGAACAGGTTGAAGCGCTGGAACACCATGCCGATGTTGCGGCGCTGTGCTGCGATGGCCTTCGGGTGCATCTCGTGCAGCTCACCGTGAACCTCGCGGTATCCGATAAGGTCCTCGTTCACGTAAATGCGCCCACCGTTAATGGTCTCTAGGTGGTTGATGCATCGCAGGAAAGTGGACTTACCGCTTCCACTCGGCCCGAGTAGGACCAGAACCTCGCCCTGTGCGACCTCGAGTGAAATGCTCTTCAGGACCTCGTTGCTTCCGAAACGCTTGCGCACGCCCTCGGCGCGCACCATTGGGTTTTTAGACATGTCCGCCATTTAGGCCGCCCTTTCCGATGCTTGGTGCGCTGTGGCCGTCGAATCCGCGTCCGAAGCGACGCTCCAGGTAACGTTGTGGGAAACCGAGAATGGTGTTCATTACCAGGTACCAGAATCCGGCAACCACCAGTAGCTCGATTTGAGCCAGGTTTTGCGAGGAAATCTGGTTGGCAACGGTATAGAGCTCTGCGACGGCAATGACCTGCAGGAGCGAGGTGCTCTTGAGCATGGAAATCGTCTCGTTGCCCATCGGTGGGATGATGACGCGCATTGCCTGTGGAAGCACGATGCGACGCATGGTGTACCAGCCGCCCATACCCAGCGATTTGGCAGCCTCGGCCTGCCCCTTGTCAACCGACAGGATGCCGGCGCGCACGATCTCCGCCGCGTAAGCGGCTTCGTTCAGCGAAAGGGCGATTAGGCCCGCCGCAAAGGATGAGATGACCGTAGCGGTGGGCTGGTCGAACCAAACCACCGAGGTGAATGGCAGTCCCAGAACGATGTGTGGGTAGATGATGCCTAGGTAACCCCAGAACACGATCTGAAGCAGTAGCGGGGTTCCTCGGAAGAACTCGATATAGGCCGTCGCGATGAAGCGGAGCAGCGGATTCTCGCTTAGCTTCATAACCGCCAGCAACGTTGCTAGCAGCGTTGCAATGACCATGGCGAGGATGGTAATCCACACGGTCAACACCGCGCCCTGCAAGATCATCGGGTCAAACAGGTACTTGAAAATGACCTCGTGATTAATGGTTGGTGCTGCAACCAGAGACCAGATGAATGCTCCGGTTACCAGCAGCAACACTGCGGCGCCGACCACCCGCCATGGGTGTCGGAGCGGCTTAGCGACGATGTCGCCATCGTGTTTAGCCTCTTGCTTTGACATTGTGACTTCCTACTTTGGGAAAACTAAAGAAAGTTTAGTCCTAGCCACGGTTCAGCCCCGTAGCAGAACGCCTTCCCAATTAGCCGCGAATCCACTCGCGTGATACGGCAAAACGGTTAACGATCTCGGGAATCGGATCAACTCCGATTCCGGGCCCGGTTGGTACGTCAATGTAGCCGTCTACCAATTCGAACGGTACGGTGAGATCGGTTTCGAAGTAACGCGATGACGCCGAGGTATCACCTGGGAGGGTGAAGCCGGGCATAGCCGCAAGCGCCAAGTTAGCCGCGCGACCGATTCCGGTCTCGAGCATTCCGCCACACCAGACAGGGATGTCGTTGGCTACGGCTACATCGTGAATCTTCTTGGATTCGATATAGCCGCCGACGCGAGCAGGCTTGATGTTGATGATCTCCGCGGCACCGAGTTCGATGCAGTCGCGTGCGATATCGGCGGATATAACCGACTCATCCAGGCAGACCGGAGTATCGATGTATGCGGCGAGCTTCGCATGACCCAGGACGTCCTCTTCGTTTATGGGCTGCTCGATCAACAGCAGATTAAATTCGTCGAGTCTCTTGAGTAGTTCGAAGTCGTCGCGGGTGTAGGCGGTGTTGGCATCAACCTGAAGTAGCAGATCGGGACCATAGGTATCGCGAACCAGTTTGACCGGCTCATAGTCCCAACCCGGTTCGATCTTCAGTTTGATTCGACTGTAGCCCTCGTTGAGATAGCCCTCGACGAAGCGCATTAGCTCGGGAAGAGAGTCCATGATTCCGACTGAAACACCCGGTGCGACCTTGGTCTTCACGGAGCCGAGGTAACTGGCGAATGAGGTTCCGGAGGCACGAAGCTGTGCATCCAAAATTCCGGTTTCGATTGCGGCCTTCGCCATCCGGTGGCCCTTGAGCCAGTGCAGGGTTGGCGCAACAGCTTCGGCGGTTAGTTCATCGCCGAGTTTGAAAAGGTCTGGCAAGATGAACTCGCGCATCACGTCCATTGCGCCGGTGTGGTATTCGCTGGAGTAATCCGGGCGTTCGTTGGCGCCACATTCCGCCCAACCTTCGCCCTGGTCGGTGATCACGTGCGCCCAGACCACCTGGTGTAGGTTTACTGAGCTAAACGAGGTGCGAAACGCCGACTTGAGCGGCACGTTTAGACGAATGAGTTCGACAGCTTCGAGCTTCATTTTGTTTCCATTTTCTTATTGTTTTGGATGGACGATGAAACCACTTCGAGACTCATCCATTCCTCGTATTATTGCCCCGCCGATCATGGCAGGTAAAACTAGTTGTCTGACGGCAATGCGCCACTGAAGTGCAAGGTCAAGGTCTGACTTTCGAAGTCCCTCTATGTCGGCCGGCAACTGCACCAGAAAGGGCTCGGAAGCTTCAAAGTCTTGCAGAACTGGCAGTCCCGCGATGTTGGCTAAAGCCACCGGTGCCTCCGAGGCGAGAACCGTGTCCTCGATGCCAACCGTCCACAGCGCCAAGAGACGATCGGAACTGTCTCCTCGGTTGATAACGTCGGTCATTTGGCCGTAGAAATTAGGAAGATACTCAACGGCAGTGGCTCCGAGTTTCGCGAAATTGAACACACAATTTCGACGAACCAAAGGGTCGAAAGTCCAGGTGATCGCAGAAATGTCGCGTTCCGATGCCCACTCGCGCTGGTGGTTCTTCAATGCGAACCCACCGCCCGGAACCTTAGACGCGGTGACATGCGAGTGGAGAGTTGGCTTCGCATTCCAACTGCCTCGGAATCCGAAGCTGGCAGCAACGATTTGCTCGCCTTGCCTCGCAACCGCGGCGTATCCCCCGGCGTGTTCAACGGCAACAATTAAATCGAAGGGCACGACATCGTCTTCACCCACCCAAACGGATCGGAAAAAGTTGGCCATGTCCATGGCACCCTCGACACTGTGGACGAGTTCAATCTCTAACTGGCTTGTCATAATCAAATTTTGAAAAGGCGCCCAAGGATCAACTAACCCCCGGGCGCCCCTTCAAACTACTTGGTGCCGTTGATGGTCGCTTCGGTTACTGCGAACGCGGTGAGGTTCCACTTGGCAAGAAGCTTGCCATAGGTTCCATCGGCGATTAGCGACTGCAGGGCGGCCTGAATGGCCTTGGTTAGACCCGAGTTGCTCTTGAGCACTCCGATGCCGGTGAGCGCCGAGGTGTAGCCTGCAGGAGCATCGGTTGGGGTGACCAGCTCGAAGTACTTGCCAGCGCCGGCGGTCTGGACGGTGTAAGCGGCTACCTGGCCGTCATTTACACCGGCCGAGGCCTTGCCCGCACGGATAGCGTTCTGCGCATCACCATCGGTTGGGAACTTGAGAACCTGAATCTTGCTGGTGCAAGAAGGGTTGACTGCGTTCACCAGATCAATCTGCGAGGTTGCAGTCTGGATGGCCACGGTCTTTCCGCAGAGGTCTGCGAATGTCTTGATGTGCTCTGGGTTTCCGGCTGGTACAACCACCGCGAAGCCGGCACTGAAGTAATCGACGAAGTCAAGGACCTTCTGGCGGTCCAGGGTGTCGTTCATACCCGACATGATGATGTCGTGGGTTCCGGACTGCAGCGATGCAATGATGCTGTCCCAGGCCTGCTTGTTGAAGCTGATTGGCACGCCCAGCTTGCCTGCAATAGCCTGCGAGAGGTCGTAGTCGAAGCCCATCGGCTTGTTCTTCGCATCAAACATCTCCATCGGGGCGTAAGGGATGTCCGAACCGACGTTTATGCCCTTTTTGAAATTAGCTGGAACCAGGGCCGCAGCGGCCTTGTCCACGCCCGCACCACTGGCTGCAGCAGTATTGCTTGCGGCTGGCTGGCTGGCTGCACAACCGCTGAGAATAAGCGCCGCGGACGCAGCGACTACAGCGGATCGAGTCAACATCGACTTGAACAAAATGAACTCCTTCTAGGGTTATTGATTTAGAGCCTACTGGCCCAGACTGTGGCAGTACGTTTGGAAGCGAAAAACTTTACATAAACGAAATGACACGGCCCAAAACGGTTTGAAACACGTGCGAGTAACTGTGGGTGGGTTCAAGTCCCACTCGTAGGGATTTTGGTGCGGCGTGGCGGGCAAAGGCGCGCACAAGCGGCTTTGAAACCCTTGGGAGTAACTGTGGGTGGGTTCAAGTCCCACTCGTAGGGATTTTGGTGCGGCGTGTGGGACTTGAACCCACGACCGACGGATTATGAGTCCGCTGCTCTAACCGGCTGAGCTAACGCCACTGGTCGCTAGAAGTCTAGCGTTCGCGGCGAATGCGCTTGCGCGCCTTCTTGACCGCGTTACGAACTCGGTGGTCCACTTTTTGGGCCGCCTCGCGCATTTCCTCGAACTTCTCGCGAAGGTCTTCGGTTGCTTCCTCGACCCGATCGGCCATGGCTTCACGGCGACGGCGGAAGGACAGGATCTGTTCGTGTAGTCCCTCACTGAGCCTGCCAATCGGCTCTGAGTATGCCGGCAGGTTGTCGTCGGATTGCTCCACATTTTCACCGATGTACAACTTCTCGAAGATTGCCAAGGTGCGCTGAATGTCGTGGCTCTTGATCAGGTGCAAAGAGTTCTCGGAGAGGCGCTCGAGCTCGATTTCGTCGGCCGTTAGCACCCGACGTAGGCGATCCGCGAAGGCATCTACGTCGTCGGGTGGGAACAGGTATCCGTTATCGCCGTCGTGAACCAGGTGAGGCAGCGCCATGGCGTCCGCAGCCACGACTGGCCTGCCCGAGGCCATTGCCTCCATGGTCGCAATCGACTGCAGCTCGGCAATGGAAGGCATTGCGAATACCGTGCAGCGCTCGTAGGCCTTTGGCAGGTCTTCCTCGGTGATGTGGCCGTAGAAGTGCACCTGCCCACGGATGCCAAGCTCCGTGGCAAGCTCCTCGAGGTAGGCCTGCTCCCCGCCCTTTCCCACGAGCTCGACTTCGACGCCTAACTCCTTGGGAAGTTTTGCCACTGCCTTTAGCAGGTTGTGGATATGCTTCTCGTAGTCCAGCCGGCCGAGGAACAATACGCGTGGTGGCTTGTTGCTTGGCGGAGTGGAGTTCTTGAATCTGCTGGCGTCTATGCCACACGAGATTGCCAGGACATCGGTCAGGCCGGTCGCGCCCTCAAGGAGTTCCGCTGCTCGGCGGGTAGGCGTGGTTACAGCATCAACCTTGCGGAAGAACCTACCGGCGTCTCGCCAGGCCCAACGCATTGCGGCGTCTTCCAGGAATGGCGGGATGATCACCGAGTACTTGATCAGGTTTTCGGGCATGATGTGGTTCGTTGCCACAACGCGAATGCCGGCCTTCTTGGCCGCGTGAACGATGAATCGCCCCATGATGAGGTGGCTCTGGATGTGCACCACATCCGGTTTGATTTCAGCGAAGATTCTGCTGGCCTCGGAACCGATAGTGAAAGGCCATTGCCAGCGAAGGGTTTCATGCTGCGGAAGCTTGAACGAACGCAAACGGTGAACCGTCATCGAAACACCATCGTGAACTTCGGTGAAGGTGCCGTGCGAGGAGTTGTAGGCAGACGCAATGATGTGGACGTCGTGGCCTCGTCTAACCAGTCCACCGGCCAACCGCTCTGCGAAGCGCGCCGCTCCATTGATGTCGGGTGGGAACGTGTCGCAGGCTATGACAACCGTCAGTTTGCGGGGCACTACGCTGATGGCTGAGGTGCTCAGGTCCTGTGGGTCGAAGCCGTTGGTCTTATGACCAGTCTTCGAATCGGACATCAAGGGCTCCTTAGAGTGCTAGAACGCCTCTAATTTTATGGGCTATACCCTTCGACGCTTGCTCCATACGGCGGTGCGTCGCTTTGCTAGCAGAATCTGGGGGTGGAATTGGCTGAGTAACAGCACTCCGACAATGGCAGTGGCTCCGCACACCAGGAATAGCACTATGGTGACCGGGTTGGCCGTGTGGGCCTCCCCCAGGATGGTTCCCGCTATCAATACGGCTACCATTGGGTCGACAACCGTCAGACCCGCAATTACCAAGTCGGGTGGCCCAGAAGCATATGCGCTCTGCACAAACCAACCGCCGAGGCTCACTGCCACGCCGAGAACGACCAGGCACAGGAAGGTGAGCCACTCGAACTGCCCCTGGTAGATGCGCTGGATAACTACCTTGGTAAGGGTGGCCACAAATCCATACAGGATTCCGGCACCAACCACGAAGTAGATGGCCTTACCGTTTTTTGCCTTGCGTACCGCTACCGTAATCAGGGCGCTCAGGATGACTGCCAGGATTCCAAGTACCTGCCACATCTGAGCATCGGTGAGAACGTATTCGTGGGCGATTGTTGACGCAGTCGTTACGAAACCACCGACACCGACGATGCACAAGCTGATTGCGATGATGGTGACGCGATTAAGTTTGGTGCGACTGATTCTGGCGTTTAGCACCGATGTGACGACCAGCGCTATGGCGCCAAGCGGTTGAACCACGATAAGTGGCGCCAGCGAGAGTGCCGTGATCTGGAAAACAACCGCCAGACCCAGGAGCCCTGTTCCCACCAGCCACTTTGGTCGTTTGACCAGTTCGAGCATTTGTCTGAACCCCAGCGAGCCTTGGGTCTTGCCGCCCTTGCCCTGCTGCTCGCCTACCGCATCGTTTTGCCACTGAGCACCGAAGGCAAGAGCTACCGCGCCGATGAGGGCGAGGACCACCGCAAGGTAGCGTAGGTCTAGTCCGGTAAAAAGTTTCATGGCTCTCTCTATTTGGTGCCTTATAAGCCTACCGTTGGCCCGAAACCGGTGTCTGTCCCCCACAGATTGAGTCGGGCATGGTTAACACAACACTCCCCTCACCACCCGGCCGGTTTAAGATTGAGGAATGCCCGTTAGAAGAATTTGCATCACCGGTGAACCAGTCCTGCACCAGCGAGCCGTCGAAGTCACAGCCTTCGACGATGAGCTGAAGCAATTGGTTGCAGACATGTTCGTGACCATGGACAAGGCACCAGGTGTTGGCCTCGCAGCGACTCAGGTTGGCGTTGGATTGCGAGTCTTCGTATACGACTATGAGGACGAGGACGGCAAGCCGGTTCGTGGCGAGGTAATTAACCCCGTTCTCGAGGTTGGCCCGATCGAAGCTGGCGAAGCAGACTGGGATACCGAGCAGGAGGGCTGCCTAAGTGTGCCAGGCGAACGCTTCCCATTGAAGCGCGCCGATCGGGTGCGGCTCACGGGCGTAAACCTGAAGCAGGAGCCGATCGACATCACCGCAACCGGCTGGCTCGCGCGAATTTTCCAACACGAGTTCGATCACCTGGACGGATTGCTTTACGTTGACCGGCTGGCCGAGCCGCACGCCTCCGACGCAAAAAAGATTGTGGTTAAGAACAACTGGGGTAAGCCGGGAATTACCTGGCTTCCCGGCAAAGACAACCTGGAGGGCTAATTTCGACCCTCGAATGGGGTCTATAGACCCCTGCGGGTTGCTGCACCTAGGCGGGCAGAAGCCCGGCTTCGTATAGTGCCAGCATGAGCTGCGCGGGGGTTGCCAGTCCCAACCGTGCCTGCAGCGCCTCTAGTGTCCAGCGGAGTTTGGTGTGGGGCAACTCCAACCTGTCTTCAATGTCGTCGAGTTCAAGGCCCTCGGCGAGGCAATCGAGAACGCTCTGCTCAATTTCGTCGAGGTTATTGAGGCGCAGCAACCAACGCTGATTCTCTCCGTGCGGCACTTTTTCGCTTTCAAAAAAGTCCCTCAGAGAGGCAATCTCAAGACGAGTGTCTAGGGAACCGGCCTCCCTTATTGCCTCCATCAGTGCCTCTGGGGAGTCTTCTTCGCTCACCATGTCGCTGGCGCCACAACGGATGGCTTCGAGCGCCATAGGGCCGGAGGAAAAGGGACCGGTCAGCACGAAAGCGGGCAGCTTCCCCACTTGACCCACGCTTCTGCGCAGGTAGCGCCTGATCAACTCTGATCCACTCAGGGAGCGCAGTCGGTTGTCTACCAGCAGCACGTCGACCGCTAGATCACCGATGGCCGCGAGTGCGACCTGGCCGTCTTCTTCTTCGTAAACGATATCGAAGTCGCTCTGCGTCTTAAGCAGCATGCGCCGGCCCTCACGAACCAGCGGATTGCCAAAGATTAGGCCGATGCGAAGGGTGCGGGCCATTTAGTTCACTTGGTCCGCGCGGTATTCATCGATGCCCGGGAATAGGGCGTTGACCGTGAAGCCGACACCCGGAACTTTGTGGGCCTCCACGTTTCCGTGGAATAGCGCAGCGCGTTCACGCATTCCGTTGATTCCGTGGCCGGAGACGTCCTGGGTGAGGGCCTCGAGGTCCTCAATTGCCGCCTCTTCCCCGGTGAGGTCCAGGGGCACGGCATCGCGCGAACTCACCTCTAGGCCGTTGTCCTTAACCAACACCTGGAGGCCATTGTCCGACCACATGAAGTCGATGTCGATCGAAGTTCCAATGGGAGCATGCTGTTTCACGTTGTCGATGGCGTCAAAGACGATTCGATACAACGCTAGCTCGGCGCTTGGGATGAGGCTAAACCGGTGACCCTGGTGGGTGATCTTGGTTTGGTAGCCGTCCTCGCGCAACTGAATCGCGAGAGTCATCAGGTCGTTTAAGTTTGGTGGGGCGGCCGCCACCTGCACGGATCGGTTAAGCATGTCGAACAGTCGGCGAAGTTCGTCGTGGGCATCCCGAATGATCTCGACGAGTCGGTCCAGGGTGCGTGGGGCGATGCTCGGGTCAATCTTCGAGGCATAGCGGGCGCCATCGGTGAGGGTGAGCATCGCCGAGACTCGCTCGAGTGCCATCTCATTCAGGTCGCTGGCAATCAGGAAGCGTTCGTTCTGCTCCGCAATTTCCAACATGGTGCGCAGGTTGTGCCGCTGAACCAGGTCGCGTTCGGTGCGTGCCAGACGCTCGCGGTAGAGCTCGATTAAGAATCCACCGAGTAGCCAGGCGAAGCCGTTGATTCCGATGATGGAAACTGCCATGAATCCAAAGCCCCACCAACGGCCATCGTTGTTGTAGATGGCAATTCCGTAGAACTGCTTGGCAAGGCTGGTGTTGAAGGTGCCATTCCAGGCGATCGCGATTCCGGTCACCACGGCGGTCGCCAGAATCAGCAGGCTCCAGATTCGTTTACCAAGCGCCGAGGCGGTGAATACGAGAATTGCGACGGCGAAGCCGGAGACAGTTGGGCGAAGATCCAGCGCGTACTCTGCGATAGAGCCGCCAATCAGCAGCGGCAGAGCTAGATATGAGTACTCGCGGAAGAAGAAGAAACACGAGGAAAAAACCAGCGCCGCTAGGAGGCCATTCGTGCCCTGAAGCAGGAAATCGCAGGTGGAAAGAATGGCTACGAATACCGCGCCGATTACGACGTCTGGTAGCCATTTCTTTGATTGGATCCACTGGAACAAGTGGCCTCCTGAGCGGTATAGCTAGGCTATTGGCTCCCCGACTTGGACTCGAACCAAGAACCCTCCGGTTAACAGCCGAATGCTCTGCCAATTGAGCTATCGGGGAATCGTGCCTCGCGGCACTTGAAATACTTTAGCAAAAACTCGACCCGAACCCAAATCGATACCGGGTCTTTTTTGCGTGTCGCGAAATTAGTAGCCGAGAATAGGGTCGACAGTGCCGACCCAGTCTGATTTGCCCAGATAGGCAGCCACGTTTGCTTCTATTCGGATACCGAAGAAGTGTTCGACCTGAGTCGGGGTATCAGCGGTATGCGGTGTGATGATTAGGTTTGGGCAGCCCCAGGCAGGATGGCCATCCGGGAGCGGTTCCGGATCGGTGACGTCTATGCCGGCTCCGGCTATGAGGCCGGATTCCAATGCGGCGATGAGGTCCTCGGTTACCACCACGGGACCGCGAGCGATGTTTACCAGATACGCCGAATCCTTCATGCGGGAGATGCGCGCTAGGTTGAAGAGCCCATTCGTGGCGTTTGTCAGAGCACAGGCCAACACGACGAAGTCGGCCTTCGGCAGCAGGGAATCTAGCTGCGCCAGTTCGGCCGTGATTGCTGCCCCTGGCATCGGTGCGCTGCTGTTTCTGACCACCGACACTTTGGCCCTGAATGGAGCAAGTAGTTTGATGAGTTCCTCGGTGATTCCGCCGGCACCGACGATGAGGACATTGGCGTCGTATAGCGAAACCGCAAACTTCTCCCCCCAGCTCTTGGCGCGCACGCGTTCCTGAAGTTTTCTGCCAAGTGCCAGGCACAGCATGAGTGCATGTTCGGCGACTGGCTCCCGGTAGGAGCCCTTGGCGGAGGTGAACCTGACGGGATGCCCAAGAATGTCCGAAAAGGCATCCACGCCGGCGAACGGCAACTGGACCCAACGCAGTTGCGGATTATTGGCCAACAAGCTTCGGAGCGCATCCGGCTGGTGATAGTCCGTCCAGACCAGGGCGCCCACCTCGGGACCGATTTGGGTCGGCACTCCCCCGGCTAGCTTGACCGCGGTCTCGTAAAGCGGAATGACGGAGGGCTCGATTGCCACCAGATTTGGGTTTACCACGCGGATTCTCCCATCAGAGCCCTGCGTTCGCGTTCCAGTGTCACAAGCTGCTGCTGCACCTCGTTAAAGGCAGTGGGATCCGAAGCGGCGTCGATCCTTCTAAGTCTCGCCAATGCTTCCGCCTTTTCCCGGGCCAATGCTCGTTCAAGAGCCTTGCTAACCACGGCCTTGCCGTACTCCAGCAACTTCTCTTCGGTGGCAACCGGCAGTTCAGCCGCAGCCAACGCCAAGAGCAAGGGCTGTAGCGCTGCCGGAGCCGTGGACTGCAACCTTCCTAACCAGGTGTCTGCCGTTGCCGAAAGTGCCGCAACAAGGGCGGTGAGAATGCCGTTGTGAGCCGGAGCCAGCATTCCTGCGTGGGCTATGCGCTGTAGCTGACCCTGGTTGAATGCTTGTGGGCACTGCACTAGGACCTGAAGTGTCTGCTGCTCGACCAACATGGCCGGGTCTCTCAGGTTGACCGGTGGGAAACTGGGTTCTGAGGCGCTGGCGGCCGCAACGGATGGGTCCGACTCGCCAGCTTGTCCGGCAGGGTTGCTGGGCGAAGCGTTGGCCTGAATAGGTCGAACATCGGTGCGCATAGCGGAAACCGCTGCCGCCCGTCCCGCGCGGTTGGCTTCGGAAACGATACGGGCCACTTCCTCCGGGGGTAGGCTAACCCAACCAGCCAGCTCACGCGCATACGCTGGCCGTAACGCCTCGTCTCGGATTCCAGCGATGATTGGAGCCGCGGCACGGGCAGCAGACACCCTGCCCTCGAGTGTTTCCAGGTTGAATTGCGCCAGCCTCTGACGAATCGCGAACTCAAAAAGCGGCCGCTTGGTCTTGATCATTTCGACAACAGCGGTATCGCCCCTCTGCTGTCGAAGGTCCGCGGGATCCAGGCCATCGGGTCCTACGGCAACGAAAGTATGTGCTTGGAATTTGTGGCTGTCTTCGTAGGCGCGCATCGCAGCCTTCTGGCCAGCGGCATCTGGGTCGAAGGTGAAAATAACTTCGGCTGGCACACCATCGGTGTTGAGCAATCGGTTAAGCACCTTGATGTGGTCCTCGCCGAAGGCGGTACCGCACGTTGCTACGGCGGTGGTGACGCCGGCAAGGTGACAGGCCATGACGTCGGTGTAACCCTCAACGACCACAACCTGGTGTTGCTTCGAGATGTCCTTGCGGGCCAGATCGATACCGTAAAGCACCTGGGACTTGTGGTACACCGGGGTGTCGGAGGTGTTCAAGTACTTTGGCCCGTTGTCGTCATCGAAGAGCTTGCGAGCGCCGAAGCCAATCACCGCGCCTGTCTGGTCACGGATGGGCCAGATGACACGTCCACGGAATTTGTCGTAGCCGCCCTTATCGCTCGCACTGGCAAGCCCTGCAGCCACGAGCTCATCCATGCTGAAGCCCTTGGTCTTCAGATAACCGGTTAGGTTGTCCCAACCTCTGGGTGCGTAACCGACTCCAAAGTGATCCACAGCGGCCTGGTCGAATCCGCGACCAAGCAGGAAGGACCTCGCGGGCTGCCCACCATCCAGGCCCAGCTGGTCGTAGAAAAATTCGGCAGCCAAAGCATTGGCCTCCAGAATGCGGCCTCGTATGCTGCCGCCCTCGTTTGAGCCACCGCTCTCATAGGTGAGAGTGAAGCCGATGCGAGAAGCGATTTTTTCTACGGCCTCGGTGAAGCTAATCCCGTCGAGCTGCTGAACGAACTTGAAGACGTCGCCGCCTTCGCCGCAGCCGAAGCAGTGATAAAAGCCCTGTGCCGGGCGAACGTTGAAGGATGGCGACTTCTCGTCGTGGAAGGGGCATAGCCCCTTTAGCGATCCCACCGAGGCATTTTTCAGCACGACATAGTCGCCGATGATGTCCGCAATATTGGTGCGTGCCTTCACCTCATCGATGTCGCTGGCGCGAATCTTGCCGGCCATTAGAAGGTCTTACCCTTGCCTACGAGCCGGTGGTGCATCGTGATTGCGCTCTGATCGGTGAGATTGGCGACCTGGTCAACGATGACTCGATATTGTTCTGCAACGGACTTTGCCTCGGTCCAGGCGGCCGACGAGTAGGAATCCAGGTGCTCGCCGTTAGCGGCCAGCAGGGCGTCCGCCAGCTCACCCAGGATGGCACGCTGCCACTCATAAACGGGGCGACGACTGTCGACCGTCATCAGGAAGGCGGCAACCGTTCCCTTTAGCACGGCAATTTCCTCGGCGACCGCGACCGGCACCTGTAGGTTCGATTGAAAGCGCGTAATTGGTTGGTGGTCGCCGGCGACCGACACCGACATCGTACGCTTGACGAAAGATCCGATTAGCGATGAGGTCAAGTTCTTGAGGCGCCCTAGGTCCTCTGGGGTCTGTCCGAAAGTCGCCGGCCAGTAGCTGTTTTCGCGTAGGCGACGCAATGCTCCCTCGAGAGCGGCCAAACCAAACTTGCCACCATTCCAGTCGTGAATCTTGGTGAGCAACTCGGACTCATTGTTTGGGTTTGCTAGTTCCTCCAGCTGAACGTAGCCGGACACCACCGCGTCCTCGAAGTCGTGGACCGAATAGGCCACATCGTCGGCGAAGTCCATGACCTGCGCTTCGATGCACTTGACCCCCTCCGGGGCACCGATTCGCATCCACTCATAGACATCCGCATCGTCGAGATAGAACCCGAACTTTGCTGCTGGAGCGGCTTCGCTGAAGTCAAATTCGGTTGGCCTGGCCCAGGGATACTTGCAGGTAGCGTCAAGCGAGGCGCGGGTAAGGTTCAGCCCAAGCGGCTTTCCGTCGGTTCCAAAGACTTTCGGTTCGATGCGAGTCAGGAGCCTAAGCGTCTGGGCATTGCCCTCAAAGCCACCGAACTGGTTGGCCCAGTTGTTTAGTGCTCGCTCGCCGTTGTGCCCGAACGGCGGATGTCCCAGGTCGTGAGCCAAACAGGCAAGGTCCACCACATCGGGGTCTAGTCCTAGATCGCCTGCCATCTCACGACCGATCTGCGCAACTTCGAGCGAGTGCGTGAGACGGGTGCGAGCGAAGTCGCCGGTCGATGGGCTCAATACCTGAGTCTTCGCGCCAAGGCGACGCAGCGCAGATGAGTGCAGCACCCGCGCACGGTCTCGTGTGAACTCTCCGCGCTTGGTGCCTGGCCGGCGTTCCTCGTCAAGGAAACGCTGCTGATCGAATTCGGTGTAGCCGGTTTGCACGTCTAACCCCCCGAAACGTTAATCTCGGCGTCGAGCAGAATGGCACGCTGGTCGTCGCGAAGTTCCCGGGAATCCAGCCAATGCTCAGGCAGAGAGCACTGCTTGGCACCGCCCAACCGACCGCGGGGCCCCTCCGCGCCGTCGCCCGGGTAGGGTGCGTCCCAGTCCAGCGTTGCCAAGATCTCGTCCATGTGGTCAAGCGATTGCACCTGCGCCAGTGCCGCACGGAATTCGCCGCCAACCGGGTAACCCTTGAAGTACCAGGCAACATGCTTACGGATGTCGCGGCAGGCGCGCTCTTCCTCATCGAAGAAGTCCGAGAGCAGGACAGTGTGCTTACGGAATGCCGCGGCGACTTCGCCGAGGCTCGGCTGCACCGGGTTAATTGCAGCGTCGGAGTTGGGATCGCGCTGGAATTCATCGAACGCGGCTTGCAGATCGGCGAATAGCCAGGGGCGTCCTAGGCAGCCACGACCCACGACCACGCCATCGATTCCGGTTTCGCGAACCATGCGGATCGCGTCCGCTGCCGACCAGATGTCGCCGTTACCAAGCACCGGAATATCGGTGATGGCTTCGCGCAGTCGTCCGATTGCAGACCAGTCGGCGTTTCCGGAGTAGTAGTCGCTGGCGGTACGCCCATGGAGTGCGATGGCCGAAATGCCGGCGTCGCGCGCGGCCCGGGCGGCGTCAAGGTAGGTCAGGTGGTCGGCGTCGATGCCCTTGCGCATCTTGACCGTTACCGGGATGTCACCGGCGTTTGCTACCGCACTTTTGACGATCGCAGCAAACAGATCCTGCTTCCAGGGAAGAGCTGCGCCACCGCCCTTTCGGGTCACCTTGGGAACCGGACATCCGAAGTTCAGGTCGATGTGATCGGCACGATCCTCGTCCACCAGCATCTGAACGGCCTGGCCGATTGTCTTGGGGTCAACGCCGTAAAGCTGGATCGATCGAATTTTTTCCGATGGGTGGTGACCGATCAGACGCATCGACTCATCGGTGCGTTCCACGAGGGCGCGGCTGGTGATCATTTCGGAAACGAATAGCCCGCCGCCGAAGTCACGGCAGAGCCTTCGGAATGCGGTGTTGGTTATTCCCGCCATCGGTGCCAGTACAACCGGCGTACCGATCTCGAGCTTTCCAAACTTAAGCGACTGAGCCGCCCGCGGTGACGATTTCTCCGGGGCGGTCAGTTGCGCAGTTGAATTTGGCATTAGCCGAGAAGCTTGCCACCCAGGTACTCACGAAGCTTGGAGAGCGACACGCGCTCCTGCTGCATGGTGTCGCGTTCGCGAACGGTGACGGCCTGGTCCTCGAGCGAGTCGAAGTCGACGGTGATACAGAACGGGGTACCGATTTCGTCTTGACGACGGTAACGACGACCGATTGCGCCAGAGTCATCGAAATCGATGTTCCAGTAACCGCGAAGTTCTTGAGCCAGGTTACGGGCGACCGGGGATAGGTCTTCATTGCGAGAAAGCGGAAGAACCGCGGCCTTCACCGGCGCCAGGCGGTAATCGAGTCGAAGCACGGTTCGTACGTCTACGCCACCCTTGGTGTTTGGCGCCTCATCCTCGGCGTAGGCATCCACCAGGAATGCCATCAGCGATCGGGTAAGGCCGGCCGCAGGTTCGATAACGTACGGGAACCAGCGTTCACCCTTGGCCTGGTCGAAGTACGACAGATCGCTTCCGGACTCGCGGGAGTGAGTCTTGAGGTCGAAGTCGGTGCGGTTTGCAATGCCCTCAAGTTCTCCGAATTCAGAACCCTGGAAACCGAAGCGGTACTCGATGTCGACGGTTCGCTTGGAGTAGTGAGAGAGCTTTTCCTTCGGGTGCTCGAACAGGCGCAGGTTGTCGGCATTGATGCCGAGGTCGGTGTACCAGTTGAAGCGCTGCTGGATCCAGTAGTCGTGCCACTGCTCATCGGAGCCGGGCTCGACGAAGAATTCCATCTCCATCTGCTCGAACTCGCGGGTTCGGAAGATGAAGTTACCAGGAGTGATTTCGTTGCGGAAAGACTTGCCGATCTGACCGATGCCGAACGGTGGCTTCATGCGGCTGGCGCCTAAAACATTGGCGAAATTTACAAAGATGCCCTGTGCGGTTTCCGGGCGAAGGTAGTGCATGCCCTCTTCGGCTGCTACCGGACCGAGGTAGGTCTGCAGTAGCCCGTTGAAACTCTTCGGTTCGGTCCAGATGTCCTTGCTGCCACAGTTTGGGCAGGCGATCTCGACCATGGATTGAGGGGCGCGACCCTTCTTTTCCTCGAAGGCTTCTTCCAGGTGATCCTGACGGAAACGCTTGTGGCAGCTGGTGCATTCGATGAGCGGGTCAACGAACTCAGCGACGTGGCCCGAGGCCTCCCAGACCTTACGCGGGAGAATAACCGACGAGTCCAGGCCCACCACGTCTTCGCGGCTGGCCACCATCGTGCGCCACCACTGACGCTTGATGTTTTCCTTTAGCTCGACTCCCAGGGGTCCGTAGTCCCAGGCGCTGCGGCTACCGCCGTAGATTTCACCGGCTTGGAAGACAAATCCGCGGCGTTTGGCCAACGAAATGACGGAATCGAGGCGATTGACGTTTGCCAATGTGCACTTCACTTTCTGGACACACCGTTGGATGCGGTGCCCGGTTATTACAAGGTCTCTAGTCTACTTTGGTGCGTCCTTCGCGCCACCGAACCTGCGGTCTCGACCCAGGAAGATTTCGATCGCCTCCCAAAGGTCTTTGCGAGTGAAGTCAGGCCAAAGAGTGTCTAGAAACACGAACTCCGCGTAGGCGCTCTGCCAGAGCAGGAAGTTGGAGGCACGCTGCTCCCCCGATGACCTTACGAAAAGGTCGACGTCGGGTAGATCGGCAGTGAGCAGGTGGCGTTGAATCGTTTTCTCGGTGATTGCGCCTGGTTTTAGTTTGCCGGCGGCCACCTCGGTTGCGATCGCGTTGAAGGCGTCCACAAGTTCTATCCGAGATCCATAGTTGACGCACATAGTGAGGGTTAGACCGGTGTTAGTGGCAGTAAGTTGTTCGGCGAGTTGCAGTTCGTTGATAACCGAAGTCCACAGTTTAGGCCGCCTTCCGGCCCAACGGATTTTTACGTTCCAGGCGTTGAGCTGGTCTCGCCGGCGACGCAGTACCTCTCGGTTGAAGCCCATCAGGAAACGAACTTCGTCGGGTGAGCGCTTCCAGTTTTCGGTGCTGAAGGCATAGACCGTTAGGTGCTTGACCCCGGCCTGAATAGCGCCAGCTACTACGTCCAAAAGAGCGGCTTCACCGGCCTTGTGACCTTCCACGCGGGTGAGTCCCCGGGCATTGGCCCATCGGCCATTTCCGTCCATGACTATGGCAACGTGCTGCGGAACTTTGCCGTTCAAGCCGGCGGCAGGGAAATTCGGGGCCGCGATGCCTGTGTAGTCGAGCGGCAGTAGCTGATTCATTCACGCTCCACGAGAATAAGCGAGCGCAAGCCGCGCTCGATGTGCCATTGGCTGTATGCGGCAACAATACCGGAAGCATTGGCCCTGGAACGGGCGCTGGCGGCCTCGGCGAAGGCCCAATCGCCGGATAGCAACGCGCCTAGGAGACTGACGGTCTCGTCGTCCAGGCTGGCCGAGCCAGGCGGCTTACAGTCGGGGCACACGACACCGCCGGTCTGCATCACGAAGGCGTTGTGCGGACCAGGCACTCCACAACCCGCGCAGGTGTCGAAGTTTGGTGCCCATCCCGCCAACGAGAGCGCCCGAAGCAGGTAGGAGTCGAGGGTTAAACCAGGATCGTGCTCCGCCCTGGAGAGAGAACGAAGGGCACCGAGGAGAAGCAGGTACTGCTGTGTGGTGCCGGCCTCGGCGTTCAGGTGTTCCGCGGCTTCCACCATTGCATGAGCCGCGGTATAGGCGGCATAGTCGGCCATGATTTCACGCCCGTAGGCACCAATCGATTCCACCTGGCTCACGGTGTCCAAATTACGACCCTCGTAAAGCTGGATGTCAACGGCCATAAAGGGCTCCAGCCGAGAGCCGAATTTGCTCGCTGTCCTGCGAACGCCCTTAGCCACGGCCCGAACTAACCCGTGTTGACGGCTGAGCAGCGTGACAATGCGGTCGGCTTCGCCCAGTTTGTGGGTGCGTAAGACGACGGCCTCGTCACGATAGAGCGGCATGATTCAAGTATCCGGGGTAAAGCGATGGGCGGCAGGTTACCCCGCCGCCCATCGAAGCACTACTAGGAGCGCACGGCTCGATTCACGCCAGAAATAACGGCCTTTAGCGAGGCGGTCGCAATGTCGCCATCGATGCCGACACCCCAGAGGTGCTTGTCGCCGACTTCGAGTTCGAGGTAAGCAGCGGCCTGAGCATCGCTGCCGGCGCCCATGGTGTGTTCCACGTAGTCCAGTACGCGAACCTCGATGCCCTGCTGCTGCAGGACGTTGACGAAGGCGCTGATCGGGCCATTACCCTTGCCGGTCAACTCGACTTCGCTGCTGCCATCGCGCAAGATAACGTCGATCTGGACCATGCCGTCCATCTCGCTGGCGGTGCGCAGGCGCTTCAGCTCGAAGCGACCCCACTTGAGTTCAGGCTTGTTCGCCGGCGCCGGCAGGTATTCATCGGTGAAGATGTCCCAAATGGCATCGCTCGAGACCTCGCCGCCGTTCGAGTCGGTCACGTTCTGAACGACTCGCGAGAACTCGATCTGGAGCTTTCGCGGTAGGTCGAGGTTGCGATCGGTCTTGAGCAGGTAGGCCACGCCGCCCTTGCCGGACTGCGAATTTACGCGGATGACCGCCTCGTAGGAACGCCCGACGTCCTTTGGGTCGATGGGCAGGTATGGAACGGCCCACACCAGGTCGTCGACGTGCTTGCCCTCGGCCTTGGCCTGCGCAGCCATCTTTTCGAAGCCCTTCTTGATGGCATCCTGGTGGCTGCCGCTGAATGCGGTGTAAACCAGGTCTCCGCCGTATGGGCTTCGCTCTGGAACCGGTAGCTGGTTGCAGTACTCGACGGTGCGCTTGACTTCGTCCAGGTTGCCGAAGTCGATGTGCGGATCTATTCCCTGGCTGAAGAGGTTCATGCCCAGAGTGATTAGGTCTACGTTTCCGGTGCGCTCGCCATTGCCAAAGAGGCAACCCTCGATGCGGTCTGCGCCGGCAAGGTAGCCCAACTCGGCAGCGGCTACCGCGGTACCTCGGTCATTGTGCGGGTGCAGGCTCAGCAGAACGCCGTCGCGACGGTTCAGGTTGCGGCTCATCCACTCGATCGAGTCGGCATAAACATTTGGGGTTGCCATCTCAACGGTTGCCGGAAGGTTAATGACCATCTGGCGGTCCGCGGTGGGCTTGATTACATCGATGACTGCATTGCAGACCTCGAGCGCATACTCCAACTCGGTTCCGGTGTAAGACTCCGGCGAGTACTCGTAGAAGACCTTGGTGTCTGGAATGGTCTTCTCGAGCTCTAGGCAGTAACGTGCCGCGTGAAGCGCGATCTCTTTGATTCCGGCCATGTCCTGGCCAAACACGACGCGACGCTGCAGCACCGAGGTGCTGTTGTAGAAGTGCACGATCGCGCGCTTGGAGCCGCGCAGCGATTCGTAGGTGCGCTCGATCAGGTGGTCGCGGGCCTGGGTTAGTACCTGAATGGTGACATCGTCAGGAATGTGGCCACCCTCGATGAGTTGGCGAACAAAGTCGAAGTCAGTCTGAGATGCGCTAGGGAATCCAACCTCGATTTCCTTGTAGCCCATCTGAACCAGCAGCTGGAACATCTTGAGCTTGCGCTCGGGACTCATAGGGTCGATCAGGGCCTGGTTGCCGTCGCGAAGGTCTACCGCGCACCAGCGTGGTGCCCGAGTGATTACCTTGTCCGGCCAGGTGCGGTCAGGCAGCGAGACCTGGATTTGCTCGTGGAACGGGACGTACTTGTGTACCGGCATGCCCGATGGGCGCTGGGTGTTTTCCATGTTTGTGTGTCCTTCAGAAGTTTTTGGGTTTCAGCCAGCAGTGAAAGCCGCAACGAGGATGGCCGTCGATTAGGCCTCGTCGCGGCTGCTAAGCAGAAGCAGGCAGAACACGTTTTCAGGTTAGCACAAGGCAGAAACCGGGCTAGAAGCCGAGTCGACCAAGTTGTTTTGGATCGCGCTGCCAGTCCTGGGCGACCTTAACTCGAATGGACAGGAAGACCTTGGAACCTAGCAGTCGCTCGATTTCGGGCCTCGACTTGGATCCTATTTCCTTGAGGCGCGAGCCGCCTCTGCCGATAATGATCGATTTCTGGCTGTCGCGCTCAACAAACACGTTCGCGTGGACATCGATGAGGTCCTTGCCCTCGCGCGGATTAATCTCGTCGATGGTTACAGCCAGCGAGTGTGGGAGTTCGTCGCGGACGCCCTCTAGAGCGGCCTCACGAATGAGTTCGCAGATGCGATCCTGAATCGACTCATCGGTGACGGTGTCCGCGGGATAGAGCTCCGGGCCTTCGGGCAGCAGATCGATCAGCACCTGGGTCAAGACATCGAGCTGATCCTCCCCTAGCGCGGAGACGGGCACCACAGCGGCCCAGTCGCGAAGCTCCGCCACCGCGAGGAGGCGTTCGGCCAGCGTCTTCTTGTCCACGAGCTCGGTCTTGGTGACGATCGCGATCTTCTTGGCGCGCTTGAACTGGTCTAGCTGGGCGTTAATGAACTGGTCCCCGGGTCCAATCTTCTCGTTGGCCGGCACGCAGAAGCCAATCACGTCCACGTCACCAAGGGTGTCTTCGACCAGGTCGTTCAGTCGCTCTCCAAGCAGCGTGCGAGGACGGTGCAGTCCTGGGGTGTCCACCAAGACAATCTGCCCGTTTGCTCGGTGCACAACTCCACGAATAGCGCGGCGCGTAGTTTGCGGCTTGGCCGAGGTGATTGCAATTTTCTCGCCGACAAGCGCATTGGTGAGAGTCGACTTCCCCACATTTGGCCGGCCGACGAACGAGGCGAATCCGGAACGGTAGGTCATTGCTGCTCACTTTCAAATGATGATTTTGCAGCCATCAGGTCTGCCGTTGGTGCCACAAGCACCGAGATGATTCGCTTCCTGCGCTTTTCCATGCGGTCTACGGTGAAGTGCAGGCCGCTGTAGGTTACAGAGTCGCCCATTACAGCAAGACGACCGAGTTCCTTCACGATTAGCCCACCGACACTGTTTACGTCCTCTTCAGATAGCTCTATGTCGTAGAGCTCGCCAAGTTCGGGCAGCGAGTAACGCGCGTTAACTCGGAAAGTGCGTTCGCCTAGATCCTCGACATCTGGAAGGTCGCGATCATACTCATCGGAGATCTCCCCCACGATCTCCTCGATCACGTCTTCCATAGTGATCAGGCCGGCGACGCCACCATACTCGTCGATGATGACGGCGATGTGGGTGGCCGAGGCCTGCATCTGCTTGAGGAGGTCGTCCACACCCATAAATTCTGGAATAAAGATTGCCGGGCGCATCAGTTTTGTCACCGGCTCCTGCATGCGCGCGTTGGCCTCAAAAGCCACCCGTGCAACGTCCTTCAGGTAGAGAATGCCGATGACATCGTCGACCGACTTTCCGGTTACCGGAAGGCGAGAGAATCCACTTCGAAGGAATAGCTTCATGGCGTCGCTGAGCGTGTTTTCCGAATCGATCAACTCAACGTCGATTCGGGGCACCATGATTTCGCGGGCCAGCGTCTCGGTGAATTCCTCAACCGAGTCCATAAGTTCTTGTTCGAACTCCTCATGGTCCTGAATTCGAGGTCCAGTGAGGGGCGTAAAGGCCAAGTTCACCCTTTGGATCAGAGGCTCCAAGGACTTCATCAGCGCCTGGCCGAATTCGCGGTGCGAGAGTGCCTTTGCGGCTAGCTGGGCGATGACCACGATGGCAAGGGACGAAACAATGGCGATGAGGATGTTGGCCCACCACCAGAGGCCTCGAGGCTCGATGGCCTGCCCAATAACCAGCGCATTTAGCGCCGTCAGGGCAACGCGCACCAGGCCCCAGGATTCTGCGAGGTCGGCTTTGAGGGCACGCCTCAGGCCGGACTCCACGATGGCCACCGGAATGGTCGCCAACGCAAAGAGAATGACTAGATAAATCAAGCCGCGGCTTCCTGCTCGTAGAACTCCTTCAAAATCTGGTTCTGGAGGCCAAACATTTCGCGCTCTTCCTCAGGTTCCGCGTGATCAAATCCGAGCAGGTGCAGAATGCCGTGAGTGATGAGCAGCAGCATTTCGTTGATCGCCGGGTGGCCGGCCTTTTCGGCTTGCTCCTTGGCGAAATCTGGGCAAACCACGATGTCCCCGAGGCAACCCTCGGGAGCTACAGAATGGATGTCCCCCGGAATCAATTCATCCATTGGGAACGAGAGGACGTCTGTCGGCCCTGGTTCCTCCATGAATCGGATGTGAAGGTCCTCCATTGTTGGCAGGTCTACGAAACGAATGAAGACATCGGTGTTGGGGTGAAGATACATTCGGCCCATGGCGAATGTTGCCAAGCTGTGGATTCGATCCTCGTCGATTTCCCACTCGGTCTCGTTGCTAATTTCGATGCTCATCGCTTGCCTCCATCGGCCTTCTTGGCTTGCTTGCGCGCCTGGATCTCTTCGTCGTGCCTGGCGTAGGCGTCGACGATTCTGGACACCAGCGAATGGCGAACCACATCTTGGGCCCCCAGATAGGCGAAGTGCATGTCGTCCACGCCGGAGAGAATGTTTTCTGCTGTCCTTAGTCCGCTAACACCGGCTGGTAGGTCTACCTGGGTGATGTCGCCGGTTACAACCATCTTGGAGTTGAATCCGAGACGAGTCAGGAACATCTTCATCTGCTCCGGGGTGGTGTTCTGTGCCTCGTCCAAGATGATGAACGAATCGTTGAGTGTTCGACCGCGCATGTATGCCAGTGGAGCCACCTCGATGGTTCCGGAGGCCATTAGTTTTGGCACGGATTCCGGGTCAAGCATTTCATGCAGGGCGTCGAACAAGGGACGAAGATAAGGGTCAATCTTGTCGGTCAGGGTACCGGGCAGGAAGCCGAGACGCTCGCCCGCCTCCACGGCCGGACGCGTCAGGATTATGCGGCTGACTTCCTTGCGTTGCAAAGCCTGAACGGCCTTCGCCATCGCCAAGTAGGTCTTACCGGTACCGGCTGGGCCGATTCCAAAGACGATGGAGTGCTCATCGATTGCATCGACGTAGATTTTTTGGCCGACCGTCTTCGGCCGGATAGACTTACCGCGCGAAGACAAAATGCTCTGGCTCATTACTTCGGCTGGTCTATGACCCTCGGTCGAGACCAACATCCCCACGGAACGCTCGATGTCCGCTTCGGTAAGGCGAGAGCCGGAATTAACCAATTGCATCAACTGATAGACCAGATCTTCTGCTCGCTTCACCGATGGCGCGGGTCCCGCAAGCTGGATCACATTGCCTCTTGCCAAAACCTCGACCTCCGGCACCAAGCGCTCCATGGCCAGCAGGAGTTTGTCCTCCGGGCCGTATAGCGCGACCATCTGCGACTCCGGCAGTTCAATCTGGCGCTGGAGCCAATCCTCGGTCTTGCCGGTTCGAGGAGTTAGGTCTTTACTCAAAATTACTTCTTCGGGGTAGTGCTGGTGATGTGGCCGTGGGCGTGGAAGACGGTCTGCCCCGCCTCCACACCGGTGTTGAAAGTTAGCCTGAAGGACCCGGTCGAGTTTTCATCGGCGAGTTTGGAACCGAGCTGGATGAGGTCCACGAGGGCTTCTGGATTCGCAAAGGCTAGTTCGGCGACATTACCGTGATGCTGCCTAGGCACGACGAGGATGTGCACCGGTTGCTTAGGCGCAATGTCGTTGAAAGCCACCGAGTGTTCGGATTCGCCAACCAACGTTGCCGGGATCTCCCCCGCCACAATCTTGCAAAAAATGCAGTCCATATCTAAGCCTTTCAGTTGAAGTCTATGCCGGGGATTACCAGCGACCGAGTCTGGCCTGTAGAACCGAAATCGCGGCTACGCCAGCGGTCGAGGTTCGAAGGATCTCCGAACCGAGTCTCAACCTGACGGCGCCCGAAGCAGAAAGGGCCGCAAGTTCTTCGTCGGAAATTCCGCCCTCCGGGCCAACCACAATTCCCACGAGACCCTCAGCGGGGAGCTTCACCGTGGTCAACGACTCTGGTGCTGTAGGGTCAAGCACGACTAGCAGACTGTATTCCTTCGCCGAGGCGGCTAGCGCGCGCGTGGTGACCGGTTCGGAAACCGTCGGAAACAGCGAACGAAGTGCCTGTTTTGCCGCCTCGTTGACAATTACCTGCCAACGATCGACGCCCTTTTTGACCTTGGGGCCGTCCCACCTGGAGATGCTGCGATCGGCCTGCCAGGGGACCACGGATGCCACACCGAGTTCGGTGGCTGCCTGGATCGCCAACTCGTCGCGGTCGCCCTTGGCAAGCGCCTGAACTAGTTGAAGGTGAGGCTCCGGCTGAACTTCGTCGGAGACTTCGGCTACCCGGATAGAGAGCTCGTTTCCCAGCACGGCATCCACTGTGCCAACTACCCTTAGGCCATTTCCGTTCGAGAGCTGGATACCCTCCCCCGCACGCATCCGGCGCACCGTGGCGGCGTGTTTTCCTTCCGAACCGGAGAGGCGAACAAGTTCACCCGGCACCGGCCTGGAGGCGAATTCGGATTGGAAGAGTGGAAGTACCACTAGCGGCGCTTCTGATTCCCGAAGAAACCGGTCTTGTGTTTCTTTAGCCCAATGGCTTCACCCTTACGAAGCTCGGCAAGCTGGCGGAAGAGTTCCTTTTGCTTGGAGTCGAGCTTGTGTGGGGTCATGACCTGGATGGTAACCACCAAATCGCCTCGCCCGCTGCCACGCAGGTGGGTGACACCCTTGCCCTTGAGCACAAGGGTTTCGCCGGTTTGAACGCCCGGATCGATATTGACTTCCAACGCCCCGTCGAAGGAGTCGATCTGGGCATGGCGTCCCAGGACGGCATCATGCAGCGGTACCTCAAGGGTGCAGGTCAAGTCGTCACCGTTACGTCCGAATAACTCGTCCGGTTTTACCTGGACGTCTACGTATAGGTCTCCATTTGGACCACCGGCAAAACCAACTTCACCTTGGCCGGCGAGCTGGAGTCGCAGGCCGTCTTCAACGCCACCCGGGATGTTTAGGTCGAGGTTGCGACGGGCTCTAACGCGGCCCTGGCCTCGGCAATCGAGACACGGCTCGGGGACAACCTGACCGTAGCCCTTACAGGCGTTACACGGTTGACTGGTAACGATATTGCCAAGCAGTGAACGCACCTCGCGCTGCACCTGCCCTGATCCGCGGCAGATGTCGCAGGTCTTAGGCGAAGTACCAGGCCGGCAGGTGGTTCCGTTGCAAGTACCGCACAACACCGCGGTATCAATTTCGATGGTCTTCTGAACCCCGAAGACCACATCCTTCAGGGTCAGCTCAACGCGAATGAGCGCGTCCTGGCCGCGTTCCGCGCGTGACCTCGGGCCCCGCTGTCCACCGCCGAAGAACGTGTCGAAGATGTCGCCGAAGCCGAAGTTGCCTCCCGGGAATCCGCCGAAACCGTTTTGCCCGCCCATGTCATAGTTGCGGCGCTGGTCTTCATCGGAGAGCACCTCATAGGCGTGAGTGACGAGCTTGAAACGCTCCTGAGCGTCTTCCGATGGGTTGACATCGGGGTGAAGCTCGCGAGCCAACTTGCGGTAAGCCTTTTTGATTTGGTCGTTGGTAGCGTCTTTGGCGACGCCCAAAACCTCGTAGTGATCAGCCAAGATGCTTCCTTTAGCCTTCTAGGAGTTTGGACAGGTAGCGGGCCACGGCGGAGACCGAGGCAATATTTGCGGAATAGTTCATTCGAGTTGGGCCTAAAACACCGATGCGCGCGGCGTCGATGCCCTCGGCCTGATAGCCGGACACAACAACGGTGGTATTACTGAAACCATCTACGGCGTTCTCCCGACCAATGCCAACGGCAACACCATCGGCCTCGCTGGTTAGCTCGTTCATAAGCTTCAGCAGGACCACCTGCTGTTCCACGGCGTCTAGGAGTCCGGAGAAGTCTGACCCTAGTTCGTTCTCGCGGCGGGCCAGATTTGCGGCGCCAGCAACCAGGAGTTTCTCGGATCGATTCGCATCGACGAGTTCGACCAGGTTTCCCATGAAGTCGATTGCCAGTTTCCTGCGCTCCGGTGCGAATTCGAGTTCGAAATCGCGAAGCTTGTCCTGAACCGAGGAAAGCGGCAGGCCCACCAGCATGGTGTTGAAGCGTGCCCGCAGTTCCGCAACGAATATTGGATCGTACGCCACGCCAAAATCGATTACGTGCTGTTCGATGCGGTTGGCATCGGTAATCAGGATGATCAGGATTCGAGATTCGTTGACCGGCACGGTTTCGATGCTTCGAACCTTTGCCTTGCCCAGGGTCGGGTATTGCACCAGGGCCATCTGGTTGGTTAACTGCGACAGCAGGCGAACAGTGCGGTTCAGGACGTCGTCCAGGTCGGCGCCGTCGCTCAGGAAGGTCTCGATTGCGGAGCGTTCGGCCACGCTGAGTGGCTTGACCTCACTGAGTCTGTCTACGAAGAGACGGTAACCCTTGTCGGTTGGGATTCGGCCGCTCGAGGTGTGCGGTTGCGCGATCAGCTCGGACTCTTCAAGCAGGGCCATGTCGTTCCGAATTGTGGCCGCGGAAACATCGAATCCGTGGCGTTCGACAAGTGCCTTTGAGCCCACTGGTTCACGAGTGGCGATATAGTCCTGCACAATCGCGCGAAGTACTTCTGCGCTGCGTTCCGGGAGCATATTCACCTCGTTTTCGATGTCATTGGAGTTGGGGTTTAGCACTCCACTTCCTCGAGTGCCAATATTATCTGCGGTCAGGCCAGAAGCTCACGCACCACCAGGTCGGCAAGGAGTCTTCCCTTGAGGGTTAGCACCAGTATTCCGCGCAGCGCCGAGCCCGGCTCGACCAGCTCATCGGCGATGAGACCCGCCACTTTGCCGGCATCAAAACCTTTTACTTGACGTAACGTTTCGACCGGCAGTCCCCGACGGAGCCGAATTTCCAGCAGTACCCGCTCTTCAAGTACCGATTCGGGATCTAGCAATTCCCGCTCTAGTCCGGGCGAGCCGCCTTGCTGCAATGCGGAAACATATGGGGCGGGATGCTTGACATTCCACCAGCGCACACCGGCCACGTGACTGTGTGCACCCGGTCCGTAGCCCCACCAGTCCTTGCCCGTCCAATACGAAATGTTGTGACGACTCGCCGTTTCAGGCGATTTAGACCAGTTCGACAACTCGTACCAATCGAATCCGGCTGCACGAAGAGCCGCATCGGCTAACTCGTACTTAATGGCTTGCTCGTCCTCATCCGGTTCCGGTAGTTGACCGGATCTAATCAGCCGCGCCATCTTGGTACCTTCCTCAACGATGAGGGAATACGCGCTGATGTGATCGGTGTCCAGCGCCACCGCGGCAGCCAGGGTGATGTTCCAGTCTTCGATGGTCTCGGTGGGGGCACCATAAATGAGATCCACCGATGTCTGAAGGCCGACCTCCTTGGCGTATGCCACCACCTGAGGCACCCGCGCCGGGGAATGGCTTCGATCCAGAACCTGCAACACCCGGTCGACTGCCGACTGCATGCCGAACGACACCCGAGTGAAGCCGCCACGCTTCAGCTCGGCCAGGTAATCGAGGTCCACGTTGTCGGGGTTCGCTTCGGTGGTGATTTCGGCATCCGGAGCTATACCAAATGCTGTGTCAAGCGATCGCAGGATGGCGACCAGGTCCGAAGCCGGCAGCTGGGTCGGGGTGCCGCCACCGAAGAAAACCGAGGCCAGCGGGCGTCGCGGAGCTCCAGCGGCTTGCAGAATCGAACGCGAATGCTCAATCTCCGAAATCAAATGAGCGGCGAACGAGTCCTGGCTGACCCCCCGAAGCTCGGTCGCCGTGTAGGTGTTGAAATCGCAGTAGCCGCAGCGAACTCGGCAAAACGGGACGTGTACGTAAGCGTGAAAACTGCGTTCTTTGTCGAATTGCAGACCGACCGGCAAGGGTCCGGACTCTGGGATGGGTTCACCCGAAGGCAACTGGGCCATCTATTTGCCCTTCTTGTCGCCCTTTTTCTCGGTGTCCGAGGACAGCGCGGCAATGAACGCCTCTTGTGGAACTTCGACGCGACCAACCATCTTCATGCGCTTTTTACCCTCTTTTTGCTTCTCGAGGAGCTTGCGCTTACGGCTGATGTCACCGCCGTAACACTTCGCCAGAACGTCCTTGCGCATAGCGCGAATCGACTCGCGGGCAATGATGCGACTGCCGATCGCCGCCTGAATTGGCACTTCAAACTGCTGGCGCGGAATCAGCTCGCGCAGCTTTGTGGTCATCTTGACGCCGTAGGCATAGGCACTGTCCTTGTGCACGATGGCGCTGAATGCGTCCACCTGCTCGCCCTGTAGCAGGATGTCGACCTTGACCAGATCGCCTTCTGCCAGTCCCGCCTCCTCGTAATCTAGCGAGGCGTAGCCCTGGGTGCGGCTCTTGAGTTGATCGAAGAAATCGAAGACGATCTCGGCTAGCGGCAGGGTGTATCGCAGCTGCACTCTGTCCTCACCGAGGTAGGTCATGTCGCCCATGACTCCGCGGCGACCCTGGCAAAGCTCCATGATGGCGCCCACGTAGTCCTTCGGGGCAAGAATTGTTGCCTTGACGATAGGCTCTAGAACCTTCTTGACCTTGCCAACCGGGAATTCGCTCGGGTTCGTGACGGTTACGTCCTTGTTGTCCTCCATGGTTACTTCATAAACCACCGATGGAGCGGTAGCGATCAGGTCGAGGTTGAACTCTCGCTCCAGTCGTTCGGTAACGATCTCGAGGTGTAGCAAGCCCAGGAATCCGCAGCGGAAGCCGAAGCCCAGCGCAACCGAAGTCTCCGGCTCGTAGACCAGCGCGGCATCCGAGAGCTTTAGCTTGTCGAGGGCCTCGCGCAGGTTCGGATAGTCCGAGCCGTCGATTGGGTAGAGACCCGAATAGACCATCGGCAGAGGCTCCGAGTAGCCCTTTAGAGGCTCGGTCGCCGGCTTGAGGTTATGGGTAATCGTGTCGCCGACCTTGGACTGCCGAACATCCTTAACACCGGTGATTAGGTAACCCACTTCCCCGACGCCGAGACCCTTGGTGGGTTCAGGTTCCGGCGACGAAACACCGATTTCGAGCAGCTCGTGAACCGCCTTGGTGCTCATCATCTGGATTTTCTCGCGGCTGGTGAGCATTCCGTCCACCATACGTACGTAGGTGACTACGCCACGATAACTGTCGTAAACCGAGTCGAAGATCATTGCACGGGCAGGGGCATTTGGGTCGCCGACCGGGTGTGGAAGAGTGCGAACGATGTGGTCCAGCAGGGCCTCAACGCCGATGCCAGTCTTTCCCGAAACCTTGAGGATCGATTCCGGGTCGCAACCGATCAGCTCCGAGATCTCCTCGGCATACTTCTCTGGCTGGGCGGCGGGCAGGTCGATCTTGTTCAAGACCGGAATGATGGTGAGGTCATTCTCCATGGCCAGATAGAGGTTGGCCAGAGTCTGTGCCTCGATGCCCTGAGCGGCGTCTACCAGCAGGATGGCACCCTCGCAGGCGGCTAGCGAACGCGAGACCTCGTAAGTGAAGTCCACGTGTCCAGGAGTGTCGATCATGTTGAGCGCATAGGTCTTGCCATCTACCTGCCAGGGCATGCGCACGGCCTGGCTCTTGATGGTGATTCCGCGTTCGCGCTCGATGTCCATGCGGTCTAGGTATTGGGCGCGCATCGAGCGGTCGTCTACCACACCGGTTAGCTGCAACATGCGGTCGGCGAGGGTGGACTTACCGTGGTCGATGTGAGCGATGATGCAGAAGTTACGAATCAGCTCCGGATTGGTCTTTGCTGGTTCGAGCCGAGTGGTGGCGCGTGGCGACAACGGATACCTCTGTTTGATTGGAATCGAAAAACTCGCGATGGCGAACCTCTATATTTTGCCATAGCGACGATTTTTTGCCCGATTTTAGGCAAAACCCGCCGAGATACTTGCCTCGCCCGTTTGCCAAATGGTAAAGTTGACAGTCGGTAGTAGGTGTGTGTCTCCACCCGAAGCCCGACAATCTTTTAGAGCCGCGCATTCAAAGGTGCGGCAAATTCAGAAAGTGAAACATGGCAAACATCAAGTCGCAGATCAAGCGAATCAGCACCAACCTGAAGGCCGCTGAGCGCAACAAGGCTGTTAAGAGCGAGGTCAAGACCGCCGTTCGTGCAGCTCGTGAGGCAATCGCATCGGGAGACAAGGCAGCTGCAACCGCAGCCGTTTCGGCAGCTAACCGCAAGCTTGACAAGGCAGTCTCGAAGGGTGTTCTTCACAAGAACAACGCTGCTAACCGCAAGTCGGCTATTGCACAGCAGGCAGCAGCCCTCTAAATAGTTTTCAAATAAAAAACGCCACCCTCCGGGGTGGCGATTTTTTTAGCCCGGACTATTCGATTGGCCTGTGCTTAGCCGCAAAAATACCCGCGAAGGCCTGTGCGAGTGATGCGATAACCAGGGCCAGCATCACCGGGAACCAAGAGCCCACATAGGATTCCAGCCAGCCGGCCAGGAACACTGACGCAGCTGCGATGAGGTAGCCCATTCCTTGGGCGATCGCCGAGAGACTTGTGGTGTTGGCTTGACTGCCGCCCTTCATGCCAATGAGTGCGAGCGAAAGCGGGAACGAGCTAGATAGCCCGACTCCGATGAATACGGAGGCCACCCAAACCCAAACGGGGCCAAGGGCGAGCATGGCCATACCGGTAGCCGTGACAACGCTGATGGCAGCAACCAGAAGTGTGGACCTAGCCGCCAACCGTTTCAGGTTGGCAGTCAGCAAGAGCCCGACTGGTACACCAACACTCGACATGAAGGCCAACACTCCCCCGGCGGCTACTGGCGTCATGCCCTCCGAAATTAGCATCGATGGCATCCAGTTCAGAAGCACATAAAAGTTTGCCGACTGCAGGCCAAAGAAGGCCGCCAACGACCATGCCAATGGGTGGTTCCAGAGGTTTCTGGCGGTATTAACCTTTGATTCAACACTCGCGCTCACCTGAGTCAAGTTTGCGGTGAAACGCCAGGTGAGGATAGCCAACACTCCGGGCACTGCCAACCAGGTCAGTTCGGCACGCCATCCGCCCAACATGCTCGCCATGGGGAAAGCCAGACCGGCCGCCCCCGCAGCAAATACGGACAGAAGGGTGGTGTAGACGGCTGTCATCTTGGGCACCGAAGTCGGGAACTCAGCAAGGATCAGCGTTGGGAAAAGCACGTTTGACAACGCGATACCGATACCGAGGGCAATGGTTGCCAGCAGCAGGTATCCGAAGCCGAACCAGGCTCGCGTTGCCAGCGTGAGAGTCACTACAACCAGGATTGCGGTGAAGGAACCGAACAGCCCGAACCTCTTGAGTAGTCTTGGGCCGGCAAATGCGCCAATGCCAAAGCACAGCACCGGGATCGATGTGAGTACACCCACCTCGGCGGAACTCAGGCCAAGGTCGATACGAATACTGTTCAGCAGCGGACCAATAACAGCCAATGGAGGGCGCAACAGAAGCGTGATCAGTACCACGGTGCTCAGAGCCCAGAAAGTCCTGGATTGTTGTTTAGCCAACCTGCTGTCCCTTGCGTGCGATCAATAGGAGGAGTCGCTCAACCGCGAATTCGGGGTCGCGCTCTCCACCCTTTACCGCGGCATCGGTAACGGCAACCTGCTGAATCACGCGTGCCATGCCCTCCTCGGTCCAACCTGCGACATCGCGTCTGGCCTTATCGAATACGAAGGGGTGTGCGCCGACCTGGCTCGCGGTAACGGAACGGTTATTTAGGATCTTTGCCATAACCCGAGTCTTATGGGCTATCGCTCCGATCATGGCGACTGGGTCCTGACCCGAGCCAAAGGCATGCCGCAGATACACGAGCGTCTCGGCGACATGCCCGGCGGCAGCGGCATCGATAACCTTGAAGTTATCCACCTCGACCCGGCCACCAAAGTACTTTTCGATGACCTTTTCGTCGATAGTTTCGGCAACATCTTGCACTAACTGGCCGCAGGCTGCGGCAAGTCCCGCGGTATCGTCGCCGAACGATGCGACCAGATCGCGGACAGCGGCGTTAGTGACCTTTTTGCCGGCGGTTTTGAACTCTTCTAATGCGAAGGCAACGCGATCGTTCTCTTTGGCGATTTTGTCGCAGGTGTACTCAATCACCGAATCGTTAGCCCTGAGGGCATCCAGGAGTTTCTTGCCTCGCACGCCCGAGGAGTGCCTGAAAACAACTGTGGATTCCTCGTTCATGTCACCGAGGTAGGACAACCCGTCTTCGATAAGTGCGTCGGTGCAGGTTTCAACGCCTTCGATAACGACCAGCCGTGGCTCATCGAATAGGCTCGGGGCCGTTAATTCGATAAGTCGACCGGCCTCATATTCGCTGGCCAGCACCTGCGAATGCTCGATCTGGGGATTAGCGGCACGGAGGGAATCGCGGATGGATCGGATCACCCTGGCGGCAATGAAATCCTCTGGCCCACTAACGAGATAGACCGGGGCCTTACCCGACTGGTTCCATTTGAGTTGCTTCGCTTTGCCCACCAGTACAGCCTAAACTAGCGCCTGCCGGAGCTGCTCCAGGTGAGGTCACCATGCCCGGTTGCTCCGATTGAGATGCTGCCCATTTGGTCGGTCCTGATTGTTACTGCGGAATCTCTCGCCAGCCAGTCGAGGGCCTTTTGGGTTGGGTGGCCGTAACTGTTATCGCGCCCCACGGAAATGGTGGTCAGCAAAGGATGCACCCACTTGAGGAACGCCGGCGATTGATCGGCGGAACCGTGATGGCTCAGTTTCAGAACCACCGGAAGCTTTGAATATTCAACAGACCACCACCCGGGCAGGTCGGCCAGGATTCTGTCTTGACCGGTGGCGGGGACATCGGCCATCGTAAAGACACAGGCGGAGTAACCCACCCAAAACATCGCAACGGAACCGTCGTTGGCGGAGTCCGCATCGGCGCCTTCATGATGAGGGTTGAGAACTAGATACCTAAGGGTTTCGCTGCTACCAGGTGAACCCAAAACCCCGTTGTCTCCGAATTCCACGTGCCTGACGGTGATTCCCGCATCCACTAGAGTCTGCTCGATCCACTTGGCCTCGGGCCTCGGATCCTGAAACTGCGTGAGAAGGGCCTCATCTACCCGCCGGCCAGCAAGCGCGCCACTGAGTCCACCAACGTGATCCAGATCGAAATGGGTAAGAACAAGAATGGAAATCCGTTTGACACCCAATCGGCTGAGGCAAGAATCAACTGGATTGGGATCCCTACCGACGTCGATCACGGCGTACTCTCCCCCGGCTCTCAGAACCGTGGCATCGCCCTGGCCAACATCGCAGGACACCATGAACCAATTCCGAACCGGAAAATTGCCGGTCGGCAAAGTCGCAACCAGTTGAACCCCGACGACGACCAACGTAGCCAGCAGAGCCATGGGAGCCAACCAACCGAGTCGATGCCCTCGCCAAACCGGCAGGAAGTATGCCGCCACGAGCAGGGCGAACGCCATTGTTGCACTTGCCCACCCACCGGGAATGCTAATGCTAGGCAGGTGGCTAGCCAACCACAGTGCCTCGGTTTCAATCCAAGCCGAACCAATCGACGCTACCCAAAACACGCCCTGAGCGAGGTGCAGCGGAGCGGCCCCAAGCGACAGAACACTGCCCAAAAAACCCAGAATCGTGACTGGCGCGACTACCGGTTCTGCAAGAAGGTTAGCCAGCAAACCGCCCAGACTGAAGTTCCCCTGAACCCCGATGAGGAAAGGCAAACAGGCCAACTGTGCAGCCAAAGCAACCGAGATCGAGAGGGCAAGCCAGCCCGGCAGGTAAACGGATAGCCAGCCTCGAAGCCGCGGGGCTAAAAGGATTACGCCGGCGGTGGCAGCGACGGACAGAGTGAAGCCGAGTCCAACGGCATTCGAAGGGTCAAACAGGAGCAATAGGAGCACTGCAAGGGCTAAAAGATGTGGCGTCCAATGCCTTTTGCCGTTGAGTAGCGCAAAGAGCGACACGGCCGCCATGACTGCCGCCCGAACCACCGATGGCTGATCTCCCACAAGCACCAGATAGCCGCCCAGGACCAGAAGCGCGACGACCACCCTGGTGGTCCGGCCCAACCCGAGCATTGCAGTAGTGGCGACTATGGCCACGATTAGGATCGTGCAATTTGTTCCGCTTACTGCAGTTAGATGCGAGAGCGACATTTGTCGCATGATGGTCTTAAACGCGGGTGAGAGTAGCGTGCTGTCGCCGTCGGTTATTCCAAGGGTCAAGGCCTTTGAATTGGGGGTCAGTCCAACTACCTGGGCCGCAATCCGCGCGCGAAGTTGGGCCGCGACCGTAATGAAGTCACTTTTGGGCGATGGCGTGCCGAGAAACCCAGCGGATCTGACAACAACAAAGAGCGGCAACGCGAGGCCGGCCACAAAGTGCTTGGTAGGCAATCCCTTCCGATGCCACCTAACGGCAAAGGCCAGCGCACTCGCTAGCCAAATAGCCCACCAATATTGCTGATTAGTCTGCGCAGCGGCAACCGACACCCATGTGGCCAGCGAAAGGCAGACGGGAGTCCATCGGGTGAGGTTTCGCTGGTCGGTCACAGCGAGAGTAAGGGGCGCAATTTGGACAGCAAGGCCTGGCCGATGCCGGCAACTTTACCCAGATCAGAAAGACTTCTAAATCCACCGTTGGCTTGCCGGTAGTCGATGATGCGCTGTGCCAAAGTCGGTCCGATACCTGGAAGGGAATCCAGCGTGGCGCTATCCGCTAGGTTGAGATTGATAGTCCCTTGAGGGCCACCCGTTGAAGTTTGCCGCCCGATGCTGGCACCGTTGGTGGGCAACACGAGAATCTGTTCGCCATCGTTCAGCAGTCTCGCCAGATTCACCGATGCCTGATCGGCCCCCTTGGCGAAACCGCCAGCCGCAAAAACGGCATCCAGAACCCTGGAACCGACTTTGAGGCTGAACACCCCGGGCCGTGCCACCTCGCCAACTACCTGAACCATTACGTTGGCCTGCGGACCGGAGGAAGCATTACCGCCTGCCGATGGGGCGGAGCCGGTTCCAGTTTTACCCGCGCCCGCGTTGGTAGTCCACGATCCCTGGGATGTAGTGCCTGCGAGCCAACTGGAGCTCGAAACCTGCGGACTCTGACCAGATCGAGTCGCGAGGAGGATTAGGGCAATAGCCGCTAAGCCAACCAGTCCGCTGAATAATCGGCGTTGAAGCTTGGACAGGGAATCCCAGTGCTGAACCCTAAGTTGTTTGAGCCAATCCATTCGAAAACGCTAGAACGCCTCGAAGTGAATCGAGGCGTTCTAGTTTGCGGCTGTAAATAAAACGCAAAATCTGCGCTGTTAGCCCGGCTACTTAGTAGCGATGTTCACGAGCTTTGGGGCCCGCACAATGATGTTTGCGATCTGCTTGTCGCCAATCGCGCGCTTCACGGCGTCGGAGGCTAGCGCCTGCTCGCGTAGGGCATCCTCGGTGATGGTCACGTCCACTTCGAACTTGTCGCGCAGCTTTCCATCCACCTGGACCACCGCGATGATCGAAGACTCAACCAGGAGGCTCTCGTCCACCTTCGCGAACCCGGCTAGGGCAACGCCGGGTTCAAACCCAAGCTTGGCCCACATGTCTTCGGCGGTGTAAGGGGCGAACAGGCTAATTGCCTTGGCAATCTCTTGAGCGCCCTCGCGGATCGCCGGGTCGGCGGCACCGACGCCGGTATCGATCGCCTTGCGCAGAACGTTCACCAGCTCCATGATCTTGGCAACACCGACGTTGAATTTGAAGGTCTCGATGCTGGTGCCAAAGTCGCGGAGGAACAGGTGGACCGCCTTGCGAACTGCCTTGTCGCCGCTCGCGAAATCGACTCCGGGCGCACTGGCAACGTCTCCGGCCAGGCGCCAGGCGCGGGCCAGGAACTTCGCGGAACCGCTCGGGCTCACATCGGCCCAGTCGATGTCATCCTCAGGTGGGCCGGCAAATGCCATGGTCAGTCGAACCGCATCAACACCGTGCTCGTCCAACTGCTCGCTGAGGCGAACCAGGTTTCCGCGCGACTTGCTCATTGCGGAGCCATTCATCTGAACCATGCCCTGGTTGAGCAGGCGCGTGAATGGCTCTTCGAAGTTCACGTAGCCCAGGTCGTGCAGAACTTTGGTGAAGAAACGCGCATACAGCAGGTGAAGAATCGCGTGGGTAACGCCGCCGACATACTGGTCGACCGGCGCCCACTTCTTGGCCTCTTCCACGTCGAAGGCAACCTCGGTGCTATTTGGCGAGAGGAAACGCAGGAAGTACCAGGACGAGTCCACGAAGGTGTCCATGGTGTCGGTGTCACGCTTGGCAGCACCGCCACAGGTTGGGCAGGAAACGTTTACCCAGTCGCTTGCCGCGCCCAGTGGCGACGTTCCCTTCGGCGAGAGATCTAGGCCCTCGGCCGATGGTAGCTCTACCGGAAGCTGGTCTGCCGTCACCGGGACCTCGCCACACTTCTCGCAGTGGATGATCGGGATCGGGGTTCCCCAGTAGCGCTGGCGGCTGATTAGCCAGTCGCGGAGACGGAAGTTCTTGGCAGCCTTGCCCTTGCCCTCGGCCTCGAGTAGGGAGGTCATCTTGGCGATTGCCTCGGTCTTGGTCAGGCCGTTGAGGTCTCCGCTGTTTACCAGCGTGCCCTCGCCAACGGTTGCATAACCAAGTACGGCTGGGTCGCCCTCGCCGGTGTCAACGACCATTCGGATCGGAAGATCGAAGGTCTTTGCGAAGTCCCAGTCTCGCTGGTCGTGTGCAGGCACGGCCATGATTGCACCGTGACCGTAGTCGGCAAGTACGTAGTCGGCTGCCCAGATTGGCAAACGCTCGCCATTAACCGGGTTGATTGCGTAGCGTCCGGTGAAGATACCGGTCTTCTCGCGCTCGGTACTGAGACGTTCGATGTCGTTGCTTTGCTTCACCTTGTCTAGGTAGGTGGCAAATTCGGCCTGAATCTCGCTGGAGCTCTCGGCAACCAGTTCCGCGGCAAGCGCTGCATCGGCGGCTACAACCATGAAGGTCGCACCGTGCAGGGTGTCCGGACGGGTCGTGTAAACGGTGACCGGTTCGTCGCGACCCTCGATCACGAACTTAACATCGGCGCCGTAGGAGCGCCCGATCCAGTTCCTCTGCATGCTGATTACCTTGGACGGCCAGTTGCCCTCAAGGGTGTCGAGGTCGTCCAGGAGGCGGTCGGCGTATTCGGTGACCTTGAAGAACCACTGGGTGAGCGCCTTCTTGGTTACGACGCTGTCGCAGCGCTCGCAAAGGCCGGCAACTACCTGTTCGTTAGCCAAAACGGTCTGGCACGACGGACACCAGTTGACCATCGAGTTCTTTCGGTAAGCCAGGCCCTTCTTGTAGAACTCGAGGAACAGCCACTGATTCCAGCGGTAGTAGATGGGGTCGCAGGTGCGAAGCACGCGGTCCCAGTCGAAGCTGCAGGCGTAGCGGCGCATGGAGGTGCGCTGCTGTTCGATGTTCTCGTAGGTCCAGCCGCGGGGGTCCAGTCCACGCTTGATGGCGGCATTTTCGGCGGGTAGGCCGAAGGCATCCCAACCGATGGGGTGCATGACGTTATACCCGCGCTGCACCCAGTATCGAGCAATCACATCGCCCAGTGCATAGGCCTCGGCGTGACCCATGTGGAGGTCGCCGGATGGGTATGGGAACATGTCCAGGACGTACTTCTTTGGGCGAACATCGCCCTCGTTTCCCGAAGCGAATGGACGAAGTTCGTCCCAAACCGGCAACCAACGGTCCTGGATGGCGGTTACGTCGTAAACGTTCTCTTCTGGCTGAGAATTAGTCATCTGCTCACTTGCTTCTGGTTTGCCCAATCTAGGGCCGAAAACACTGGCTAAAAGCCACTGCTACAAGGTTACCAAGACGATACCTTCGTAGGGTCTAGGCCCAGGGGTTGGTTGCACCGATTGCCCGAAGCAATGCCTTTGCCTTCAGCTCCGTTTCGGCCAATTCTGCGTCCGGATCGCTGTCTATCGTGATGCCGCCACCGACACCAAGACTCACCTTGGCTCCGTCGAACACCAGCGAGCGGATAGTCATTCCGAGGTCTGCACTGCCATCCATTGCCAGGTAGCCGGCCGCCCCCGAATAGACTCCGCGCGGAATCCCTTCAAGGTCACCAATCAACTGCATGGCACGAATCTTCGGCGCTCCGGTCATGGATCCACCGGGGAAGGCGGACTGAAGTAGTCCGCGCATCGAAACACCGGCTTCGAGTCGGGCAGTTACGGTGGACACCAGCTGATGCACGGTTGCGTACTGTTCCACCTCGAAAAGTGCCGTGACCGCAACCGAGTGCGGTTCCGAGACCCTACCTAGGTCATTGCGCATCAGGTCCACGATCATCAGATTCTCGGCACGTTCTTTGGCGTTGGTTGCCAGCTCCTGAGCGATTTTCCGATCCTGGTCCGAGTCAATAGAGCGCGGACGGGTGCCCTTGATCGGCCTGGAGCTAACGATGCCATCGGAGGACACCGAAAGGAATTGTTCGGGTGAACTGCAGACCAGTGCCTGATCTTCAAATTTCAGATAGCAGGCGTAGGGAGCAGGATTCGCGGCACGCAACTCTAGGTACACCGCGAGCGGGTCGAGCTGGTGTTCGAACTCTAATCGATTGGTTAGGCACAGTTGGTAAACATCGCCGGCGGCAATGTGACTCTGGGCTTTGGCAATCAACTTCAAATAGGCCGCCGGGGAATGCGCCATAAACGTAAGTGTCGAGTCGTGCTCTTGCCGGTGCCGCTGCCGATAACCGATGCTCTGACCGCCGCTTAGGCCTAGCCGCAGCAGGAGCGCTCGAACCCACTCCTCGAAGTGCTCCTGATCGTCGAATTCACCGACCATCCAGAGGTCTCGACGATCGTGGTCGAACACCACGGCCTCGCGTACGACCTGCCACCTGCCTGCTAGCTCAGATTCCTGCTCTTTGGTCGGGTAATCAAACCAACCGACCAAACCCGGCCTCCAGGCAAATGGCGGGGGTTCGGTTACATCTACGAATTCCCAGCCACGGTGTTCATTCTCGAGCAGCGTAAGGGCATCGGTGGCAGAAAGAATGCGGTTGCCGAAGGCATGACCCATGACCGTGAATCGGTCCGTGGTGTGGTGTTCCCGATCCAACCAAAAACTATTGGCGTCCCTGCTGTAGAGAGTCACGAATACGTCGGCGGGATCAACCCAGGCGCGCATCTTGCGGGCGTAAAGTCGCAGGGCGTCCTCCTGGTTGTTCTTGGGAGGTCGCGTTTGGCGAGCCTCGTTCATCAATAACCTATAGATTAAACGCGTAGAAGGCTTCTTGCGGGCCCATTTTCTGTTTTGGCATTAGCGGCGTCGGTTTCACCGGCACAGCGGGAGTATTCGAGGAGCGCGGACAATGCATGACTCCAAGTTCTTCCGCTTCGATGGCGCTGCCTTGATCGAGTGCCAGGATTCCGTTTCAGAGATTAGACTCGCGGTCGCCGATTCGTTCCTAGTCGAGGCCGGCCGCGTGCGTTCGCTGGCCGCTCACGAACAACGTTTTAGCAGTTGGGTGACCGCTGCCAGCCCTGCCGTAACCTCGCAGCTAAGCGCATTCTTCGCAGCGGTACGTTCGGCCATCCCTAAAACCGGCCGTTGGTTTCCCAGGATCGAACTGCACCTTTCCGATGGCTCAGACGCCAACCAGCCGGGCGACGCGCTCTTCCTTCGACTCCGCACCGCTCCGGAACAACTTGGCGAGATAAAGCTCTGGAGTCTGGACGAACCAGACCCGCGGCTTCATCCGGAAGTTAAAGGCCCGGACCTCAGCCTCTGCATGCAGTTGAGGCGCAAGGCGCAGCTGCATGGTGCCGATGAAGCTGTCATTCTCGATGTTTCGGGTTTCCTCACCGAGGGCGCGCTCAGTTCTATCGTCTGGTGGCGCGGCGAAGTCTTATGCGCTCCGGACCATCAAAACATTTGGCTGGCCAGCGTCACCCGGAATGAGATTTTCGAAATCGCAAAGTCGCTAGGTTTCCAGACGCGTCTAGAACACGTGAAGCCTTCCGACTTGGTTGGTCTGGAAATTTGGGCCCTTTCGTCGCTGCAGGGCATTCGTGCCGTTTCCGACTGGGTGAACCTTGGCTCCCCCGTCGGTAAGTGCACCCATGTCGAAAAGTTCCAGAAACGGTTGCGCCTGCTCGGTACGGCTATTAGCTAGCGTTGGTAGCTATGAATACCCTTCTCGATTGGCTTTTGAGCTCGGTCCACTCCGTGGATTGGCTGCTGCGAGACTTCGTGGCGGCCTTGGCCATTGCCTGCGAGACCACCATCGGGCTTGGGCTTATTGTCCCCGGAGACACCATGGCGGTTGTTGCCGGTACCGGCGTTAGCTCCCCGATCGACTTCCTTGGCCTCTACCTATTTGTTTTAGTCGGCTCGTTTACGGGTGAGTCTGTTGGTTTTTGGCTTGGGCGCACCTTTGGTTCGCGGATTCGCGGCGGCCGCATCGGTGTGCGCCTCGGTGAGAAAAATTGGGCGACAGCCGATGCCTTTGTGGAGTCCCGTGGCGGTTTGGCGGTTGGCCTTAGTCGATTCCTGCCGGTTTTGCACTCGTTGGTTCCGGTTGTATCTGGGATGACCCGGATGCCATATCGAACCTTCATTCGCTGGGTCATGGCGGCTTGCTCCATATGGGCGGCGGCGTACATCGGTGTGGGTTGGGCCTTACACAGCACCTATGAGGTCTGGTTGGGGCGGTTGAAATTTGGCGGCTTCGTTTTCGTCGGCTTGATCGTGCTTGTTGTCGTCTCGATCGCGTTAGTCAAGCGGCGTTTGGAACGGGTTGCCGAGGACATGCTGGTTGCCGGTGAAACCGAGTTGGCGGTATCCGAAACCGAGACTCAGGAAGGCCTGGAATAGATCGTGTGTGGACGCTTCGTGATTGCCAAGACCAGCGGTGAAATAGCCACCATCTTCGAGGCCGATGAGGTCATCGACGAGGTGGTGCCGTCCTACAATGTGGCACCCACAAACCGGGTGACCATCGTGGTGGACCGCGCCTTCGAGAAGGATCAAGATGGCGCCCCGCTCGGAGACGTGAGCCGCGAACTTCACGCCGCTCGGTGGGGGCTTGTGCCGCGTTGGAGCAAGGGTCCCGCCGATGGCGCCCCGCTCATCAATGCCCGGATTGAGACCGTGCTGGAAAAGCCTTCTTTCAAGGATTCCGTGGTGCGCAGAAGGTGCCTGGTGCCGGCCAGCGGGTATTACGAATGGGTGGTTGGCGCCGATGGTGGGAAGCAGCCTTACTTCGTCAACGCCGGCGGAGATGGCATGTTTGGTTTTGCCGGCCTGTTCGAATGGTGGGCCGACCCGTCGAAGCCGACCTCGGATCCCACTCGCTGGCTGCTCTCGACCACGATTCTCACCAAGCCTTCGGCTCCCGAATTGGCGCATATTCATGATCGCAATCCGGTGTTTCTTAGCGGTGACACCATGGATGTTTGGCTCGATTCAAGCATCGAGGGTGACCATGACCTGCTTTCGGCCATCGCACACGATTCCGACTTGGTTGCAGGCGAAGCGCTCTTCCACAGGGTGGGTGCCGAGGTGGGCAAGGTGTCCAGCTCTGGTTCGCAGCTGATTCGAGCCATCTAGCAGGTATTTCAACCTTCAACCTCCGCTTGAGGTGATTTTTAATAAATGTCCCCGGTGGCTCCTACACTCTTAACGTTCGAACATTTGTTCGAATAAAGCGTTTAGGGCTCGCATTATCCGAGCCAGAAGGTGGCTGCAGATGGTCAGGGTAGAAGAGACGGTGGAGGTCTCGGTAAATCAATTCGGGGAACCCATCGGATTTCGTTGGCAGGGGGAATGCTATCTGGTTACCAACCGGCCGGTTCGTTGGTTCACCCGGCGGGAGTGGTGGGTGGAGTCAGCCAGGGCCTACCGCGGCATTGGTGCCGGAATCCTGGAATCCGAGATGTGGCGCCTGACCGCTAATGGCGGGCAGGGCGTGGCTCAATTCGAATTCATTCACAGCGCAATTGGCAATGCGTGGAAACTGGTGCGGGTATACGCATGACCCAGTTCACCCATCTGCACGTTGCTTCGGCATACTCCGGACACTACGGGGTAACCCGTCCGGAGCACCTAGCCGAGGCGGCGCTTGCGATGGGCGCAGACAGCCTGGCAATAACCGACCGAGACGGGCTCTATGGCGCCGTCAAACACATTGGCGCGTGCCTACAGTTGGGCCTCGCCCCCATCGTCGGCGCAGATCTGGCCATTTTGGATGAAACAGCCCAGCCCATTGGCAGAGCAACGGTATTGGCACACGGCCAAGATTCCGGTGCCGGCTGGGCCACCCTCTGCCGCGTGGTAAGCCAGGCGCACCGACACGGCAAGAAACAACCAACCGGGCTAACAATCGAGCAACTGGCCCACCTGGTGCAGAGCGAACCCGAAGAATCCGGCCGAGTCGCGCACGCAACGGTGCTGCTCTCCCCCGACAACCCATTCGGGCGGCTTGCGCTGGGGTCAAACCGAGAGGCCGCACTGCTTCAACTGAGGCAGTGGAGCCAGCTCTTCACCGCGCATGGCTCGCTGGCCATAGAGATAGTCACCTGGCTCACCAAACCCGGAGACGAGTGGTCCACCACTCAGGCCACTAGGCTCCTAGATCTAGCGGATGCCCTGGGCATACCCGCGGTGCTAACCAATGCGGTGCGCTACCTAACCCCCGACGACGCCCTCACCGCCGACATCCTGGATGCCGCACGCCACCTGGAGCCCCTGGGCATGTTCCTGCCGCAACCAAACGCTCAGGCCTGGCTGAAACCACACCAGGCCATGGCCGAGATTGCGCAGGAGATCTGCCGCGAATACCGCAGGGCGCAGCAACTACTGGACACCACGGCTGCGCTAGCTGCTCGCTGCCGGCTGGATCCCGTCAGGGATTGCGGCTGGGGCAAGCCCAAAACCCCGGAGAAGGCCACCCTGGGCATCGAGGGAAACCCGTTTGAACTGCTATGGCAGCGGGCTCACGACGGCGTTCATTGGCGCTACCCGAACATATCGCAAGCCAAGTTGCAGCAGGTACAGCATCGGTTAGCCCAAGAACTGATGACAATCCACAAACTTGAATTCGCAACCTACTTTTTGACCGTCGCGGATGTGGCACAGATGATCCGAGACATGAAGATCAGAACCGCCGCACGCGGCTCCGGAGCCGGATCCTTGGTCAACTACACTCTGGGCATCAGCGGAGTGGATCCAATAGAAAACGACCTACTCTTCGAGCGCTTCCTAAGCACGGAGCGCACCAGCCTGCCCGACATAGACATAGACGTAGAGAGCGCTCGCCGCCACGAAATCTATAAGGCCATATTCAAGCGCTACGGAAGCAACCGGGTCACCCTATTGTCTATGCAGTCCACCTATCGCGGCCGGGGTGCCGTGCGCGATAGCGGCCTGGCGCTGGGCTTAGAGGAAGACCGAATCGATGAAATTGCCAAGAGCGTTTGGCGTTTCTCGGCCGGAAGTTTCCGGGCCGCCACCGGCAAGAAACCGGAATTGGCCAAGGTGGCGCAGCAACTTGAACACGATCGCACCATGAACCTCTTGGTAGACATAACGGAAAGGCTAGATCGCCTTCCGCGCCACATTTCGATGCATCCCTGCGGAGTGATCCTGGGAGACGCAACGCTGCTGAACCTGACTCCGGTAGAACCCAGCGGAATAGACCTCCCCATGAGCCAATTCGACAAAGACGACATGGATCCGATGGGCTTGTTGAAGCTAGACGTTCTGGGCGTACGCATGCAGAGCAGCATGGCCTACGCGGTAAAAGAGATAGCCCGAGTCAGCGGGAAAGAGCTAGACCTAGACGCAATCCCGTTAGACGACCCGGAAACCTTCAGGACCATACGCACCACCAATACCCTAGGAATCTTTCAAATTGAAAGCCCGGGGCAAAGAGAGCTAACCGGAAAGCACCAGCCAACCGTCTTCAACGACCTCACGATCCAGATCTCGCTGTTTCGTCCCGGCCCCATGAAGGGCAACATGATTGCCCCCTATTTGGATGGCCGCCACGGCTTTGCCAAGGCACGCTACCCTCACCCAGACCTAGAACCCATTCTGCGAGAGACATTTGGCGTGGTCATATTCCACGAACACGTTCTGCGCATATTCAACAAGATGACCAAGTGCGGGCTAGCCAAAGCCGATGAGCTTCGTCGCTCCATGGAAAACCCGCGAAAGAAGCCGCAAATCGAGCAATTTTTCCGCGATAAGTCTGCCCAAAATGGCTATAGCCCGGCGGTAATCGAAGAAGTGTGGGGCACCCTGGAGGGCTTCAGCTCTTTTGGCTTCTGCAAGGCACACGGCGCCGCCTTCGCAATGCCCACCTATCAAAGTGCCTGGCTCAAGACCCACTACCCCACCGAGTTCGTGGCCGGCCTATTCACCCACGACCCAGGCATGTATCCGCGCCGCCTGCTGCTTGCGGAAGCCCGGAGGCTAGGCGTCAAGATCTTGCCGCTGGACGTAAACCTCTCGACCGATGAGTACCGCGTCGAACGCACCTCCGATGGCCAGTTGGCCGTCCGGCTGGCCCTAACCGAGATCCAAAATGTGAGCCAAACCGAAGTCAAACGCATCATCAAGAACGCCCCCTACAAAGACCTGAGCGATTTCTACCTGCGCGCAGAACCCAGTCGCCGAACCCTAGAGAACCTAGGATTGCTGGGCGCCCTGGATTCGGTTGCAGGCGTGAGCCAGGAACTGGCTACGGCCACCGACAGCGATGCACAGATGGCTACGCGAGGAGACGTAATGGCGAAAGTGCGTCAGCTAAATGCCGTCTCGAAACGCCCAAAGATAAACCCGGATCAGCCCACTCTAGATTTCATCGATCTAAGAGATTCAATGCCCCGAGGGAATCCCGCTCCGAGCCTCGAGGCGAACGTAGTAAACGAGTTGAAACTCATGAAACTAGACGTGAGTCAACACGTCATCGAACTATATCGAGAGATGCTAGACGAACTGGGTGTGGTGCGCTCCGACGAATTGGTGGGCCTGAGGAACAAGAGCGAGGTTCTAATCGCCGGCGTAAGGGTCGCAACCCAAACTCCACCAATGCGTTCGGGCAAACGCGTGGTGTTCGTGAGCCTAGACGACGGAATGGGGTGCGCGGACGCAACCTTCTTCGATGAGGCCCAGCAAAGATGCTCGCATGTCCTGTTCAACACACGGCTGCTTCTCGTCTCCGGAAAGACTAGACGCACGGGAGTAAGAGGGGTTTCGCTGATGGCCGAGAACGCCTGGGATCTCAAAGACGTTTATCGCGACTGGTGCAAGAAGAAAGAAGCCGAAAAAAGCCGAGTGGAGCTCAATTCGACCGAGTTAGAGTCCGATCGAATCAGCGCAGAGCTGCTGCAATCCGCTTGACGTGTTCGTGCGAGATGGTGTGACCACCGCCGTGCACCATGAGGTCCACGGTTGCACCATATTGCCGGAACTCGCGGACCATGGCGTCGGTCTTGTCCGCAGGAGAGTAATCGTCTAACTTGCCGTTAGCGATAAACACCTTCTTACCCTTCAGGTCGGGAATAGGGTTTGGCGGCTCGACAAAGGACTTGGTGGTTCCAAAAGCAACGACGCCCTGAATGGTCTCGGGGTGAGTCAACAGCAACGAGCCAGCTGCATTGGCGCCATTGGAAAACCCAACCGCCCACACCGATTCCGGATTAAACCCGTACTGAAAAGAAGCAGATGAGACAAACTCTGCCAGCTCGTCGGCATTGTTGCGAATACCAACCTCGTCGAAGCTGCCATCGGGATAGCGCAGGAAGAATCTAGCCATTCCGTCGGCAACCACGAGCCCGCGAGGCGAAAGCAGGTTCGCCTCTGGGTCGAGGGCCTTGCCGAGACCCAATAGGTCCCGTTCATCGGCGCCGGTGCCATGTAAAAGCAACAGCGTCCGGGCCGAGGTAGACCCGTGCGCAGCCGGACGCCAGACGTGCGGACGCCGAGTGGTTGCTCCGATACCTGCCAACTACGCCACCTGGAACGAACGCTTAGAAAGCCCCATCCAGAAGCCATCGATTTTCTGCTCAGGTTTTTGGTCCACGTTTTCGGTTGCGCCCAGGGTTACGAATAGCGGTGTGAAGTGCTCCACGGTCGGGTGAGCATATGGCATGCCAGGAGCCCGATTCTTGTAGTCGAGCAGGCTCTCCACATCGCCCTTGCTCATTGCCTCGGCTACCCAGTGATCGAATTCCTTGGACCAACCCGGAGGCGTGGCTTCGATGCGAAACTCTCGAAGATATGGCAACCCGTGAGTCATGAACCCAGAACCGATAATCAAGATGCCGTGCTCACGCAAGGGCTTAAGGCGACGCCCCAGCTCCAGCAACTTGACGGGGTCGCTAGTGGGAAGGGAAAGCTGAATTACCGGAATGTCGGCATCCGGGTACATGATCTTGATGGGCACCCAAGCGCCGTGATCCAGACCACGCTTAGGGCTCTGGTGAAGCGGCTCGGTATCTGGCATGACGTATGCCACCATCTGGCCGAGCCAGGCGGCATCCGGAGTTCCGTATTTCTCGTTGTAGTACTTGGGTGCGAAGCCTCCGAAGTCGTAGATCAACGGAGTGTTGGCATCGGTACTGGAAATGGCAACTGGAGCATTCTCCCAGTGAGCCGAGACCACAAGGATTCCCTTGGGCTTAGTGATTTGCCCTGCCCAGTCGCGAAGCTCCTGTTTCCAGATCTCGTCGTCGAGAAGTGGAGGTGCACCGTGGGAAAGATAAAGCGCTGGAAGAGTCATAACTTCAGATTAGTCTAGGGGGGCTTTACTTGTAAAGTCCTGCAGGATGTTTTCGGTTGCGGAAGCACCGCAGCGTGACGCCCCCGCCTCAATGAAATCAATAACCTGGTCTAGCGTGCGCACTCCCCCAGAGGCCTTTACTCTAAGGCGATCGCCAACGCAAGCCTTCATTAGCGAAACGTTCTCTACGGTGGCGCCGGTAGCGGCGAATCCGGTCGAAGTCTTCACGAAGTCTGCACCGGCAGCCTCGGTCAATTCGCAAGCCTTGATAATTTCGTCGCGATTCAGCAAAGCGGTCTCAAAAATTACCTTCACGATGCAATCTGGGTTTACCTGCTTTGCAGCATCAACCACGGCACGAATGTCCGCTTCAACAAGGTCTAAAAAGCCGTCTCGAAGCTGCGAGACGTTTAGGACCATATCCACCTCTAGACAACCGTTGGCGACAGCCTCAACGGTCTCCGCCACCTTCGCCGCTGTGGTGGTAGATCCGTGAGGGAACCCGATCACGGTGCAAACCGGCACACCCGACCCTGCAAGAAGCTGAACGGAGAGCTTAACGTCCATGGGACGAATACAAAGAGAAGCTGTCTTGGCGGCACGGGCCACCTCACAAGCTCGCTCGATCTCGGCTCGGCTGGACTCAGGCTTCAACACGGAATGGTCAATGTGCCCTGCAATTTGCTCGATGGTATAGCCGCGGTATGTCTTGCTCATGGAATCAGTCTAAGTTTGTTTTGTGCGTTATACGGTCCACGTCAAACCCGGTTCCAAGAAAGGACCGCTGATAGAGACGAACGCTGACAACAGCATCACAGTATTTCTGCGCGAGCGAGCCGTTGATGGGGCCGCCAACGATGGACTCATTCGGGCACTCGCGGAGCACTTTCACGTACGCAAATCCGACATAGAGATTGAATCTGGCTTCACCAGCCGGATCAAACGAGTATCGGTTACCGGGCTAGGAGACAAATGAAAATTGCAATGGCGAACGACCACGCTGGTTTGGGGCTAAAACTCGAAATCAAAGCTTGGCTGGAGTCTCAGGGACACGAGGTCTTGGACTTCGGCACCCATACCAACGAAGCCGCGGACCTACCAGACTTCGTCTACCCGGCAGCGCAGGCCCTAAGCCACGGCCAGGCCGAGCGCGCCATCTTTGTCGATGGCGTGGGTTATGGCTCGGCCATGATCGCCAATAAGGTGCCGGGAGTCTTTGCAGCCGTTTGTCAAGATTCCTTCTGCGCCGAACTGGCGCGTTCGCACTCCGATACAAACGCACTCTGCTTGGGTGGAAAGATTATCGGCAGTGCAATCGCGATGGAGATAGTACGCGTCTGGATGACCACCGATTGGCTCGGTCACACCGAACCGAAGTACGCTCGCCGAGTGCAAAAAGTAGTCGACATCGACACTCGACACCTCAGCTAAAAAAAGAAGCCTCCCAAATGGGAGGCTTCTTTTTTTGGTGGACCCGAGGGGATTTGAACCCCTGACCCCCTGCATGCCATGCAGGTGCGCTACCAGCTGCGCCACGGGCCCGAACATTGCCGAGCAACCTAACTAGTTTACAACAAATCGCCGGGCAAAGTTTGCAAATGCCTAACTAAGTTCAAGTTGCAGCGGAATTCCGTCTTTCCAGAGCCTCTCTACGGCATAGAACACGCGCTCTTCTTCGTGCATTACGTGCACGATGATATCCCCGAAGTCGAGAAGGATCCAGCGACCACCGGCCTTGCCTTCGCTGCGCAGCAGTTTCACACCAGCCAACTGAAGCTGATGCGCGATCTCATCAGCGATTGCCGGAGTCTGGCGTTCGTTACGGGACGAGGCGAAGACGAAGACATCGGCTAGTGGAAACACCTCGGAGACATCGAGGGCAACGATGTCCTCGCCAAGTTTGTCGGTTGCGGCCTGTGCTGCAATCTGGGCCAACTCGATGGAGCGTGCGCTTGCGGTCAAAATATTCCTTACTTTCTAGAGCTTGATAACGCCGAGCATCATGCTGGCGATAAGTGCACATAGGAGTGCAAATAAGACGAAGGCCGAAAGGGCCACCAGGTGAACCACTCCCCATCCTTTGCGCAGGCGAGTCGGGAACACCGATGCCTTGCGCCTGGTTCTGGCATAGGTTCGGGCCGGTATCGGGTCGATTCCCGAAATCGCGCCCTCACTCAATTCAGCCGCAGTGGAGGCATCCGCCTCACTTGCCGAAACGACGATGGATTCAGTATCGGGATCCGCAAGTTTTAGCCAGGGTAGATCAATTGCCCCGGTGGTTAGCACTGCACCGGATTCGGGTAGAACAACGTTGAGGTTGCCCAGATCCTGAATCGGATCCTCGATTACCAATGATTTGGGCTCTAGCAGACCAACCGGCCCGGACACCGGATGGAAGTCGTCGACCGTCTCCGGGTCGATTTTGCTGACGTATCCGGGAATTTCACGCAAACGTTCCAGCTCTCGCGCTTCACGGCGCGTAAGTGGCTGCTGGTTCATTTCGTATCCCTGTATAGATTTTTGTCCTCGATGTACCTTAACACGGCGGCAGGAAGGACATCGGAAACAGTTTGGCCTGACTCAAGATTCCGGCGG
>Ga0228702_1000214_pt1 | contig 49566 bp, 52 predicted proteins | sample McNCre217_Aug_MG_2_FD_178018 | JGI IMG/M metagenome (GOLD analysis project Ga0228702, IMG submission 178018) | Freshwater microbial communities from McNutts Creek, Athens, Georgia, United States - 20-17_Aug_MG | ecosystem: Environmental > Aquatic > Freshwater > Creek | place: USA: Georgia...
AATTCCCAAACAGTTTTTCGGCTGCCGATATCGTTTTGTAAACCTTCATACCATTCACCGAAATAACGATGGTAGGAGTATGAGTCGATGGCTACTTTCAAAAGTGATCCTTTTCCTTGATAGCAAAAGCGCTAGGCATAATTTGGAATGATATTCCAAATTATGCCTGCGTTTCAACATCTAAAGGGTGATTTTTATGAAGTAATTGTTGTCTACCGGTATTTCTAAAATCAGTTGGTTTGAGGCCGGTATGTTTTTTAAAGAACCTTCCAAAGTAGCCTTCATCATCAAAGCCTAGTTCGGCTGAAATTTGTTTGATACTTAATGTCGAGTAGACTAGTTCGCGTTGAGCTTCATGAATAACTCGTGCATTGATGGCATCTAGAGCCGACATGCCCAAGAATTTATGACAAAGCCTCGTGAGCTGTCCTGCGGTGACCCCAAGAGTTTGAGCATATCGATCAACTGAATATCTTTCTCTGCAGTGTTCATCTAAGAGTGATTTGAATTTATCTATTTTGACCGTTGATTGTGTTTGTGTGAGCTCACCACTGATATAGCTGTCGTGTTGAATTCGGAAGATTTGAATAAATAGAGCAATTAGAAGAGACATACCTGCTGCCACTTGGCCTGCAGCTGATGTGGTCGATTCTCGTTCAATCGCATCAAATAGAGGAAGTAATGCTTCTGCGTGGCGATTTTCAGGGTTTACTTCAAATACGATAGGCGTTTTAATTTGTTTGAGTAAATCAGGGGCGAGCATGCTAGCTAATGATTCAAGAGGTCTTTGTGCTGCGGTGATAACTGGACCATCAATATCATTTGAAAAGTGGAAGCCATGAATTGATCGCGCTGGGGCGATGATGATGCAGGGTGATTGAACTGGCCATTTTTTCCCATCAATAATGGCGTGGCCGCTACCTTGAGTGGGGTAGAGAACTTGAATTAAGCCATCGTGAAAGTGAGGCTTGATTTCCCAATCGAACAAACTGGAGCGATCTGTGATTCTTTCAAAGTGAACCAAGTCAGCCCACGATGGTTGCGCATGGGTTCCATAAAGGGCAAAGTTGGGTACGGTTTTCATTAATTTCTTTATATATGCATGAATTGTCCTGTTTTAAGCGGAGTTTGTCCATTGAGAGATTCTTTGTGTCGTCTCATCATGATGTCTAGCTGAAATGGCTTTAAAGCGCTTAAAAAATATAGCTCTGATATATTTTCTACCGTCGTCACGGGGCCAGTTAACTTTAGATAAGGGTAAACCCGAAAAATGTCTCAAATATCAGATTTGTCCGGTAATTGGTTAGGTTTAGAAGGTCGCGTGTGTGTCGTGTCTGGCGCTGGTAGTGGTATTGGTGCCGCGATTGCAAAAGGCCTTGGTCAAGTTGGCGCAAAAGTTGCCTTGCTAGATCGTAATGTGGCAGCTGCTGCTGAAGTAGCTAAGGAGATTCAAGCAACAGGAGCGCAAGCGTTAGCTGTTGAGTGCGATATTTCTAGTGAGGCTGCTGTTAAAAAAGCAGCGGATCAAGTTAGAAAAGAATTAGGTAGTTGCTATGGCTTAATTAATAACGCTGGTTTGTTAAAGCCTGGCGCGCTAGAAGAGGTGTCAGTTGAGGATTGGAATGCGGTACTGTCAGTGAACTTAACGGGTTATCTTGTTTGTTCTAGAGAGTTTTCTAAAGATATGTTTGCTAACAAACATGGCAGCATTGTGCATATTGCATCTATTTCAGCATTACATCCGCAAACAAGAAGTGGTGCTTATAGCCCTAGTAAGGCTGGCGTATTGTTGATGTCTAGACAGATGGCAGCCGAGTGGGGGCCTAAAGGTGTTAGAAGTAATGCCGTTTGTCCTGGCATGATTCGTACAGCATTGTCTGCAAAATTTTATGAAGAGCCTGGATTCGAAGAGAAGCGCTCTTTAGTAACGGCTAATCGTCGTATTGGCGAGCCTTTAGATATTGCTAACCCAGCAATATTTTTAACGAGTGATCGTTCTGCTTATATGAATGGTGCAGAGTTGTTGGTTGATGGTGGTTTAGGTTGTATGTTGATGGATATGGTTCCGCGTCCTGGTTACAACAAAACAGCATAAAAATTGGAGAACAGATATGTCAAATAATTTCACATACGATTTAATCGTTGTTGGTTCTGGTGCTGCTGGTTTGGCTACTGCCATTACCGCCAAGAAAAGAGGTTTAAGTGTTGCTGTTTTAGAGAAAGAGCCCGTGTTTGGTGGTACGACTGCTTTATCCGGTGGGGTACTTTGGGTGCCGTTAGGGCCTCATAGCCGTAAACAAAATCCTGCTGACACTCGTGAGGCCGCGCGCACTTATTTGATGGAAGAGACTGGCACTTATTTTGACGCTGAAGCAACCGATGTGTTTTTGGATAACGGTCCCAAAATGGTTGAGTTTTTCGAGCGTGAGACAGAGATGAAATTCGTGCCAACGCTATATCCAGACTACCATCCAACTGTGAAGGGTGGTGTGGACATCGGCCGAGCTATTTTGGCGGCACCATTTGATATTAGAGGTTTGGGGGCTGACATGCCGCGCTTAAAGCCACCACTTAAAACAATTACGTTTATTGGCATGATGTTCAACTCTTCCAATGCAGACTTGAAGCATTTTTTCCAGGCAACTAAATCATTAACATCATTTATTTATGTGGCCAAGCGTTTAGCGACGCATATTAAAGAGCTTGCTTTATACCGTCGTGGTATTAATGTGACGAGTGGTAATGCCTTGGCAGCGCGATTGGCAAAATCTGCACTTGATTTACAAATTCCAATTTATACCAATACGCCAGCGAAGAAAGTCCAAATGGATGGTGATCGTGTGGTGGGTGTTTTGGCAACTCAAGATGGTAAAGAGGTTACATACACCGCAAAGCATGGTGTTGTTTTGGCTTGTGGCGGTTTCCCGCATGACATTAAGCGCATCGCACAGGCTTACCCACATTTAAAACGTGGCGGAGAGCATTTATCTCCAACGCCAACTAGTAATACTGGTGATGGCACACGTATGGCTGAAGAGTTGGGTGGCGTAGTGGATATTAAATTTAAGGACGCATCAGCTTGGATGCCGGTTTCGAAAGTGGTTTATAAGAATGGTGAAATTGGTGTGTTCCCGCATTTATTGGATAGATATAAGCCAGGCATTATTGGTGTTTTAAGAAATGGCAAACGATTTACCAATGAATCGAATTCATATCATGATGTTGGTGCGGCCATGATTCGAGCTTGTGAAAATCAAGCGGAAACTGCTATGTGGCTAATTGGAGATAAAACGACTTTAGCTAAATATGGTATTGGTTTTGTTAAGCCAGCACCGATGCCAATTGGCCAGTTTTTGCGTAATGGTTATTTAATTAAAGGTAATACGTTGGCAGAACTTGCCGAGAATGCTGGTATTGATCCGCTAGGGTTAGAAGAGACTGTTAAACAGTACAACATAGGCGCAGTTCACGGTGAAGATCGTGAGTTTGGTCGTGGCACAACTTCATTTAATCGCTATTTGGCAGATCCGGAAAATAAACCTAATCCATGTGTAGCGCCTATTCAGAATGGCCCATTCTATGCAGTGAAAGTCATTATGGGTGACTTAGGTACTTTTGACGGTATCAAAACAACACCTTATGGCGAAGTCTTAAAGCGTGATGGCTCAAAGATTGAAAATCTTTATGCTGTAGGTAATGATAGGGCTAGTATGATGGGCGGTAACTATCCGGGTGCGGGCATTACACATGGGCCAAATATGACATTTGGATTTGTGACTGGTAATTACATTGCGGATAAAGCTAACTAATATGAATCATATGAATAAACCATTAGTCGATCATCGTATTTACACGATTGCCTTGCGCAAGATGCCTGAGTTTATTGAGGTGTTTGATCGTTTGGCTATGCCAATTTTATTGGAGACATTGGGGCATCCAATTGGGTTTTATGTCAGTCATGTTGGACCGCAAAACCAGTTTATTCATATGTGGGGATATGACAGTTTGGCTGATTATGAAAAACGTTGCCATGCTAGAGATACTCACCCTAATTTTCCTGAATATTTAAAAGCTTCAGGCCATTTGATTACAGCTCAAGAAACAAGACTTATTAAAGCAGTAGATATGCCAAGTTTAAAAAACTTTGTGCCTCGTTAATGAGATTGTTCTCGCTTTGAATTTCTAAATTCATTCGGCGATTGTTTTGACTGTTTCTTAAAAAATCTTGTGAAATAGGCTGCATCTTGGAATCCCAAGCTGTAGGCTATTTCCTTGATGGATAGTGCGGTATACAGTAAATCTCTTTCCGCTTCTAACATTAATCTTTGGTTAATAACTGTTAGGGCTGATTTCCCTAAAACATTTCGACAAACTCGGTTAAGTTGTGTTTGCGTAACCCCGATTTGGTTTGCGTAAAAATCTATATTGAAATGATCTCTGTAATGAGTATCTAACAGTTCTTTAAATTGATTGATATAACTAATTGATTTTGACTGATTGTTGGATATTTGGTTTTCATTATTAGCTTCCCTGGCAATCATGACAACTAATGATACGAGTAGGGCGTTAACTGTTTGATGTCTCCAAGGTTTTGATCCGAAAAACTCTTTTTTTAATTGCTCAATAGTTTGATTGATAGTTAGCCAAGCCTCTGATTTTTTATTTACTTTGATCGTTTGACTATTTTCGTAAATATTTAAAACATTTCTTTCTTGAGAGAAAAAATTTAAAAGCCATTGGTGATGAATGGTGATGACGTGACCTTCAATGCCTTTTTCAAAACTAAATCCATGAGGTGCTAAGCGAGGGGTAATTAATAAGCAAGGCGCTGATATGTCGCTATGAAGAGTGCCAATCGAGAAAGAGCCATGACCTTTATTGATGTGCAGAATTTGCAATAAATCATCATGGCGATGGGGTTTGATTTCCCAATCATATAACTGACTTCTATCAGCAATTGATTCTATATGGAGCCCATCAATAATAGGGTTAGATGATATTTCGCCATAGAGGCCGTAGTTGGGTGGTTGTTTCATCTTGATATGTGAAATATTCAAAAATATGTTCGGATTGTGCAATTTTTTGTTGAATTTGTCTATTTAAATCACCCGATGGGTGGGGGATGATTTGCTTCATTCATAAGGAGATAAGAATGCGTACTCAAGTAGCTATCATCGGAGCAGGCCCTTCAGGTCTTTTATTAGGCCAATTACTTCATAAGCAAGGTATTGATGCGGTCATTATTGAGCGTCAAACAGGGGATTATGTTTTAGGTCGAATTCGTGCAGGTGTTTTGGAGCAGGTGGCTGTTGAATTATTAGAAGAGGCTGGTGTTGCTGATCGCTTAAAGTCAGAAGGATTGGTGCATGACGGTTTTGATATTGCTTTTGATGCTGATCACTTGCATATTGATTTAAAAGGTTTAACAAACGGTAAGACAGTAACTGTTTACGGCCAGACTGAAGTAACACGCGACTTGATGGATGCAAGACAAAAGGCTGGTCTACAAACAATCTATGGTGCACAAGATGTTGAGGTTTTGGATTTTGATACAAATACGCCTAAAGTTCGCTATAAATTGAATGGTCAGACACATGAAATTTCATGTGATTTCATTGCTGGTTGTGATGGTTATCACGGGGTATGTCGTGCGAGTGTTCCTGAAAAATCTATTAAAGAATATGAGCGCGTTTATCCATTTGGATGGTTGGGTTTGTTATCAGATACACCTCCTGTGCAAGAGGAATTAATTTACGGTAATCAAGAGCAAGGATTCTATTTGTGCAGTATGAGATCAGCACAACGAAGCCGTTATTACATTCAATGTTCTTTAGCTGATAAGGTTGAAGAGTGGAGTGATGATCGTTTCTGGGCGGCCCTAAAGGGTAGATTGCCAGAGCATTTAGCTAATAACTTGGTAACGGGACCATCTTTGGAAAAGAGTATTGCTCCATTGAGAAGCTTCGTTGCTGAGCCTTTGAGATTTGGCCGCATGTTCTTAGCAGGTGATGCTGGCCATATTGTTCCTCCAACAGGCGCCAAAGGGTTGAACTTGGCAGCTTCTGATATTCGTTACTTATCAAGAGCTTTATTCGAGTTCTATGGTGAGAAGAGTGAGGCTGGTATCAATCACTATTCTCAGAAAGCCCTAGCAAGAATTTGGAAGGGTGAGAGATTCTCTTGGTGGATGAGCATGCTTTTACATCGATTCCCAGATAACAGTGGTTTTGACAATAAAATTCAACGCACTGAATTTGAGTATCTAGCTAGTTCAGAGCATGCTCAGAGAGTGTTAGCTGAAAACTATGTGGGACTTTCATACGCTTAAATATTAAGCGGTCCAGTAGTAGTGGTTAAGTACCCAAATAAGTAGGTTGATGGTGAAGAAAGAGCAAATGGTGGCAAGTAACAAAGCTGCTGCACATTTGGTTTCTTCACCATATTTTTGTCCAAGTATTGGATAAATGCTCATCATAGGCATGGCTGCTAAAACGATCGCCACGATTTGTAACTTTGGATCGAATGGTGGCAGCAACAAAATCACAATAAAGACCATTAGTGGGTGAATGATCAGTTTGCCAAAAGCTATTAAGCTAATTTGGCTAGCTAAACCTTTTAACTCTAGACCTACCAATACTCCACCAATTGCAAACAACGCTACAGCACTAGAAGCTCCGGCAAACATGCTAATTACTTTTGATATGGGGGCTGGTGTTTGAATTTCAAAAATGGAAAATAAAACACCTAAGCTAATCGCAATAACAATAGGGTTTTTAATCGCTCCTTTGAGGGAGTGAATTAAAGTGGGGAGAAGTTTTTTATGGCGCTGTGAAATATTTTCTGCGATGGCTAATATGAGTGGAAGTAAGAAAATATTTTCCACAATCATGGATAAAGCAACGCCTGATAAACCATCTTCTCCAAGATAGCTAAGAATAATAGGGTAGCCTACAAACCCTGTGTTGGAGAAAGCTGAACCGAGTCCACTAACGACGCTTTGTTCCCCGGTTTTCCCTTGCTTGTGCGCAATCCAAAAAATTAAAGTAAATGCAAGTAAAGAGCCGATGCCGTAAGCTAAAACATATTCGATTTTAAAAATGCTGCTGATATGCCGTTCTGATGCTGCTTTAAAAAGAAGAGCAGGTAAGGCAAAGTTAATAACTAGCAGACCTAAAGATCTCACGCTGGTTTTGGGAAATATATGACGGCTTACCGAGATATAACCGATTGCAATGATGATGAATATAGGCGATGTAATCGCCAGAATGTTCATGAAGCCAAAATTGTTAGACATCTATTTCCTTAAAAGTAGGCCTTATTTTCGGATATTTTTGATAATTTTTTGGAAAATTTATTCGAAAATGAACTCTATAAGAACTATTTGTTCGATTATCGAACAATCTATTTTTTGGTCGCAATATACTCATGCAACTGAATAAGCTATTAGCTACACCTAATTTACTAATGGAGAGAGTCGATATGTCTGTTACTCAAAGTGCCCCTAAATTATTACTTGGATTAATTGGAAGTGGGATTCAGCAATCCTTAACGCCGGCGATGCAAGAAATGGAAGCAAGCCACCAGGGCTTAAGAGTGCATTATCAAATTATTGATTTGGATTTACGTAAGTTAGGTGTTGAGGTATTGCCACATTTGGTTGACTCTATGAGAACCATTGGCTTCTCTGGATTTAATGTAACTTTTCCATGTAAGCAGGCGATTATTCCTCTATTGGATGAGTTATCCGAAGAGGCTAAGGCAATGGGCGCTGTTAATACTGTTATTAATAGAGATGGCAAATTAATTGGTCACAACACAGATGGTTCTGGTTGGAGCATGGGTTTTAAAAATACATTACCTAATGCAGACTTAACTAAAGTGGTTCTGTTAGGTGCGGGTGGCGCTGGTTCAGCGATTGCTCATGCTGCTTTACGTTTGGGTGTGAAGCAGTTGGTGATTGTGGATACAGATTCTAAGCGTTGTGAAAATTTAATGAATGATTTGAATGCCTTATATGGCAATAGAAGTACATATTCTTTAGATATTCGCGAGGCGATTGTTGGTGCTACCGGTTTGATTCATGCAACTCCAACAGGAATGACAAAGTTACCAGGTTTGCCTTTGCCAGAGGAATTGATTACTAAGAATTTATGGATTTCTGAGGTGGTTTATTTCCCTATTGAAACTGAGTTGTTAAAAATTGCTAAAGCCCGTGGTTGTGCGGTTGTAAATGGCGGTACTATGGCAGTTGGTCAGGCAGTGGGTGCTTTTGAATTGTTTACTGGCAAAAAAGCAGATACAGCTAGAGTCGAAGCCCACTTTTTAAGCTTATTGAAAAAGAACGAAGAAAATAAAAAATAATTAATAGGTTGATATGAAAAAAATTCTCATCATGAATGGCCCCAATTTAAATTTATTGGGTACGCGCGAGCCAGAAAAATATGGCACAACGACTTTGGCGGATTTGGAGGTTATGTGTCGTAAGCAAGCCGCTGACATGGGTTATGAAGTTGACTTCTTCCAAAGTAACTATGAAGGCGCTTTGGTGGATAAGATTCATGAAGCAGGTAAGGCCTATAAAGCAGGCCAATTAAAAGGCGTGGTTTTTAATCCAGGTGCTTATACGCATACATCCATTGCTTTGCATGATGCAATCGTGGGTGTTGGCGGTTTACCTGTGATTGAGACACACATCTCTAACGTGCATGCTAGGGAGTCATTCAGGCATCACTCGTATATTTCGCCAGCCGCCGCTGGAATTATTGTTGGTTGCGGCGTGTATGGTTATATCGTGGCGATGCAGGTTCTAGCGAATAGACCTTAATTGCTCTGTAAGTATTTTTTATAAAAAGCTAGAGTTCTTTCTCTAGCTAGATCCGCAGCCGCTTGATTGTAGGCGGCTCGCTGATCACAATTAAAGCCATGTTGTCCTTCGTATACAAAGACCTCAACGTTTCTTTGAGATTCTTTAAATAGTTCAACATCTGATAATGGGATGTGACTGTCTTGATTGGCGAAATGCATGAGGACAGGGCACTTCGGAGTTAGAGTTCTTTCTTTGGCGACGCCGCCTGGGTAATAGCTAACTGCTGCAGATAAGCCATTTAATTTACACGCTGATCGCCAGCTAAGTAAACCACCCCAGCAGTAGCCAACTACTCCAACTTTGCCTGCATGAGCAACATAATCAATAGCGGCTTGAATATCAAGCATGCTAACTTCGTTGGGAAGATTCTCAACAAAGGTTTTATGTGCAAAACCTTTGGTCATATCCTCTTGTGTGTAGCCAAGTGATAAACCAGGCTCAGATCTAGCTTGTGTTGCTGGGGCAATGACTAGGTAACCTTCGGCTGCGTATTTGTCAGCTGTTGCCTTAATGTGAGAATTAAGGCCGAATATTTCTTGTAAAAGCACAATGGCACCAACTGGTTTACCCGCAGGTTTTGCTAGGTAAGCATCAAATTGGAATTGGTCTTTTGCTGTGAGTTTGATTAGTTCATTCATGAAATGATTGTAGATGAATTTGATTTGTTGATGGTTGGTCTACCTGATGTCATATTCCTTTCTTCGGGTTTTTCCTAGATGGTTTTTGAAAATATCTATTGCTATAGGTTTTGAGGGCTGATAGATTGGTTACATGCAGCACGATATTTACCTAAATGGGAGGTGTTTGTATGAAAAAGCCAATGAATGAAACTTTGTTTGAGAGTCAGAAAAGGGCTGCGGAATCTTCTCGTGCCATGGCCGAGGTGGCGGTTAAAAATGCACAAGAAATTGCCAAATTAAATCAGCAGGCAGCGCAAGATTTGGCACATGCTTTTCAAGAAAAAGTTGCAGAGTTATTAAAAGTAAAAGATCCTAGGGCTGCTTTTGAGTTGGTGCAGGCACAGGTACTTCAGGATGCCGCATTGCAGGTTGCAAGTTATCAACATCAGGTGGCTCAGGTATTAAAAACGGGTAATCGTGAATTAACGAAAATTGCGGAAGATATGATTGCTCAGTCTAAAAGTGATTTAATTCATTTTGTTAATGAGGCGACTGCTAACGCTCCAGCTGGGTCGGACGCGTATGTGTCTACATTCAAGACAGCTTTTAATCAAGCGTTACAGAATTTTGAGTTGATCCGTGCCGCGACGGCAGATTCTTTTTATAACTTTGAAAAGAGTGTGGAGAATATGAGTAATTTATCTCAGACATCGCAAGCAACGAAGAAGCGAGCTTCAAGAAAATAACCTCCCCATTAAAAATACCAATAAAAAATGCCACCGGATGTTTAGGTGGCATTTTTAATGGGGAGGAGTAAAAACAAAAATCTTAAAATTTTGAATGGGTTGTTTTTAACATGTTGTTGGGCACCATTCCACCAATTAACATCCCAGCAAGGCTAGCGCACAAGCCGACTAATTGAGGTGGGGCTATACCATCAGGCCAAACAATCTCACAGACAATCCAGCTGCTAAGCCCACCTATGACAGCTAAAAGACCGCCTAATGTATTAGCTCTTGACCAGTAGACGCCGAAGGCGAGTGGCACAAATGCCGCTACTAACGTTACCTTATAGGCGTTTTCCACCATCTTAAAAATAGACAGATTTGAGTTCAATGCAAAGATAGTCACGATAGCTGTAAAGCATAGAACGGTGATGCGCATGATTTTTAATAAATGCTTATCGCTTAAGTGCTTGAAAAGACCTTTCACAATATTTTCAGCAAAAGTGACAGATGGCGCTAATAGTGTCGCGCTAGCACAGCTCTTAATGGCCGATAGTAAGGCACCAAAGAACATAATTTGTGCAAATAAAGGCGCATGGTTCAAGATGAGATTGGGCAAAATTAATTGCGAATCTGTCTGTAAATAATTTTCAACTAATTGAGGGTTAATTAAGCTGGCTGAATAAGCGAGAAAGATGGGGATAAACGCAAATAGGAAGTAAAGAACACCACCAAGTACAGAAGCTCTTACAGCAATCTTTTCATTTTTTGATGATGTGATTCTTTGAAAAACATCTTGTTGTGGAATGGATCCCAACATCATAGTAATAAGTGCTGCAACAAATCCGAGTACTGCAGCTAAGTTCCAATCGGGCAAGATGGCAAGTTTCCCTGCCGCCGCTGCATGATTAATAACTACATCAACGCCCCCAGTTAGGTTGCTTACTTCAAAGCCAATATAAAGCATGCCCAATACGATGATGATCATTTGAATAAAATCTGTAATTGCTACAGACCACATGCCGCCAAATAAGGTATAGATGAGTACGCTAGCTGCACCTAGAATCATCCCGGTTTGTTGCGACATGACATCGTTAGAGACCACATTAAAAACTAAACCGAGCGCTTTAATTTGCGCAGCTACCCAACCAAGGTAAGAGACAACGATGCAGAGTGTTACTAACACTTCAACCGTGCGGCCATATTTTTCTTTAAAAAAGTCACCGATGGTCAAATATTTTTTACTGTAAAGGTGTCGTGCAAAAAAGAGGCCCACTAAGATTAGGCACATGGATGACCCAAATGGGTCAGAAATAATGCCGCCCATACCTTCTCTTAAGAAAGTAGCTGGCACACCTAAAACTGTCTCTGAGCCAAACCAAGTGGCAAAAACGGTGGCCGTAACTATGTACATAGGTAGGCTATGTCCAGCTGCAGCAAAGTCAGCTGTATTTTTTACCCTCATGGCTGCCCATAGGCCGATGCCGATAGAGATCACCCAGTAAATAATGACAAACCAGATAAGCATTTGGTCCTCTTTTATGGAAAGTTGCCGAATTATAGGGCTAGGGGGCAAATATGACAAAAATGTAAAACAAGGCTTTTTATTGATTGGCAAGTCGATTGTTTAGGTATAGGATTAAGAATCAACCACTTGTTTGGAGATGAAAATGGCAACACAAAAAGACTTAATGGAATGGCAAGTAGAGCGCGCTAAAGAATTATTTGCGCTTTCGCATAAATTGCTAGAGACAGCTAAGCAATTTAGTGAGCATCAGGCGGCCGAAATAAAGGCCAGCATGGATCATGCAAAATCTTATGCCAAACAAGCTGCAACTAATGATGTTGCTAAATTAAAGGCTTTGCAAGAAAAATTTGCCGAAGAGGCTGGCGCGCGGATGGTGGCCTATCAGAAGAAAGTCAAAACACTTTTAAAAACCATAGAGGATGAAGCTGCAGATGAAGCTGAAAAGCATCTCAATAAAGCTCGTCATGCTATGGAGACTTGGTTGAAAGAGGCTAGTAAAAATTTACCTGCCGGCTCTGATAAATTTACTGATGTTGTTAGAGATATCGCCGATGCTGGTAATAAGGTATTAAAAGAAGGGCGCAAGATGGCTAAGCAGGCAGCTGAGGCTGCGGAACAAGGTGTGGAAAATTTTGAGCGAATGGTTAAAAAACCTGCGGCTCAAAAGTCTACGGCAACAAAAAAATCTACAGCTGCTAAAAAAACAACGAGATCTCGTTGATAATCTGACGATTCATAAAAAGGCTATCGTCCGATAGCCTTTTTCAATTAAAAAAATAATACAAAGAGAGGGCGCAATTAATGAAAGTGCAAAGAATTGTTGGCCTAACTCTTTTAACATTAATTTCTGCTTGTTCAGTTATTGATGAAAGCAAAGTGGCCAATCAATCTAATGGTCATTGGACGCTTGAGTTCACGTGGTTAAAGAACGATAAGCCGACTCAGATAAAAACATATGAATATGCCTCAAGAAGCGAGTGCTTTAATGCGATGTATGCGATGCAGCAAGAAGCTAAAAAAGGGCGTAACCAAAGTGGTGCAGGTCTTTGTTACAAAGCATTCGCTGATGGGCAAGAGCGGACGGCCAACGATGTTTTGGCGCGCTATAAATAACGATTGCTATAGTTGATTTGTTGGCTTTACCAAATCTTTTCTGAGATAGCCTAGTTTTTCAGCCTTTTGCAGTAATGCTTCCTCTAGTTGTGGATTTAGATGACGGTCTCTCGCTAAGATCCAAAAATATTTTCCGGATGGTTCTCCAACAAGAACCCAAGAGTAATCGGTAGCTAGATCTAAAACCCAATAGTCCCCATAGAATGGTCTAAAGAAAGAAACTCTTAGCTTGGCATTGCTTTGAGTATCAGCGATTTTGGCAAGGCCGTTGGCCTGCTTTAATTGATCTTTCTTTTGGCAGGAGTTCAGTACATTAATCTGGTTATCAGGAAGGGCGCTGTATTCAGCTGTAACAGTAATGCAGTCAGCATCTTCAAACCAATTGGGAAGTCGGTATATTTCATACCATTTGCCGAGATAGCGATGAAGGTCTACATGTGAAACCGTTTTGACGGGTTCGGTAGATACTCTGTAAACTGGTTGCATCAGGCAGCCAGTTAATAGGATGCTTGAAGCGAAGAGGGCTGTTGCAATATATTGGCGCATGAGCGTTATCGTAATCTAATTGGGTTAAATATGAAAATCAGAATATGGGATTTGCCAACACGTTTGTTTCATTGGGCGCTAGTTTTAGCTGTGTTGGGTAGTTTTATTAGTGCTGATGACGATGGTGGCACTTTGGTGTGGCATGCAAGATTTGGCTATTTTATTTTGAGCCTTCTTTTATTTAGAGTTATTTGGGGTTTTACTGGAAGTCATTACGCTAAATTTTTTAACTTTATTAAATCACCCAAAACTGTCTTAAGTTATTTAAAAAATCCTACTGAAGTTCCAGGACATAACCCTTTAGGGGCGTTATCTGTTATTGCCTTATTGGGATTTTTGCTGCTGCAAGCTGTGACCGGTTTATTCGCTAGTGATGACATTGCTTTTGAGGGGCCTTTGGTTAAGTATGTCAGTTCAAGCGTGACCGAGTTAATAACGAGTATTCATCGCTTAAATGAGTCTGTGTTGATCACGCTGGTGGCGCTGCATATTGGAGCCATTCTTTATTACAGATGGGTGAAGAAGACTGATTTGGTTAAGCCTATGGTGACTGGCGATAAAGAGTGGGTAGAAAAAATCCCTGTTGCCAGGGATAGTTTCTCACTTAGATTAGTTGCTGTAGTTATTTATTTAGCTATAGCAAGTGTTCTCTATTACTTCTTACGATAGTTATCGTGACAAGCTTTACAAGTTTGTCCGGTAGCGCCAAAAGCTTTTTTAATAGTCTCTAAGTCGCCTGATTTAGCTGCTGTATTAAGATCTGCAACTGCTTTTTGCATTTTGTCGCCAGCAGCTTTAAATTTATCAGCTTCTTTCCAGATTTCAGGTTGAGCTTTGCCGCCTTCAGTGCCAGGACCAAATGCTGACCAAGGAAGATGCGACAAAGATGCAACTACAGCAGCATTAGCAGCTACTTCTTCTTTATTGAAAGGTTTCTCGCCTTTAACAACAGCGCCGATTCTGGAAAAATGATTAGCCATCACCGTAAAGCTGGATTGTCTATATTTGATAGCATCTTCTGGTTTTGAAAATTGCGCCTGAGCTAATGGACTGAGTAGTGCCAAGCTTAATGCAGAAATAAATAGTTGTTTTTTCATGGGGCCTCCGTAAAACCTTATTGTGCTACTAAATTAAATAGCTTGCAGAAGTAGTCTGATTGGGATGAGGATGGTGTCTAAGAACCAATAAGTGACAGACATCATGGGGTGCATCCAAAAGCGGCTGATGATGTCGGTTAACAATAGTCCTAAGACAATATAAAACCCCCAAGGCTCTATGCGTGATAGTGCTGCAGCTTGCTTCCAAGGGAGCAGGCCAACCAAGATGCGACCACCATCTAAAGGGGGTAGTGGAAATAGGTTAAAGGCAAACATCACCACATTAACTAGAACTCCAGCTTGACACATTTCAATAAAGAATCGTTCGCTGATATTTAGTTTTAGTAGTAGCAGATAAACCAGAGCCCATAAAGCTGATTGAATTAGATTGGATCCTGGGCCAGCTAGGGCAACCCAAACCATGTCTTTTTTGGGGTGTTTTAAATGACTGAATCTGACGGGGACGGGTTTCGCGTACCCAAACAAAAAAGTTCCCGCTGTCGCAAAATAAAGCAATAAAGGAACTACGATGGTTCCCATAGGGTCGATATGTTTTAGCGGGTTGAGGGTGACACGACCCAACATGTAAGCAGTGTTATCGCCAAATAATTTAGCGGCATAACCATGTGCTGCTTCATGTAATGTGATGGCGAAAATAACCGGAATTGCGTAAATAGCAACTGTTTGAATAATTTGGTCTAAAGGCATCATGACCCTGTCGCAGTTACTTCGTAGCCTGCTTCTGAGATAGCAGAACTTAGAACTTCTATGCTCTTATCGCTGGACACTTTCACAGTTTTACTAGGTATATCGGTTTCAACCTTGGCGGAAGGGTCTACTGCTAAGATTGCATTAGTGATGGTTTTAGTGCAGTGGCCACAACTCATTCCATTCACGCTAAATATAGGCATACGTTTTCCTTTTGACAGTAAATAAGAGGACAATTAACCTCTATGGTATCCACAATTTCATTATCAGCCGTATGAGTCAATTAGTCACCTTAAAAATAGATGGTATGACTTGTGCTTCTTGTGTGGCGCGAGTAGAAAAAGCATTATTAAAAGTGCCGGGTGTTGATGCGGCCAGCGTTAATTTGGCGACTGAAAAAGCTCAAATAAGAACGTCTGATGTCAGTTTGGTGGGCGACATTCAGAAAACGTTGATAGAGGCCATCGAGAAGTCCGGCTATGAGGCTACTCTGGCTGATCATCTACATCAGACTCAGACTCGAAAAAAAATAATTGATCTTTATGGCACAAATGCCCTAGTTATCGCGATTCTTTTATCTGCCCCATTAGTATTGCCCATGCTTTTAATGGCTTGGGGTATCCATGTGATGTTACCCGCATTAGTTCAATTTTTATTGGCTACTCCGGTTCAATTCATTTTAGGTTCACGTTTTTATGTGGCTGGATATAAAGGGTTGTTGTCCGGTTCTGGAAATATGGATCTGTTGGTGGCTATCGGTACGAGTGCAGCATATGGTTTAAGTATTTATCAGTGGCAGCAGTCGGGTTGGGGAAACCCTCATGAACTCTATTTTGAGAGTGCAGCAGTTGTTATCACGCTTGTCATGTTGGGTAAGTGGTTGGAGAAGAGGGCTAAAAAAGAAACCACGGAAGCTATTACCGCATTACAAACTTTATGGCCTGAAAAAGCGAAGCTCATTAGTTCAAAAACAATTGAACCTAATATGGCTTATCTGGAAGTGCCTATTGGTCAAATCATTCCTGGTGATTGGGTGGTCGTATTGCCAGGTGAACGCATTCCTGTTGATGGCGTAGTGCTAGAAGGGAATAGTGAATTAGATGAGTCGATGTTAACTGGTGAGACCAAATTAATTCTTAAAACCGTTCATTCAAAAGTGACGGGTGGTTCCATGAATGGTGCTGGGCGTTTACTAATACAGGCCGAAGGTGTTGGTGAGGAAAGCACGTTAGCCAAGATGATTCGTTTGGTTGAGGATGCTCAAGCTGAAAAAGCACCCATTCAACGATTGGTTGATCAGGTTAGCTCATGGTTTGTGCCGGCAGTTGTTTTAATTGCAGCGGCAAATTTTTTATTTAGTTTCTTTTATTTGGGACATTTAGAAGAAGCTATTTTGCATTCAGTAGCTATTTTGGTGATTGCATGCCCTTGTGCCTTAGGTCTAGCAACACCAGCAGCCATTATGGCGGGTACGGGTGCTGCAGCGAAGTATGGCATCTTAATTAAAGATGCTCAGGCTCTTGAATTGGCTCATCGTGTCAATGTGGTGGCCTTTGATAAAACGGGTACGTTAACAATTGGGCATCCTCGCGTCATGGGCATGCGACCATTAGAGCCTCATCAGGAATCTGAAATCATTGCATTGGCTCATGGTTTGCAAATGGGAAGTGAACATCCTCTTGCTAAAGCGATTGTTGATTTTTCTGTTGATAAAAAAATTGAACCTGCCTTGTTTTCTGAAATAAAGGCATTGGTAGGGCGGGGTGTTTCTGGGCTTAGTTCGCTATCTCATGATGAGTTTTCGTTAGTGAGTCACCATGGATTGCTAGCTGATGCCGATGAGTCAGAGAAAATTATTTTTAATCAGATAGCTCAGCAATATTTAAATGATGGATTAAGTGTATCTTGGTTGAAAAATGTCACAAAGCAAGAGGTGTTGGGTTTATTTGCTTTTGGTGATGAGCTAAAGCCAGGGGTAGCATCTGCCATTGCTCGATTAAAGAGCATGGGGGTGAGAACTGTCATGATTTCAGGTGATAACCGCACAGTTGCTAACTTGGTTGCTCATAAGGTTGGTATAGATCAGGTCTTTGCTGAGGTCTTGCCGGCTGATAAGGCCAAAATCATTCAATCATTAAAGAAAGAATCAACTGCTCATTATGTGGCGATGGTAGGGGATGGAATTAATGATGCGCCTGCTTTGGCGGCTGCTGATGTGGGAATCGCTATGGCAACCGGAACTGATGTTGCTATGCATGCGGCGGGTATTACATTAATGAGGGGTGATCCCGGATTGGTGCCGGATGCGATTGACATTTCAAGAGCAACTTGGCGGAAGATTAGGCAGAACTTATTTTGGGCTTTTTTTTACAACCTGATTGGCATTCCATTGGCTGCAGTAGGTTATTTGAGTCCGGTAATGGCTGGCCTTGCCATGGCAGCTTCTAGTGTGAGCGTTATAACCAACGCTTTATTGTTAAAGCGTTGGTCTAAGTCTAGCGAACGTTATTTCGCGTAGGTGTCTAACGTAATTTCTTCTTTCGCCATAATCTTTTTGACGACAGGATGATCTGCTACTTTACGAGCGTAAGCTTGATAATTTGGATAGGCACTTGGGTCCACGCCAGCAACGCCAGCCCATCTAATGAAGGCAATGGCATAAATATCTGCTGGTGTTAATTGACTACCGCAAATATAGGGTGAATTTTTTTGGCACATACCATCAATTTCTGCTAGATAAGATTTGAAAATTTCAAGCGCCATAGATTTCGCACTTGCAACATCTGCGCTAAATCTTTCGGGTCTAAATACTCTAGTAAATGTTGTGTGGACAGTATTATTCATCCAGGCTAGTGTTGACAGTGCTTGGGCTCTTTCCATCGGGTCGGTAGGGAAAATTTGCGCCTTAGGAAACTTGCTATCTAAATAACTAACAATAGCTATTACTTGGGTTAGTAGTTTTCCATCAATAAGGAGAGCCGGCACCTGGCTTCTTGGGTTAATGGCTTTATATTCTGGGGTTTGTTGTTCACCATTTTTTAAATTAATGAGTGTGCTTGTGTAGCTTTGGCCAGTCGCTTCTTCAACGAGTCCTAGCGCCACATGTGGAACGAAAGAACAGGTGCCTGGACAGTAATACAAATGTAAATTCATGGTATCTCCTTATTTGTTGTAATCTGAAGTATATGCGTTGTTATTAATGGTATGAAAACACAAATTTTAGATTCTCTCTCTTTATTGTCACGCCTGCAAAGAAAGCCTCATGAGCATAAAGGGGATGCTGGCAAGGTGCTTCTCATCGGTGGATCTGCCGGAATGACTGGGGCAATTTTTTTGGCGGGTAAGGCTGCTTTGTATAGTGGGTCTGGTTGGACCATTCTGGGTGTATTAGATTCGCAGGCTGCCACTTTTGTTTTGGATCAGCCTGAGCTGATGATTAAGCCTGCAAAAAAAGATCTAATCATGGAGGTTGCTCCCGATGTGCTAGCGGTTGGCCCTGGCTTAGGTCAAGGTAATTTGGCCAAAGATATATTGCGTTTGGCATTAATGTGCTCATGTCCTTTGGTGCTAGATGCTGATGCGATCAATCTTTTGTCAGAAGATGAATCACTCTTGGATTTGTTGAAAAAAAGACCAGCTTTCCAAACAGTTTTAACCCCGCATCCTGGGGAGGCCGCTCGTTTACTTAAGGTAACTTCTGAAAAAATTCAGGCTAATCGCATCGATAGCATCGAGCAATTGGTCGATGTCACTCGCTCTGTGGTGGTGCTGAAAGGGCAAAACACGCTTATTTCAGCACCTGATCATGCCATTTTATGTTGTGAAAGAGGTAACCCTGGCATGGGCGTGGGTGGTATGGGTGATGTATTAACGGGGCTGTTAGCTTCTTTAATGGCGCAGGGTATACGGCACAATTTATCAGTTTATGAGGCGGTTTGTTTGGGGGTGGAGTTGCACTCAGCCGCAGCTGATTTTCTTGTAAATAAAGGGACTGGGCCCATTGGTTTAACTCCCAGTGAGCTTATTTATGAATTAAGAGAGCTGATAAATATCAAATAAGCTTGAGTTTCATGGATAATGTCGGAAATGGCAGATTTTTTAAGAGGGAGCTCTAAATGAACGAATGGCATAACGAAAGTAAAGAAGAAATTAACAAAAAGATCATTACTTTGATCGTGATGTTAGCTGGCGCAACATGTTTGGCAATTTTGTTTGCCTTGGCAGCTGCTCACATTGGTTATGTTCTTTAATATCTAAGAGCTACTAATTAAGCAAAAAGCCACCTACGGGTGGCTTTTTTCATGATGAGTTAATTGATTTATTCTTTTTGCCAAGTTTGAGTTCGTCCAATCAGGGCAATGCCAATGTATCCACGTACATCTAATTTTTTGCCATCATCGGTACTTAGTTTTACTTTATAAATTTTTCCCTCTTTAGGGTCTAAGATTTCCCCACCGGACCAGTAGCCAGTTTTATCTTGTTTTAACCCGCTCATGATTTTCATGCCAATAATAGGTTGATTTTTTCTGGCATCTGAACAAAGCGTGCAATGGGTTATAGGTGTTTCGCCAGGGCTGGGGAAAGTTTGTATAACGGTGCCTTGTAATTCGCCATTAACTATATCGATTTTTACTAATGATTTAGCTTGACCAGTTTTGTCATCAATCGTTTTCCAAGTGCCGATAACAGGGTCAGCTTGAGCTAAAACAGTTTGACTAATGCCGGTGATAGTTAACGCGAGTAAGCCAGCGATAATGAAGTTTATTTTTAGAGATTGCATATATATCCTTTTTAATCAGGATACTTTTGCTGCCTTTGAATATCTAGCTAGTATTTTCCATAAGGCTTATAAAAAAATAAAGGCACCCTAAGGTGCCTTTATTTTGTTTACATAAGAAATTTATGCAAATGAGCGCTTTTGACCAGAAGGCTTCTGACCTGATGGTCTACCACCTGCGCCACCAAATTTAGGGCCTGATGGCTTGCCTGCGCCAGCAAATTTTGGACCTGATGGTTTTGCAAAGTGATTTTGTTTAAAGCTTTTGCCTTCACCTTGGCCTTGACCTTGACCTTGACGATGAGAGTTTGAAGCGTTGCTTTTTCCTTTCCCACCAAAAGAACGGCCAGGGCGACCTGATCCAGGACGATGAGAAGGTTTACGTGATTTCTCTTGTGGCTCTAAACCAGGAATCACTTCAGCTTGTAAAGGCTGTTGTGTGTACTGTTCGATAGCGCGAATCTTTGAACGATCACGGTGCTCAGCTAACGTAATAGCAACGCCACTACGTCCGGCGCGACCAGTACGACCGATGCGGTGAACATAGTCTTCGGCTTTCATTGGTAGGCCAAAGTTAATCACGTGAGTAATCGTTGGCACATCAATACCGCGAGCGGCTACATCTGTTGCTACCAAAATACGAGTTTGGCCTTTACGCAATGATTGAAGGCGACGGTTACGTACTGCTTGAGGCATTGCGCCGTGCAAGGCAGTCGCTTCGTGACCGTCTGCGCGCAATGAGTCGGCAATGGTTTCGCTATCAACTTGCGTGCTAGCAAATACAACGGCTTGTTCCAAGCTTGGGTCTGATAACCAGTGGCTCAATAATTTATGTTTGTGCGCAACGCTATCTGCCCAATGCAATGTTTGAGCAATGTTTTCATGCTTATCTTGGGCGCTTGCTAGTTCGATGCGGCCAGGGTTATTCATGAGGCTTGTTGCTAATTGCATGATGCGTGGAGCAAATGTTGCAGAGAACATTAATGTTTGGCCACGGCCGGCACATAGTTCGTGAATAGCTTCGATGTCGTCTTGGAAGCCAAGGTCTAACATGCGGTCAGCTTCGTCAATAATCATGCACTTCACTTTATCTAAGCGAATAGCACGGCTATTGCTTAGGTCTAATAGGCGGCCAGGTGTAGCAACAACAAGGTTTGCGCCTTTAATTTGCGAAATTTGTTTGCCGTATGGCATGCCACCCATGATGGTTGCAATACGAATACCTTTGGCAAATTTAACCAAATTAATAGCATCTGTACTTACTTGTTGAGCAAGTTCGCGTGTTGGGCACAAAACCAATACTTGAGGCTCCGCTCTGCCAGGAATAGGTTTGCCATTTGGGTTGGCTTCCATTAACTGGTGTAGCAATGGCAATAAAAATGCAGCAGTCTTCCCGCTACCGGTCTGGCTACTAACCATCCAGTCGCCACCGGTTAGGGCAGCAGGGATTACTTTTTCTTGAACAGGCGTAGCTTGCGTATAGCCTAGTGCTGTTGTTGCTTGAAGTAGGGGTTGAGCTAATCCTAGCTCTTTAAAACTAATAGTCATAGTGGCGCACATCCCTTAGGAGGGATGTCCTTTCTGTGGTTGGTCAATTAAGGCATCGACCAACAGACAAACAAAAAGGCATGCAGTTCTCTTTAATAGAACTCTGACTGGGGACGATGTTTCATACTACAAGCGAGATTATGCCATACTTTTAATAATTTTGCTGCACCGCATAAATGGCCGTCAGGGAACTGAGGGGTTGTTTTGCTAAGATTTCACCCAATTTCACGAAAAGCATGGAGAGCACATGAGCTTAAACAATGTAAAACCTGGTTCTAAAATCCCAGATCAGTTCAATGTCATCATTGAAATTCCTATGAATTCTGATCCGGTGAAGTATGAAGTGGATAAAGAGTCTGGCGCAGTATTTGTAGACCGTTTTATGGGTACAGCGATGCACTACCCATGTAACTATGGCTATATTCCACAAACATTGTCTGAAGATGGCGATCCTGCTGACGTGTTGGTGTTAACACCATTCCCAATTCCTCCAGGTGTAGTGATTACTTGCCGTGCTTTGGGTGTTTTACATATGGATGACGAATCTGGTGGTGATGCCAAGTTGTTGGCAGTTCCAACAGAAAAAATCTTGCCGATGTATTCAAATATTCAAAAAATGGAAGATTTGAACCCATTAGTTACCCAACAAATTCAACATTTCTTTGAGCATTACAAAGACCTTGAAAAAGGTAAATGGGTCAAAGTAAAAGGTTGGGACGGTATTGAGGCTGCTAAGAAAGAGATCTTAGATAGCGTTGAGCGTTACAACAAAACTAAGTAATTTTCGAGTCTGCTGACTCTAAGCGGAGGCAATGGGATAATAGCTCCATGCCTCCGTTTTTTATTGCCCTATCTCAATCAAATCCTGTTCTTGGAGATTTGCCAGGAAATGTGGCGCTTATTCTAAAAGCTGCCGAGCGTGCTCATAACGAGGGCGCTAAATTACTACTAACCCCAGAGTTATCTGTCACAGGTTATCCCCCTGAAGATTTGTTATTGCGTGAAGCTTTTATTCAGTCTGTCGAGGCGCAAGTTGCTTTCTTAGCTAAACAGCTGGCTGTTTATTCTGATTTGCGCGTGATTGTTGGTTATCCAAGCAGAACACATGATGGTTTGCAAAATGTGGCTGGTGTTTTATATCGTGGTGAGGTCATAGCTACCTACGCCAAACAAAAGTTACCTAATCATGAGGTATTTGATGAGGTGCGTTATTTCACGCCAGGTAATGACGCTTGTGTTTTTGATGTAGATGGCACCAAAGTAGGTTTAATTATTTGTGAAGATGCTTGGCATAGCGCTCCTGCAGCTCAAGCAAAGCATGCCGGTGCAGAGTTATTGGTTATTCCCAATGCTTCACCGTATCACCTTGAAAAGCAGAGTCTACGAACCGATATTCTCAGGTCAAGAGTTTTAGAAACTGGTTTGCCCTTGGTATATGTCAATGCCGTTGGTGGTCAAGATGAATTGGTATTTGATGGAGCATCTTTTGCATTTAACCAATCTGCTGATTTAGCCGTTGTATTGCCTCAGTTTGAGGAGGCGTTTCAGTTGGTGAGGTTTATCGATCAGGATATCGAGGTTGGTGAGATTGTTGCTCAGCAACCTATTGAAGCTCAAGTTTATAAAGCCTTGGTATTGGGTGTTAAGGATTACATTGTTAAGAATGGTTTCCCGGGTGCGATTATTGGTTTATCAGGTGGTGTTGATTCTGCGTTGGTCTTGGCGATTGCTGTAGATGCCTTGGGGGCAGACAAAGTTCGTGCCGTGATGATGCCTTCACGTTATACCGCGGATATTTCTTGGATTGATGCCAAAGAAATGGCGGATAACTTATCTGTTCAATATGATGAAATTGCTATTGCCCCAATGTTTGAAGCTTTTGAACATTCACTAGCAAATGAATTTAAAAATTTGCCGATTGATGCTACCGAAGAAAATATTCAGGCGCGCATCAGAGGTACTTTATTGATGGCGATGTCCAATAAGAGTGGTCGTATTGTTTTAACCACTGGTAATAAGAGTGAGATGGCTGTTGGTTACTGTACGTTGTATGGTGATATGGCAGGTGGTTTCGCTGTGATTAAGGATATTGCGAAAACATTGGTTTATAAACTTTGCGCATATAGAAATAGTTTAAGTCACGTGATTCCCGAGAGGATTTTGACTAGGGCGCCATCTGCTGAATTGAGGCCTGATCAAAAGGATCAGGATAGTTTGCCGGCTTATGAAATCTTAGATGCTATTTTGGCTAAATATATGGAGCAAGATCAGTCTATTGAGTCGATTATTGCTGAAGGGTTTAAAGCCGAAGATGTTGAAAAGGTAACTCGATTGATTAAGATTAACGAGTACAAGCGCAGGCAGTCGCCGATTGGCGTGCGAATCACGCAGCGCGCATTTGGAAGAGATTGGCGTTATCCAATTACTAACAAATTTAGAGCTTAAGTGGGCCGCCTATAAATTTAGGTATCATGAAGTTATTAGGAGATTAATATGAAACAAATTACCGCGATTATTAAACCGTTCAAACTTGATGAAGTGCGTGAAGGTTTGGCTGAGTTGGGTGTAACAGGATTGACTGTGACTGAGGTTAAAGGGTTTGGCCGTCAAAAAGGCCACACAGAGTTATATCGAGGCGCTGAATATGTGGTTGATTTCTTGCCAAAAATTAAGGTGGAAGTAGTTGTTGCCGATGATCGCGTTGACGCCGTGATTGATGCAATTGTTAAAGCTGCACATACTGGCAAGATTGGTGACGGTAAGATTTTTGTGACCCCTATTGAGCAAGTTATCAGAATCAGAACTGGCGAAACCAACGAGTCTGCCATCTAATTAGTCTAATAGTAGTTTTAGACTAAATCCGATAAAGAGTAAGCCTACTGAGGCGGTTGCCCAAGCAGCAAAACGATGTTTTTGACTAAATGCTTGGGCCAATCTTGAGCCCATCAAGATGAGTAAGCTCAAATAACCCAAACTAAGCAGTTGTAGTGTGATGCCCAGTACCAAAAATGACTGCCATGGTTTGTCATGGGTGGTGTCTAAAAATTGGGTAAAAAAAGAAACAAAGAAGACGATGCCCTTTGGGTTGGTGAGGGAGAGCATCATGGCCGCTTTGGTAGGGTGCAGGCTTGTGAGCTTGATGGATGGGGTTGAGGTATGGAGGGTGCCATGCATTTTCCATCGCTTAATAGCTAATAGGATTAATTTATATCCCAAGTAGCTTAAATAGAGAGCCCCGGCAATTTTGATTAACATATAGACATTCGGCGCATTGATCATTAAGGATGCGGCGCCGATGGCTGCTAGGAGCATGAGTAGGGTGTCGCCCGTCATGATGCCGATACCTCCTAATACGCCTGTTTTCCAACCCTTTTGAGCGGCCATAGTGAGGACGTATAGAGAGTTTGGTCCGGGTAATAAGATAATAAAAATGGCACCTATTAGATAGGTGCCAAAATTAAGAACTCCCATGCTCTCAAAACTCGGAAAAAACATGGGCTAACTGCTTTAGATAGTTATAGTGTTTCTAGGTAGCGTTGGGCATCTAATGCCGCCATGCAACCAGTCCCCGCGCTAGTGATAGCTTGTCTGTAGATATGGTCCTGTACATCGCCTGCTGCAAAAACGCCGGGAATATTGGTGGCTGTTGCGTTACCTGTTAAGCCTGTTTTTGTTTTAAGGTAACCGTTTTCCATATCCAACTGACCAACAAATAAGTCAGTATTAGGCTTATGGCCAATTGCCACAAATACGCCTTTGAGAGCGATATCTTTTTTATTACCTGTGCTGTCAGCTACGCGCACACCTGTAACACCAGTGTTATCACCTAAAACTTCGTCTAATTGGCTGTTCCACTCAATGGCCACTTTACCTTCAGCTACTTTGGCCATGAGGCGGTCAATTAGGATAGGTTCAGCACGGAATTTGTCTCTACGGTGAATAACGGTCACTTTATTCGCGATACCAGCAAGATAGAGGGCTTCTTCAACAGCGGTATTGCCGCCACCAATGACGCAAACATCTTGGTTGCGATAAAAGAAGCCATCACAAGTAGCGCATGCCGATACGCCTTTGCCCATAAAAGCTTCTTCACTTGGCATGCCTAAATATTGAGCAGAGGCGCCTGTGGCGATAATAAGCGAGTCGCAGGTGTAGGTGCCGGCATCGCCCACTAAACGGATAGGTTTCTCAGTTAAAGCTGCTGTATGAATGTGATCAAAGACGATTTCTGTCTTAAAACGCTCAGCATGCTCTAAAAAGCGCTGCATTAATTCAGGGCCCTGAACGCCATGAGGGTCAGCTGGCCAGTTTTCCACCTCGGTAGTCGTCATTAATTGACCGCCTTGGGCGATTCCTGTGATTAGCACAGGGTCTAGGTTGGCTCTGGCCGCATAAACGGCAGCTGTATAGCCTGCAGGGCCTGATCCAAGGATAAGAACTTTTGCGTGTTTGGTATTTTTTGTCGTCATTTTGCAATTATAGAAGCTTCAAAGTTTCTTGTTGATTACAATCTAGATAACATGGTCAGAATAGCCTCTTCCTCTACTCCTCCTTCCGCTGGAGATCCTTCTAATCAGCGCATGGCTAAGCTCATGCGTGAGGTGAAGTGGATCGCCTTTATGGCCCTTACGGCAGCATTGTTTTTAGTATTAGTGAGCTATAGCAAAGGCGACCCAGCTTGGTCTCATGCTAATCAGGTCGCAACGGTTTCCAATATTGGCGGACGATTTGGAGCCTGGATAGCCGATTTATTGTTTTATGTATTTGGAGCCTCTGCTTACTGGTGGGTGGTGCTTTTATTAAGACGTGCCGTGCGAGGGTGGCAGGAGCTGACTGCAGCTAAGTTACCAGGTCAAGAACTTGAACCTGAGCCATTTTTACCTAGATTGTTGGGATTTGGTTTAACCATGTTCTCTTCCATGGCGCTGGAGTCTATTCGCATGCATAGCATGACAATGGATTTGCCAAGACCCCCAGGTGGCGTTTTGGGGGAATTATTGGGCGACCCATTGCAGATGGCGATTGGTTTTACTGGCGCGACATTGCTGTTATTGGTAACCCTTGCGATTGGCGCTTCTTTATTTTTACGTTTTTCTTGGTTGAGTTTGGCTGAGCAGGTTGGCCGCACTTTAGAGCTTTCTTTTAGGCGTATTCGAGAGCGTAGAGAATCAGAAGAAGATCGTCGTATTGGTGAGCAAGCGGCTGAAGAACGAGAAGAGGTTGTTGAGGAGGAGCGCGTTAAGATTGAAGACGCACCTCCGGTACCTATTTATCGCGCTCCTTTAACTGTGGTTAAGAGTGAGCGCGTTGAGCGTGAAAAGCAACAGCCATTATTCGCGGAAATCACTGATTCAGAGTTGCCGCCTTTATCGCTGTTAGATCCTGTTCCGCCGTTAAAAGAAACTATTTCTGCTGATACTTTGGAATTCACTTCTCGCTTGATTGAGAGAAAGCTTAAAGAGTTCAATATTGAAGTAAAAGTTATTTCTGCTCATCCTGGTCCAGTGATCACACGCTATGAGATTGAACCTTCGGTGGGTGTGAAGGGCAGTCAGATTGTTAATCTACAGAAAGACTTATCTCGCGCTTTAGGTGTGTTGAGTGTTCGCGTGGTTGAAACGATTCCTGGTAAGACCTGTATGGGGTTGGAGTTACCAAACCCGAACCGTCAAGCAGTGCATTTGACAGAGATTTTGAGCTCGCGCGTTTATAACGATAGCTCTTCTTTGTTAACGCTATCTTTGGGTAAAGATATTGCGGGGGCTCCCGTTGTTGCTGATTTGGCAAAAATGCCACATTGTTTGGTGGCGGGTACAACAGGCTCTGGTAAATCGGTGGGTATCAACTCCATGATCTTGTCTTTGCTTTACAAGGCAAAGGCTGATGAGGTTCGTCTCATCATGGTTGATCCTAAGATGCTAGAGATGTCTGTTTATGAAGGTATTCCACATCTGTTATGTCCAGTTGTAACAGATATGAAGCAGGCTTATAACGCGCTTAATTGGGCTGTTGTAGAAATGGATCGTCGCTATAAGCTGATGAGTAAATTTGGCGTGCGTAATTTGGCTGGATTCAATAAAAAAATTACCGATGCTGAAGAAAAGGGTGAACATTTGTATAACCCCTTCAGCCTAACCCCTGATGATCCAGAGCCATTGCATAAAGCACCTGTCATTGTGATTGTGATCGACGAGTTGGCTGACTTGATGATGGTAGTGGGTAAGAAGATTGAAGAACTGATCGCGCGTATCGCTCAAAAAGCTCGTGCTGCAGGTATCCACTTGGTTTTGGCAACACAACGGCCAAGCGTGGATGTGATTACTGGTTTAATTAAAGCCAACGTGCCGACGCGTATTTCTTTCCAGGTAAGTAGCCGTATCGATAGCCGCACTATTCTTGATCAGCAGGGTGCTGAAAGTTTGTTGGGTATGGGTGATATGTTGTATATGGCACCAGGTACGGGATTGCCTATTCGTGTGCATGGAGCCTTTGTAACTGATGATGAAGTGCATCGTGTAGTGACTTGGCTTAAGGAGCATCATGGTGAGCCTCAATATATCGAATCTATCCTAGACCCTCAAACTGAAGTCGATGCTAACGGCGGTGAAGCTAGTGCAAGCGGTGAGGCAGATCCATTGTATGACCAGGCTGTAGCCATTATTTTAGAAAATAAACGCGCTTCGATTTCTTTGGTGCAGCGCCATTTGCGTATTGGTTATAACCGTGCGGCACGTTTATTAGAAGATATGGAAAAAGCCGGTTTAGTTTCAAAGATGGGTAGTAACGGTAACCGTGAAATTTTGGTGCGCAGTGCGGGCGATAACTAAATTAATTTATAGCGTATTGTTTTTAATACCTTCATTAGCAAGTGCCAATGAAGGCGTTAACCAGTTTAAAAACTTTTTGAGTCAAGTTCAGAGTGCTGAAGGGGATTTTGTTCAGCAGCAAGTAAGACCTGCTAGGGCTGGCGAAGATAAACCCAAAGTGCTGCGTAAAAGCCAAGGCCATTTCATTTTTCAAAGACCTGGCAAGTTTGTTTGGGAAACCTTAAAACCTTTTGAGCAAAAAGTTATTGCTGATGGTCAGCGTTTGCTTTTATGGGACAAGGATCTTAATCAACTGACGATTCGACCAGTTGGTCAAAGTCTCAAATCTACGCCTGCAGCGATTTTGTTTGGTGGAAGCTCAGTTGAAGATTACTTTGACTTAATACCTGGTGAAGAAAAGGGCGGCATGTTCTGGGTGGAGCTTCAGCCTAAGAGTGGTCAATCTGGTGTCGAGGCCCCTTATTCTCGGATAGGTATTGGTATGGCGAATGGGGCTCCTGCAGGTTTGGAGTTGCACGATAATTTTGGAAATGTAATTTTGATTACATTAAGTAGAATTAAAATAAACACCTCTGTTGGTATCGATACTTTTAAGTTCACGCCACCAGCAGGTGCTGATGTTTTAAAAGTGCAATAAGCATTTTTTAAAATTAAAGTGATTAAACACCTGAAGTTAAATTATTTTTTGAGAAAAGCATGATAGATATTCAGCTACTACGTAAAGATTTGGATGTGGTTGCCGCTCGTTTAGCTGAGCGCAAATTTATTTTGGATAAAGATAAATTCATCATGCTTGAATCTGATCGCAAGCAGGTGCAAAGTCGCACAGAAGAATTGCAAGCTAAAAGAAATCAGTTAGCTAAAGCCGTTGGCATGAAAAAGGGCAAGGGTGAGGATGCCTCTGCTGAAATCGCTGAATCGACTGCTGTTAATAATGAGTTGCAAACTTTGACTGAGCGTTTGAGTGTTTTGCAGGCGCAGTTAAATGATTTTTTGATGAATATCCCAAATATTCCTCATGAGAGCGTACCTTCAGGGAAAGATGAAACGGATAACCAGGAAATTTTGCGTTGGGGACAAATTACCCAATTTGATTTTCCAGTTAAAGATCATGTTGATTTAGCGCTTGGTTTTGGTTTGGATTTTGACGCTGCTGTAAAGGTCACTGGTTCTAGATTTGCAGTCATGCATGGTTCGATTGCTCGTTTGCATCGAGCATTAGCGCAGTTCATGTTAAATGCGCATGCTGATGCAGGGTATAGTGAAGTGAATGTGCCTTTGATTGTGAACGCTGACTCTATGCGAGGCACTGGTCAATTGCCTAAATTTGAGGCTGATTTATTCAAGGTGCCCCGAAAAGTGGGTGGGGATGATCAGGATGAGAGTAATGAGGTGACTTATGAGAACTTTTACCTCATTCCTACGGCGGAAGTGCCTGTAACTAATTTAATGCGTGACACCATTACACCGGCTGAGCAATTACCTAAGAGATTTGTGGCACATACGCCTTGCTTTAGATCTGAAGCAGGTAGTTATGGGCGAGATACGCGTGGCATGATTCGTCAGCATCAATTTGAAAAAGTGGAGTTGGTGCAAATTACAAAGCCGGATGATTCTGAAAAAGCTTTAGAGTCATTAACACTTCAAGCTGAAAGCATCTTGCAGCAATTAAATTTACCTTACCGTAAAGTTTTGTTGTGTACTGGCGATATGGGGTTTGGTAGTACAAAAACTTATGACTTGGAAGTTTGGTTGCCAGCGCAAAATACTTATCGTGAAATTAGTTCTTGCTCCAATATGGGGGATTTTCAAGCGCGACGTATGCAAGCACGTTTTAAAAGTGGGCAAGGTAAACCTGAATTGGTGCACACATTAAATGGTTCAGGCTTAGCGGTTGGTCGAACCTTGGTTGCTGTGTTGGAAAACTATCAACAGGCAGATGGGTCTATCAAAATCCCTCAAGCTTTGCAAGCATTTATGGGCGGTATTGAGGTAATGAAGGCCTAATTTATTGGGCCTTTCGGAGTAAATGGGTGCCTCACCAATACGGGGCATAGGTAAAACCCTAAAAAACCTTATTAATACTGGCTGACAGAAGAATAAATGTGTTTTAATAGCGTCAATACAACAGTAATTAATTTTATGAATAAAAATTAATACGGGTTGTATATATTCCCAGTTCTAATGTTGAAAGGTAAACAATGAATAAAGCTGAATTAGTAGAAAAAATTGCAAAAGATGCTGACATTTCTAAAGCATCTGCTGAAAGAGTTTTGAATACATCTATCGAAGCAATCATCAAAGCTGTTACTAAAGGTGACAAAGTTCAATTGATCGGTTTCGGTACATTCGGTTCAGGTAAGCGCGCTGCACGTGTTGGCCGTAACCCAAAAACTGGCGAAGCTATCAAAATTGCTGCTGCTAAAACTGTTAAGTTCACAGCTGGTAAAGCATTCAAAGACGCTGTTAACAAGCGCAAGTAATTTCTCCTTAGCGAGATAAAAAGGGCTGCTTAGGCAGCCTTTTTTTATGGCTTATTTTCCTGGTGAATATCTAAAAGTAAGAAATTCGCTAAACTAGATGCCTATATTAGAAAGAAAATCTCATGAGCCAAGCCACCAATAAACTGCCAGCTGTCTTTTTAGGCCATGGCACCCCTATGTATGCGATCGAACCTTGTCATTACACGGATGCTTGGGTGGAGTTGGGCAAATCGTTACCTAGACCTAAAGCGATTTTGATGATTTCTGCGCATTGGTTAACTAGGCAAACATGGGTCACGGCCATGGAGAAACCTCAAACGATTCATGATTTTGGCGGTTTCCCTAGTGAGTTATTTGCACAGCAATATCCAGCGCCAGGTAGCCCTGATTTAGCGCGTTTGGTTCAAGAAATCATGGCTCCTACACCAGTTATTTTGGAAGAGCATGAGTGGGGTTTTGATCATGGCACATGGGCGACACTTAAATATTTATATCCTGAAGCGGATATTCCAGTAGTGCAGTTAAGCTTGGATGCCACTCTAACGGGGGCTCAGCATTACGAGTTGGCTAAAAAATTAAGGCCTTTACGCGAGCAAGGTATTTTGATTGCGGCCAGTGGTAATGTGGTCCATAACCTTATGCTATTAAATCGTTCTGATAAAAAAGGCGAGGATTGGGCGCATCGTTTTAATGATTACTTCAAAAAGCATCTCTTAGAAAATAATCACCCACCTCTAATTAATCCTATGACAATGGGTGTTGAGGCAAAAATGTCTATTCCAACACCAGAACATTATTGGCCAGCTTTATACATCTTGGCTCAACAAGAAGCCGGTGAAGAGATCAAAATTGTGAGCGATGGTATTGATACCGGTTCTGTCAGTATGTTGTCTTTTACTGTGGGCTAAGAAGCGTTAAGCAAATCTTTCTTCAAAACTGCTTAAACCAATTTCCGCCAAAATTTTTGTTTTTCTTTCTTGGGCTTTATGCCCTGGAAGATTCTTTTGTGTCGCGATAATTAGCTCATTTTTCATGGAATGTTCCCAGCCAACCAATTCCGTGACGGTAACGCTATAACCATGTGACTCAAGTTGTAGGCAGCGTAGTACATTGGTGATGTGACTGCCAAACTCTCTTGTGTGTAATGGGTGACGCCAGATTTCAGCCATTTCATTTTTTAGAGTTTTATTTTTTCCTTCACGCAAAGCTGCAGCAACTTCTGCCTGACAGCAGGGCACTAAAACGATATGTTGTGCTTTCTTGTGGAGGGCAAATCTAATTGCATCATCGGTGGCTGTGTTGCACGCATGAAGTGCTGTGACAACATCTACTTCCTGAGGTAGTAGTGGGGAATTCAGTGATTCCTCAACAGTTAGATGCAAAAACTCCATGGAGTTAAAGTTAAGTCGCTCTGCTAAGTCTTTCGATTTTTTTACTAATTCTTCTCGGACTTCAATACCAATAATTTTGCTGGGTTCTGGTTGTAATTTGCAAAATAGATCATTGAGGATGAAGCCTAAATAGGATTTTCCGGCGCCATGATCGACCAAGGTGAGAGAGTGTTTTCTGGCGAGTACTTCTTTTAGCAAAGGTTCAATGAATTGAACTAAGTGGTAGACCTGCTTTAATTTTCGGCGGCTATCTTGATTTAATTTGCCATCTCTTGTGAGGATATGTAGTTCTTTTAACAGCTCGATAGACTGTGTTGGCCTGATTTCATGCTTTTGTGCATCAGGTTTTGAGGAAGAATCATTTTTTTTGATACTTTTAGTGTTCATGTTTACTTTGCTGACCCTAAGGGGGTTTATTGCTTAAATAGTGCTGATTTGTGCTGTCTAAACTAAACTATAGGGCTATTTGATTGAAAAGCCTATGAATTACAGCAATGATATCGTTCGAGAGGTCGCAAGACGTAGAACTTTCGGCATTATTTCTCACCCGGATGCGGGTAAAACGACCCTAACAGAGAAACTATTGATGTTCTCTGGAGCCATTCAATTGGCTGGAACTGTTAAAGCCCGTAAAAGTGGCAGGCATGCCACTTCTGATTGGATGGAAATTGAAAAGCAACGTGGTATTTCCGTGGCTAGTTCCGTTATGCAGTTTGAATACCGTGACCATGTCGTTAACCTTTTGGATACCCCTGGGCACCAAGACTTTTCTGAAGATACTTATCGTGTATTAACAGCGGTTGATTCGGCGTTGATGGTAATTGACGCTGCTAAAGGTGTGGAAGAGCAAACAATTAAGTTGTTAAATGTTTGCCGTATGCGCAATACGCCAATTATTACCTTTGTTAATAAGATGGACCGTGAAACGCGTGACCCCATGGAGTTGTTGGATGAGTTGGAGTCTGTCTTAAAGATCGAGTGCGCACCGGTCACTTGGCCTATCGGAATGGGTAAAAATTTCCGAGGGGTTTATCACCTGATCAACGATGAGATTTTGTTGTTTGCTGCTGGTAATGACCGGGCTGATCAAGAGTTTGAGTTGGTTAAGGGTATTGATAATCCGAAGCTGCACGAGATGTTCCCTGATGAGATGGCGCAATTGCGAATGGAGGTTGAGTTGGTGCGTGGCGCATCCCATCCATTTGACTTGGATCGCTTCTTAGCAGGTTTGCAAACACCTGTTTTTTTTGGTTCCGCTATTAATAACTTTGGCGTTCGTGAAATTCTGAATGCTTTGTTGGATTGGGCACCAGCTCCTAGAGAACGTGATGCAACAGTTAGGTCTGTAGATCCTCGCGAGGAAAAATTCTCTGGATTTGTTTTTAAAATTCAGGCGAATATGGATCCAGCTCACCGAGATCGCATTGCCTTCTTACGTGTGTGCTCTGGAAAATTCACCCGCGGCATGAAGATTAATCATCTACGCATTAATCGCGATGTAAAAGTATCTAATGTGGTGACATTCATGGCATCTAGTCGCGAGCAGGTTGAAGAGGCTTACGCAGGCGACATTATTGGTTTGCCTAACCACGGCAATATGCAGATTGGGGATAGCTTTTCCGAAGGCGAGTCATTGCAATTTACAGGTATCCCTTACTTTGCACCTGACTTCTTTAGGGTGGCGCGTATTCGCAATCCGATGAAAATTAAACAATTGCAAAAAGGTTTGCAGCAGTTGGGTGAAGAAGGGGCAGTGCAAGTATTTAGACCCGTTAATAGCAGTGATTTAATCTTGGGCGCAGTTGGCGCTTTGCAGTTTGAAGTGGTTGCAAGTAGATTAATGAACGAGTATGGTGTAGATGCGGTCTTTGAGACGGCTAGTATTAATTGCGCACGTTGGGTTAGCTGTGAAGACAAGAAGATGATGACTGATTTTCAAAATTCGTCAGCGGGTCATCAGTTGGCTTTAGATGCTGCTGATAATTTGGCATATCTAGCAAGTTCTGCTGTTAATCTACGTGTGACCCAAGAGCGTTGGCCGCAAATTGTTTTTCATGAAACTAGAGAACATGCAAGCAAGTTGAGCTAATCACTATTGAGATAAAACTTAATTAATCGTTATTTATGACATCCGCCAATAAATCAACTGCACAAGAGTCTTTGCCCGTTATCGTGATCGGTGCCGGCTTGGCTGGTTTGACTGTGGCACTTGAGTTAGCTGAATCACGCCAAGTGATTGTGATGGCCAAACGTGGTTTATCGGAGTCTGCCACGGCTTGGGCTCAGGGTGGCATTGTGGGTGTTTTGGATGAAAAAGATAGCGTGGACGCTCACGTCAAGGATACGGTTGAGGCAGGTGCTGGCTTGGTGGTTGAGTCTACTGCAAGATTCATTGCCGAGCGTAGTGCCGATGCGATTGATTGGTTGATAGAGCAGGGCGTCCCATTTACAACGGATCCTGCCGGCCCTAAAGGGTTGCATTTAACAAGAGAGGGTGGGCATAGTCATCGACGTATTGCTCATGCCGCTGATGCAACGGGTAAGGCGATTCATGAGGTTCTGTTAGATAAAGCTAAGCAACATCCCAATATTCGTTTGTTAGAGCGTTGGATGGCTTTGGACTTAATTACTAATAGACATCTCAATACTAAAAAGCCCGAGAAAAGTAATCGTTGTTACGGCGTATATGCTTTGGATATTGCTAGTGGCAAGATTGAGTCGATTCCTGCATCTGCGGTTGTTTTGGCAACGGGTGGGGTTGGCAAGGTTTACCGATATACCAGTAATCCAGAAACCGCTACGGGTGATGGTATCGCAATGGCTTGGCGTGCGGGGTGTCGTGTTGGCAACATGGAGTTTGTCCAGTTCCATCCTACTTGTTTGTACCATCCGCAAGACAGAACTTTTTTGGTGACTGAAGCGCTAAGAGGTGAGGGGGCGCAATTAAAACTACCTGATGGTACGAGATTCATGCCCAATCATGATGAGCGTGCTGAATTAGCGCCTAGAGATATCGTGGCCAGAGCGATTGACTTTGAGATGAAAAAACATGGCCTTGATTATGTCTTGTTGGATGCAACACATTTAGGTGAGGCTTTCTTAAAGGAACATTTCCCAACAATTTACGCAAGATGCATGGCTTTAGGGATTGATATCGCTAAAAAACCAATTCCGGTTGTGCCTGCGGCGCACTATACCTGCGGTGGTGTGGTAACGGATTTGAAAGGTAAGACAGATTTGCCAGGTTTATATGCCGTTGGTGAAGCTACTTACACAGGTTTGCATGGCGCTAATCGTTTGGCTAGTAACTCTTTATTGGAGTGTGTGGTCATTGGTAAGGCTGCTGCGGTTGATATCGCTAAACATCCTTTTAAGCAGATGCCAGATGTGCCAACTTGGGATGAAAGTCGAGTGGAAGATGCGGATGAGAGTGTGGTGATTTCTCATAACTGGGATGAGTTGCGTTTATTGATGTGGAACTATGTCGGTATTGTGAGAACTAATCGACGTTTAGAGCGCGCTTTGCATCGAATTGAATTATTGTGTGATGAAGTGCAGGAATACTATGCCAACTTTAGAGTGACGCGTGACTTATTGGAATTACGCAATTTATTAAGTTGCGCGGAGTTGATCGTGCGTTCAGCTCTCATGCGTAAGGAGAGTCGTGGTCTACATTACAGTAGAGATTACCCACAGAGCTGGACGGTTTCTTATCCAACCATCCTAACCCCGCTCAATCGCTATTAAGCTTTAATGGGTTGAACTCGTAATGAGAAATCAACAGCGATAACATCTTTGGTTAACTTACCAATAGAAATTCTATCGACGCCGGTTTCAGCAATTTTTCTTAATTGATCTAAGCTCACGCCACCAGAAGCTTCTAAAAGTGCGGTGCCCTTAGTGATGGCTACTGCCTCGCGCATTTGTTCCGTCGTGAAGTTATCAATCAGAATGTTGGTTGCACCTGCATCCAAAGCTTCTTTTAATTCGTTTAAATCTTCAACCTCTATTTGAATCTCAACCCCTGCGTTGAGATTGAAAGCTGCTTGCATAGCAGCTTTGATGCTGCCTGCTGCCGCAATGTGATTTTCCTTAATTAAGATGCCATGCCACAGAGCTAAACGTTGATTTTGACCGCCACCTACAAGCACCGCATATTTTTGGGCGCGTCGTAGACCTGGAATAGTTTTTCTTGTATCAAGTACCGCGCAACCTTTAGGGTTCGGGCTGGCTCCTACGATAGCTTGCACATGTTGACGAGTGATCGTGGCAGTCCAAGATAGTGTCTGTAAAAAGTTGAGGGCTGGACGCTCGGCACTTAATAATGCTCTTGGTTTGGCTTTGATGATGCAGACGGTGGAATTTTCCGTCATGAGCGCACCTTCTTCATATTGCCAATCAATGGTTGCGGAAGGGTCTAGAGCATGTAGGCAATCTTCAAACCAGTCTTTGCCGCAGAGAACGGCTTCTTGCCTAACAATCAATTTAGCTTCAACCGGTTTTGTGTCAGGTACCAGTTGAGCAGTCCAATCGCCAGTACCGACATCTTCTAATAGGGCATCTTTGACATTGCGTTCGCGTGCTTGTTCTAGGGACTCGTTGTAATTAAACATAGAAATTATTCTTTAAGCGCTACCAATATTTTTAACAAAACCATGTTGGGCTTTGGCTAGGAGTTCAGGGTGTTCTGTTGTGAAATTCAACATGCGGTCAATACACACTTTGGCTTTTTTACCTAAAGCGGGATCAACTTTAATCTCGCCAGATTGATGGGTTAAGCAATTCAGAATGCCCGCAAGCCCATTCATGGCCATCCATGGGCAATGCGCGCAGCTTTTGCATGTGGCGCTATTGCCAGCCGTTGGTGCCTCAATCAATGTTTTGCCCGGAGCTAATTGACGCATTCTGTGAAGAATGCCTTTGTCTGTTGCTACGATATATTCTTTGGCGGTACCTTCAACAACCGCTTTAATCATCGCGGAAGTTGATCCGACCACATCTGCTAAATCAACGACATTTGCTGGCGATTCAGGGTGAACCAAAATAAGCGCGTTAGGATGTTTGGCTTTGAGATGTTCCAATTCAATGCCTTTGAATTCATCATGAACAATGCAGTGCCCTTCCCAGAGCAACATATCCGCACCTGTTTGATCTTGGATGTATCGACCTAAATGTCGATCAGGTGCCCAAAGTATTTTTTTACCTTGTTGTTTCAAGTGATGAACGATTGCTAGCGCGCACGAACTTGTTACCATCCAATCGGCGCGTGCTTTGACTGCTGCACTCGTGTTGGCATACACCACAACCTCTCGATCAGGGTGCGCATCACAAAATTTTTCAAAATCTTCAGCAGGGCAACCCAAATCTAAAGAGCAGGTCGCATCTAAGTCAGGCATGAGCACTGTTTTTTCAGGGCTTAAGATTTTTGCGCTTTCACCCATAAATTTAACGCCAGCAACAACTAATGTTTGTGCCGCATGATTTTTGCCAAATCTAGCCATTTCAAGCGAGTCGGCTACTAGGCCGCCTGTTTCCCAAGCTAAATCTTGGATATCGCTATCAACATAATAGTGGGCGACTAAAACAGCATTTTGAGCTTTTAGAGCAGCTTTAATTGCTTGAATTGTTTCGGCTTTTTCAGTTTGGCTTAGAGGTGCTGGAACTTTTGCCCAAGCTGTGGCGGTACAGGTAACGCCTGCGGCATCCTGTTTGGGGTAATCAAATAATTCTTTGTTCATCTATGAATATTAAGGCAATTTTTACAATTAACCATAAAGCTAGTTGTTTTTATTAGAGCAAGGGGTCTATAGTTATCCAAAGTTCAATTCAAATAAAGATGCCCCCTAGGAGGTCCATGATGTTTGGTAAGCGTAAATCTTCTTTGCTTGTTCCTACCAATGAGAAGTTTGATACTTTGGTTGGGAAAACTACTGAGATTGTTGGTAAGGTGATTCTTGCTGAAAGTTTGCGAATTGACGGAAAAATTAGCGGCAATATTGAGTGCCAGCCGGACGCTAAGGTGACTGTTGCGATTGGTCAGGATGGTGAAGTGGTAGGGGATATCCACGCCTACCGTGTGGTGGTGGCAGGGAAGGTCGAGGGAAGCATTTATGCCTCTGAGCGTGCGGAGTTTCATCCAACAGCGCGTGTCCATGGCGACGTTACCTATGGCTCTATAGGCGTTGAGCATGGCGCAAAAATTATGGGGCAGATGATTCAGGGGGTGGATAAGAAAACCGCCCATGAAGCCTTTGAGGCTATTCGTTCGGTGCAGGACAAAAGATAGTCATTCCAAAGACGAAATTCGACGATTTTTAAATTTCACGCCCTTGAATTGAGGGTGGATAAATAAATCTGCTTAAAATTTGGTTTTCTAGGCTGATGACAGGGTAGAATCCGCACCCGGAGGAAAGATTATGCAAAGAATCATGTTGCGCGCTAAGTTGCACCGTGTCACGGTGACAGAGGCCGATTTAGAGTATGAGGGGTCATGTGGTATTGATGAGGATTTGCTCGATGCCGCGGATATGCGCGAGTACGAAAAAATCGAGCTATACAACATCAATAATGGCGAGCGTTTTTCAACTTACATTATTAAAGCCGCACGTGGCTCTGGGGCTATTTCATTGAATGGCGCTGCTGCTCGCAAAGCTCATGTGGGCGATTTGTTGATTATTTGTACTTATGGCTCTATGAGTGAGGCAGATGCTAAGACATTTATTCCTAAAGTAGTCTTGGTGAATGAAAAGAACAAAATTAAAGAGATTAAAAAGATTACGGTTTAAAGCCGTCATCAATCATTAAAAAAGGCAGCTAAAAGCTGCCTTTTTGTTTTTGAGAATTTACTTCTCAGAATGGATGGTTTTAAAAATTAGAAGGGTAGCTTTGCATCCGGTTTTGCTGCCAAGAACACTTTTTTAAATTCCGCTTGAATACGTTCAATAGCTGCTTGGCTATCTGCTTCAAACCGCATCACCACAATAGGTGTTGTATTAGAAGGGCGGGCTAAGCCAAAACCGTCAGCGTATTCAACTCGAACGCCATCAATCGTATTGACAGTTTCCGCACTCTCAAATTTAGCTTCCGCTTTGATTTTTTCTAATAGAGTGAATGCTTCGCCTTCAGCGCACGGCATTTGTAACTCTGGAGTGCAGATCGCATTGGGCAGGTTGTTAAGTGTGGCATTAGGATTTGCTTCGCCGCTTAGGATTTCTAGTAAGCGTGCACCTGTGTATAGGCCGTCATCAAAACCATACCAGCGATCTTTAAAGAAGATGTGACCGCTCATTTCTCCTGCAAGAGGAGCGCCGGTTTCTTTTAGTTTGGCTTTTACTAAAGAGTGGCCTGTTTTCCACATGAGTGGCTGACCACCTTGTTCTTTAATGTAGGTAGCTAAATTACGCGTGCATTTCACGTCATAAATAATTTGCGCGCCAGGATTGCGAGAGAGTACATCTTTGGCAAACAACATCATCTGACGATCTGGGAAAATTACTTGGCCATCTTTGGTGACAACGCCTAAGCGATCAGCATCACCATCAAATGCAAGACCTAATTCGTTGTCTGTGGTTTTTAGATTTTTAATTAAATCTTGTAGATTTTCTAGATGAGCTGGGTCTGGATGATGATTGGGGAATGTGCCATCGACTTCACAAAACAACTCTTCTACTTCACATCCAAGTTCCCTGAATAGGCGACCTGCGAATGCGCCACCAACACCATTACCGCAATCAACTGCAATCTTTATTGGGCGTTTTAGTTTGATGTCACCAACAATTCTTTGTAAGTATTCGGGGAATATGTTGTATTCACTGCGAACACCAGTACCGCTAGAGAATTTTTTATCTAGGATTCTTTGGCGTAATCCTTGAATTTCCTCACCGTAAATGGCTGCTCCACCTAGAACCATTTTGAAGCCGTTGTAATCAGGTGGATTATGACTTCCTGTAATCATGATGCCTGATTTCGCTTGTTGGCCCTGAAGGGGAATATTGGTTCCGAAATACACCATGGGAGTTGCAACGATGCCTAAATCAATAACATTAATGCCAACAGATAGTAGACCCTCTGTTAAACCTTGCATTAGTGAGGGGCCAGATAGACGGCCGTCCCTTCCAACCACGCAAGTAGTCTCTCCCAAATCTTTCATGGCACTACCAAATGATTGCCCAATTAATTTAGCAATAGATGGGTCTAGAGTTTTATCAATCACACCACGGATGTCGTAGGCTTTAAAAATTGATGCTGAAAGTTCCATAAATATTGCTCTTGAGTTTTTGGTGGGGGTAACGGGCTTAAGAGTTCAGCCATTTAATACGTGCTGCCGTGATTTCATCAATGCCGTTAAGCGCGCTATTGTCGCCATGTAGTGCTTGTTGAATTGGTTTGGCTAGTTTTTTGCCTAACTCAACGCCTGGTTGATCAAAGCTATTGAGGTTCCAGATGGCTCCTAGGCAAAGTGCGCGGTGTTCGTAGAGAGCTAGTAGGGCGCCTAAATGATAAGCATCTAACTTTTTAATCCATAACAAATTGCTTGGACGATTACCTGGGCATGAATTGTAGGTGTTGGTTTCGTGTGAACCATTTGCTAAAGCTTGCGCTTGCGCTAGGCAGTTAGCAATCAATGCTTCGTGATGTTCTTTTGCTTCCGGTAATTGACTCATAGGTTCTTGAACAGCGATGAAGTCAACGGGAATAATTTGTGAGCCTTGATGCAGCATCTGGAAATAGCTATGTTGAGAGTTGCTACCTGCGCTACCAAAAACAACCGGTGAGGTTGGGTCGCATGTTTCGCCGCTCATGGTGACTGTCTTACCGTGGCTTTCCATTTCTAGTTGTTGCAGCCATTCGGGCAGAAGTCTCAGGGCGTGAGCATAAGGGATTAATGCCTTTGCAGTAATGCCATGCTTTTTTTGATTATGAATAAGTGTTAGAGCTAATGTTAGCGGCATGTTTTCAGTCGCAGGCGCTGTGATGAAGTGTTCATCCATGGCGTGCGCGCCAGCTAAGAAATCCATGTAAGTATCAAAACCAAATTTAATGGCGATTGGGAAGCCTACGGCTGACCAAACAGAGAAGCGACCGCCAACCCAATCCCAGAAGGGGTAGATGTTGTCTGGCGCGATGCCAAAGGCTTCTGCTGCTTCTGGATTGGCAGTAATGCCAATCAATGATTTTTTAATTTGTGACGGTGTTGCATTATGTTGCTTTAACCAGTTAATGACTGTTTGAGCATTTCTGAGTGTCTCTAAGGTTGTGAATGTTTTAGAGGTAATCAGAACCCGTGTGCTATGAGGTTGAGCTCTAGATAAGGCTGTTGCTAATTCCGCGCTATCAATATTCGCGACGAAATGAAGTCGAATAGCATTATTTTCTTTGGGGTTGATGTGATACAGAGCGTCGCACACTAAGCGCGGCCCCCAGTCAGATCCGCCAATACCTAGGCAAATAATGTCTGTGATGCCCATCAGCTGATTGCAAAAGCCACTCATGCGTTGCCAAACATTTTTGACTAAGGGCATGACATCGACGCCATCAATCGTCATGGCGCGATTTGATAAATTTCTTAGGGCTGGGTGTAGGGCAGCTCTATTTTCTGATTGATTGATAGCTTTACCAGCTAGTAGGTCATCACGTTTTTTTAGCGCACCACGACCAATGGCCATGTCAATTAATTGACGCCACTCATCATCGGATATCTTTTGGTAAGCCGTATCAAGCGTTAAGCCTACAGCGCTAATTAATTTTGACATTTATGAATTTTAACAAGGTTTTAGAGCGCTTAAATGACGGAAAAATGAAAAAAATCGACACAGCTCTTCAGATGACTCTATAATCACGGCTGTTTTGGAAGCTTGGCAGAGTGGTTGAATGCAGCAGTCTTGAAAACTGCCGAGGATGCGAGTCCTCCGTGAGTTCGAATCTCACAGCTTCCGCCAGACGCCTAAAACCTCCCAGCAGTTATGTTTGGGAGGTTTTTTTATTTCAGGAATAGCATTTGCAAATCATTCAGATATTGCATGCCTAAAGGGGTTGCTTTAAGGGTTCTAGGGTCTGCGTCGAGTAGCTGTTTTTTAACGGCTGCCTCTAGCATCGGATTGATTTGCGCTAATGGGATGCCTGTTCTCTCATTAAATGCATGAGTCGGTACACCTTCAATCAGTCTTAGGGCGTTGAGCATGTACTCAAAAGGTAAATCATTTTTATCTAAAGTGCGTTCTTCAATAAGTGCATGACCATCTTTGAATATTTTCGTCATATAGCTATCGGGATGGCGTTCATTGACTTGCCGAGTGATTCTGTTGTGCTCGGAGATTTTTCCATGTGCGCCGGCGCCAATACCAATGTAGTCTCCAAATTGCCAATAATTAAGATTGTGTTGGCATTGGCGACTTTTCTTGGCGTACGCAGATACTTCATAACGGCTGTAGCCAGCTTTCTCTAAAGCATCCATTAAAAGGTCTAGCATCTCAAAAGCACTGTCGTCATCTGGTAGTGCTGGGGGGTATTTCGCAAATAGCGTATTGGGTTCGAGTGTTAGGTGATACAAAGAAATGTGACCTGGGTCAAAACTGATGGCTTGCTGGATATCAGCTAAGGCATCTTTAAGGGATTGACCGGGAAGGGCGTACATCAAATCGATATTGACTTGATCAAATAATTCAAGCGCTGCTCGTATGGCTACTTTAGCTTGTTCACTATCATGCACGCGACCAAGTGCTTGAAGTTTTGAGTCGTCAAAACTTTGAATGCCCAAAGAGATCCGGTTGATGCCACTTTCCGCAAAGCTTTTAAATTTATCTTTCTCAAAAGTGCCAGGGTTCGCTTCCATCGTTATTTCAGCATCGGCATTAAGTGGTAATAAAGCTCTGATATCTGAGAGCAGTTGATCAAGACCCTCTTTAGAGAGAAGGCTTGGGGTGCCACCGCCAATAAAAATAGTTTGAACTTTTCTACCCCACACCTTAGGTAAGACACTTTGTAAGTCTAGGCGTAAAGCTTCTAAGTAACGTTGCTCGTCAAATCCTGCGGGGAAGCCACTTTCTTTGCCGTCTTTAATTTGATGAGAGTTAAAGTCGCAATAAGGACATTTCTTGATGCACCATGGAATATGGACATAAAGCGATAAGGGAGGAAGTGCTTGCAGCATGGGTTACTGTTTAAATTTGCGCTGTAGCTGCGCAATCAAATCTTGCATGGCTAACCCACGATGACTGATCGCATTTTTTTCTTCGGCACTTAATTCCGCTGCTGATTTATTCAGACTTGGGATAAAGAAGTGAGGGTCGTAACCAAAGCCAGCAGAACCTCTAGGTGTATCGATGATGTCGCCATACCATTTACCCACGGCGATTAATGGTTCTGGATCAATATCTGATTCTAAAAATACCAAAGTGCAGGTGAAGTGGGCTGATCGATCGCTGATGCCCGCCAATTTTTTGATTAAGAGTTGATTGTTATCTTCATCGCTAGGATCTTTTTTTTGATCCGATAAAGAAAAACGCGCAGATAGGACTCCGGGTAAGCCACCTAAAGCATTAACGCAAACTCCTGAGTCATCGGCTAGAGCAGGGAGGCCACTTAGTTTGCTAGCGTGTCTTGCCTTGGTGATGGCATTTTCAACAAAGCTTGGGAACGGCTCTTCACAAGAAGGAATGCCAAGTAGGCCTTGAGGGATGACCTCAAAGCCTAGTGGCGCTAGTAGCAAGTTAAATTCTTTAACTTTCCCGGCATTGTTAGAGGCTAGAACAATTTTCTTGGGTACCATTTTTAAAATTTAATTGATGAATGGATGAATCAATTACCCAAGGCTTGTTTTTGTAAAGCCACTAATTCGCTGATACCTTTTTCAGCTAGGTTTAGCAGGGCATCTAATTCTGCTCTGGAAAATGCAGCGCCTTCAGCGGTACCTTGTACTTCGATGATGCCGCCATTGCCAGTCATAACCACATTCATGTCTGTGTCACAAGCAGAGTCTTCCGCGTAATCAAGATCGAGTACAGGGTGCCCTTCATAAATACCCACTGAAATAGCGGCCACGTGATCCTTAATAGGATCTTGTGTAATTAATTTTTTCGCTAAAAGTTGATTAACAGCATCTCTGGCTGCCACGAATGCACCGGTGATGGATGCGGTTCTTGTGCCGCCATCAGCTTGTAGTACGTCACAATCCAGATGAATGGTGCGCTCTCCTAGTAGCTTTAGATCAAAAATGCTACGCATAGATCTGCCAATGAGGCGCTGAATTTCTTGGGTACGACCACTTTGCTTGCCGCGAGCCGCTTCACGGTCACCGCGAGTGTGGGTGGCTCTAGGTAGCATGCCGTATTCCGCTGTTACCCAGCCTTCACCGCTTCCTTTTTGGTGAGGAGGCACTTTTTCAAGTACGCTGGCGGTGCAAAGCACGTGTGTATCGCCAAATTGCACCAAAACGGACCCTTCGGCGTGTTTGGTAAATCCACGAATAATTTTGATGTCGCGCAGATTTTCTGCGGTTCTGTTACTAGGTCTTTTGAAGTTTGTCATGTTACGACTTTACAATATGAGAATGATAGAAAGTATGACTGGTTTTGGTGGAGCCTCTAGACAAATTCATCTAGGTGGAAAAGCCTATGCAACTGTAGCGGTGGAATGCCGCTCTGTGAATAGCCGTTTCCTAGATTTGAACATACGTTCCCCTGAGGAGTGCCGATCAGCGGAAATGCCCATACGCGAGATGGTAACGAAACAACTGTCTCGTGGGAAGGTGGAGTTTCGGATTAATGTCCATCGCGAGGCCGAGCAAGGGCTCGCGGCTACTGAATTATTGAATAAAAGCGCTTTGGATGGATTGAAGTCTATAGAAGCTTCGATTCTTAAAGAAATGCCTAATGCGGGAAATATGCGCATGGGCGAGATTCTTAAATGGCCTGGGGTTATTAACGAGGCTAGGGCTGATGATGACTTATGGCGTTCTGCCACATTAGAGGCCGCTAACGATGCCCTGATGGCCCTGAAAGAGAGTCGCCAGGGTGAGGGCAAGGCTTTGTTCTCAGTGCTTATGGAGCGTGTCGTAGGGATTCGTGGAATTGTTGCCACCATTGAGCCATTGATTCCCGATATCATTGTGGCTCATCAGGCTAAATTGACAGAGCGCTTAACTGAGATTTTGACTGGGGTGGATGTCCAAGGGCAAACCGTCTCTAAAAATGACATTTCGGACCGCATTAGGCAAGAAGTGGTGTTGTATGGAGTACGTATCGATGTGGCTGAAGAGCTAAGTCGTTTGAAAACTCATTTGGATGCGGTGGAGAGTGCGCTTAAAAAGGGAGGCCCAGTCGGGAAGCGTTTGGATTTCTTGATGCAAGAGTTGAATCGTGAGGCTAATACCTTGGGCTCTAAATCTGTTTCTCAGGAAAGTAGTAATGCTTCTATTGAAATTAAGTTACTGATTGAGCAAATGCGCGAACAGGTTCAGAATTTAGAGTAATTAAGACCGCGACTGTGGAGATTTGAAATGGGATATACGGGCAGTATGTTGATGGTAGTAGCTCCTTCGGGAGCTGGTAAGTCATCTTTGGTGAATGCCTTGTTAGAAAAAGATCCCAGTCTTCAGTTATCGGTTTCTTGCACGACGAGAGATCCTAGACCGGGCGAGCAAGATGGGCGTGAGTATCACTTTTTAAGTAAAGAAGAATTTTTAAAGCGTCAAGCAGCAGGAGATTTTTTAGAGTCGGCAGAAGTTCATGGAAATTGCTATGGAACTTCTAAGTCTTGGATCGAATCTCAAATGGCAGTTGGTAAAGATGTCATTTTAGAAATTGATTGGCAGGGCGCTAGGCAAGTGCAGAAAATTATTCCTAATGCCATTTGGATTTTTATTTTGCCGCCCTCGATTCAGTCTTTAGAAGATCGTTTGCGTAAACGCGCTCAAGATGATGAGGCAACTATTGAGAGACGTGTTGCTGCGGCTAGAGAAGAATTGACTCACGTAGGTGAGGCTAACTATTTGGTCATTAATGATTTGTTTGAAGCTGCTTTATTTGAGTTAAGGCAGATTATTTCCGCTAGCCGATTAAGGGCTGGACCTCAGCTAGAACGTCATAAAAATCTAGCTCAGGAGCTTGGTTTGTAACTTGGCATAAAGTGAACTTTAGGCGACTTTTTCACAAGTGCGTTATCCTTTAGGTATTCCTAGTATTTTTTGAGTTAATCACATGGCACGTATTACTGTAGAAGATTGTTTAAAGACCATTCCAAATCGTTTTGAATTGGTATTGGCTGCCACGTATCGTGCGCGTCAATTAGCGCAGGGCCACGCTCCTCGCGTTAACGCTAAAGACAAGCCGACTGTGACTGCTTTGCGTGAAGTTGCTGCAGGTGTTACAGATCGAGATATGTTGGTTAAAGTACCTCTCTAAGAGGTGATTGACGGTGGCGCCTAAATCCGATGCCCAAGGCATCATAGCCGCCATCCTGGAGCAGTCTAGCCGGCATTTATTCGGACCCACGTCTCAGCCGGCCATTCCACCTAAACCTCAGGTTGTTTCTCTTGCAGGACTTACTGCAAAGTTATCTCATTTAAAGCCTGAAGACCTGGCTTTAGTAAAGAAAGCATTTCAATATGCTGATTCAGCTCATTTAGGGCAGTACCGCCAAAGCGGCGAGCCTTACATTACCCATCCTCTAGCAGTTGCTGAGTTGTGCGCTACTTGGCGCTTAGATGCGGCTTCAATCATGGCCGCTCTTTTACATGATGTGATTGAGGATACTGGTAGCACTCGTCAAGAACTCGTTGAAGTTTTTGGTGGAAAAGTAGCTGAGCTTGTTGAGGGTTTAACAAAATTAGATAAGCTGGAATTCCAAAGTCATGCTGAAGCTCAGGCTGAGAGTTTCAGGAAAATGTTTATGGCGATGGCTCGCGATGTGCGTGTGATTTTGGTGAAGCTAGCGGACCGTTTGCACAATATGCGCACCCTAGATGCGATGGCATTGGTAAAGCGTAAGCGTGTTGCTTTGGAGACTGCTGAAATATACGCCCCTATTGCTCATCGCTTGGGACTTAATTTGGTTTACCGCGAGTTACAAGATTTAAGTTTTAAGCATGGGTCTCCTTTTAGGTATGCCACTTTAGACAAAGCCATTAGAAAAGCGCGTGGTAATCGCAAGGAGATGGTAGAGAAGATCTTAGATGCTGCCAGAATGGCTTTAAGTAAGGCCGGTCTTGAAGTCGATTTGCGTGGCAGAGAGAAGACGCTTTACAGTATTTATTTAAAAATGCGTCAAAAGCATTTGAGTTTTTCTCAAGTTTTAGATGTGTATGCTTTTAGAGTAACGGTTAAAACTATTGATGAGTGCTATCGGGCTTTAGGCGTGCTTCATGCTTTATATAAGCCAATGCCCGGTAAGTTCAAGGATTACATTGCCATCCCCAAATTAAATGGCTACCAATCATTGCATACAACTTTGGTGGGGCCGTTTGGTATGCCGGTTGAGTTTCAAATCCGTACGCAATCTATGCATCAAGTGGCTGAAGAAGGTGTTGCTGCTCACTGGGCTTATAAGGATGGCGATAATGATTTAACAGAAATGCAAGTCAGAGCGCATCAGTGGTTGCAGTCATTGGTTGATATTCAGGATAACAGCGGTGACTCCCAAGAGTTCTTGGAGCATGTAAAGATCGACTTATTCCCAGATGCTGTTTATGTATTTACGCCTAAAGGACAGATTCGCGCATTGCCTAGAGGGGCGACCGCGCTTGATTTTGCCTATGCGGTTCATAGTGATTTGGGTAATGAGTGTGTGGGTGCTAAGGTCAATGGCGTGCAGTTGCCTTTACGTACTGAGTTAAAAAATGGCGATATTGTTGAAATTAGTTCTGCGCCAAACTCACAGCCTAATCCTGTTTGGTTAACGTTTGTTCGCACAGGCAAGGCTAGGGCTGCGATTCGACATCATCTAAAAACCCGTCGTTATTCTGAAGCGATTCAGTTAGGTGAGCGCTTGTTATCTCAAGCTTTGAGGCAACAAAGTATTGATGCTGCTTTAGTGAGTGATGATGTTTGGGAAAAACTCTTGCACTGGACGGGCGCTAAAGCGAGGGAAGATCTTTGTGCCGATATGGCGATGGGGCATCGTGTTCCAGCAGTGATTGCTAAACGTATTGAGCTAATTTTGGCAGAAAACTCTGATGGCGCTGAGCAAATGCGTCTTGATACAGATGATTGGGAAAATGCGGCTCCGCAAGCGCCTGCGCATCGTCAGGCCATCATGATTGATGGGGCAGAGGGAGAGTCCGTGTCGTTCCCAAGCTGCTGCCATCCGATTCCTGGCGATATTATTTTGGGTTACTTGGGTAAAGGTGAGGGGTTGCAGATTCATACGCGTGAGTGCCGACATGCTCAGCGCTTGCATCATAAGGACTCCGAGCATTGGGTTGATGTGATTTGGTCCGATGACTTAAAGCGCCATTTTGATGTGGCTATTCGAGTAGATGTTAAAAATAGTAAAGGTGTTTTGGCTCGCATCGCTGGTACGATGACATCTGCTGATGCCAATATTGAACACGTAGCGATGGATGATCGATTCACTGAATCGGCAGTGGGTATTCGTTTTGTGATTCAGGTGGAGAGCCGTCATCATTTGGCTCAAGTGATGCGCCGTTTAAGACAAAATCAAGACGTGGTTCGTATTACTCGAGTTTTTGGTAAATAACACTGAGTACTTCTATCTCTTTAACGCCCGTTGGCGTCTTAAGTCTGACAGTGTCCCCCTCTCTACTTTTAATTAAGGTCTTGGCGATAGGGGAAATCCAACTGACATGACCTTTATCCATGTCTACTTCATCAACCCCTACGATTGAAATAGTTATTTCTGTGCCATCTTCTTCGGCGTAGGTGACGGTTGCCCCAAAGAATATTTGATCAGTTGCTTCTCTGGTTTCTGGGTCGACGACTACAGCATCTTCTAGTCGTTTAGTTAAGAAATAAATGCGGCGATCAATTTCTCTTAAACGCTTTTTGCCGTACTGATAATCAGCGTTTTCAGAGCGATCCCCATTAGAGGCTGCCCATGAGACAATTTTTACGACACTAGGCCTTTCTACATCTAGAAGATGCAGAAGTTCCTCTTTTATTCTCAGGTGTCCGGCGGGAGTTATGTAATTTTTAATTTCCATGGCATAATATCGGTCTTAATGCGGCTGTAGCTCAGTTGGATAGAGTACTTGGCTACGAACCAAGGGGTCGTGGGTTCAATTCCTGCCAGCCGCACCAAATAAAGATAAGGGTCTAGTTTAAACGCTAGACCCTTTTTCTTTGTTTATTTGTTATTTCTTTATGTGTTTAAATGAGCTTTCCT
>Ga0228702_1000215_pt1 | contig 49493 bp, 39 predicted proteins | sample McNCre217_Aug_MG_2_FD_178018 | JGI IMG/M metagenome (GOLD analysis project Ga0228702, IMG submission 178018) | Freshwater microbial communities from McNutts Creek, Athens, Georgia, United States - 20-17_Aug_MG | ecosystem: Environmental > Aquatic > Freshwater > Creek | place: USA: Georgia...
CAAACCGCAAACCACTAGACGCGCCATTCGTGGCATTGTGCACAAACCCGAGGGGCAGTTGATTCTGGTTGACACCCCTGGGCTGCACCGTCCGCGCACCCTGCTGGGTGAGCGACTCAACGACCTGGTGGAATCCACCCTGGGCGACGTTGACGTGATCTGCTTCTGTGTACCGGCCAACGAAAAGATTGGACCCGGAGACAAGTTCATCAACGAGCAGTTGGACCAGTTCCGCAAGGCCAAGAAGGTGGCGGTGGTGACCAAAACCGAACTGGCCAGCAAGGAAGCCATTTTTGAGCAGCTGGTGGCGTTGCAGGCGCTGCGCGAGTTTGAGGCTGTTGTGCCGGTTTCGGCGGTTGCCGATGATCAGCTTGACGTGCTCACCAAGGTGCTCATCGACCTGCTACCCGAAGGCCCGGCGCTGTACCCGGAAGACGCGGTGACCGACGAAAGCATTGAAGATCGCATCTGCGAGCTGATCCGCGAGGCGGCGCTAGAGGGCGTGCGCGACGAGTTGCCTCACTCGCTCGCGGTAACCATCGATGAAATCAATCAGCGTGAAGACAAACCAATCATCGATGTTCACGCCAACGTGTTTGTGGAACGCGACAGCCAGAAGTCCATCATCATTGGCAAGGGCGGTTCGCGCCTGCGCGACGTGGGCACCAAGGCTCGCCCGGAGATTGAGCGACTGCTCGGCTCCAAGGTGTTCTTGGCTATTCGGGTAAAGGTGGCGCCGGATTGGCAGCGCGACCCCAAACAATTGGGCAGGCTTGGCTTTTAGCCGCGCTGTGCTAACCTAACAACGTGTTCTGCCAGCTACTACTTAGCGGCCGCAACGAGGCCTAATCTCAAGGCCACCCTCGTTGCGGTGCTTGCTGTTGGCTCTTTCCAATCGGGCGGATTAGCCCCAAAAACCTTCTAAGGACACAAAATGCAGAACACCCAGCGCCCAAGCGGTATGCCGGTTCACAAGTATGTTCCGTTCCACGAGCAAATCAATGTTTCACTGCCAGATCGCACCTGGCCAAGCAAGGTAACCACTCAGGCACCACGCTGGTGCGCGGTTGACTTGCGCGATGGCAACCAGGCATTGATTGACCCGATGAGCCCTGAGCGCAAGCTCAAGATGTTCCAGTTGCTCGTAAAGATGGGCTACAAGGAGATTGAGGTTGGTTTCCCTTCGGCTTCGCAGACCGACTTTGACTTTGTGCGTGAGCTCATTGAGGGCGGCCACATTCCCGATGACGTGGTGATTCAGGTTCTGACCCAGGCTCGCGATCACCTGATTGAGCGCACCTACGAGAGCATCAAGGGTGCCAAGCAGGCAATTGTGCACTTCTACAACAGCACCTCGGTGCTGCAGCGTCGCGTGGTGTTCAACCAGGACCGCGATGGCATCAAGGAGATTGCGCTGCACGGAGCACGCAAGTGCCTCGAGCAAGAAAAGACCATTCCGGAGACTCAGGTTTACTACGAGTACTCGCCGGAGAGTTACACGGGAACCGAGTTGGAATACGCGGTTGAGGTTTGCAACGCAATCATCGATGTGATTCAGCCAACACCGGAACGCAAGATGGTTATCAACCTGCCTGCAACCGTGGAAATGGCAACACCAAACGTTTACGCCGACAGCATTGAGTGGATGCACCGCAATCTGGCTAAGCGCGATTCCGTATTGATTAGCCTGCACCCGCACAACGACCGCGGAACCGCCGTTGCAGCCGCCGAGCTAGGTTACCTGGCTGGGGCAGATCGCATTGAGGGTTGCCTCTTTGGTAACGGTGAGCGCACCGGAAACGTTGACCTGGTGACCCTGGGCATGAACCTGTTTAGCCAGGGCATTGATCCGCACATTGACTTCAGCGACCTAGACGAGATCAAGCGCACGGTTGAATACTGCAACCAGTTGCCGGTTCCCGAGCGCAGCCCTTATGGCGGCGACCTGGTTTACACCGCGTTCAGCGGCTCGCACCAGGATGCCATCAAGAAGGGCTTTGAGCTCATGAACAAGCAGGCTCAGGCCGAGGGCAAGAGTGTTGACGACTTGGTTTGGGCCGTGCCTTACCTGCCGATTGATCCCAAGGATGTTGGTCGATCTTACGAGGCCGTGATTCGCGTGAACTCGCAGAGCGGTAAGGGTGGCGTGGCTTACCTCCTCAAGGCAGATCACAACATTGACCTGCCTCGCAAGTTGCAAATTGAGTTCAGCCGCGTGGTTCAGAACGTAACCGACTCCGCCGGTGGCGAAGTGACCAGCGAACAACTGTGGGACATTTTCAACGATGAGTACCTGCCTGCTCCAGCCGAGAGGGCGGAGCTAAAGTGGGGTCGGTTCGAGCTCAAGCGCATGCGCACCGCTAGCGAGATGGACGGGCAGCTCGACCTGGACATTGTGTTGCGAGATGGCACCGGCGAGGCCAACTGCCATGGCACTGGCAATGGTCCAATCAGCGCGTTCCTGAATGTCTTGGAGCAGCTGGGTGTAAAGGTTCGCTTGCTCGACTACGTTGAGCACACGTTGAGTGCATCGAGCGACGCCAAGGCCGCCGCCTACATTGAACTCGAAGTCAACGGCCACACCCTGTGGGGCGTTGGAATCGACGGCGACATTGCCACCGCCTCCCTCAAGGCTGTTATTTCTGGAGTGAATAGGGCCTTGCGCGGCTAGCCGAGCCGGAATGCCGGGCTTTGCCGCCCGCATCACCGATACTTGAGGCGTGCCCCTTTACCGAGACGAAGCCGTTGTGCTGCGCACCCACAAACTGGGTGAAGCCGACCGCATCGTTACCTTCTTGACACGTTCGCACGGACAGGTGCGCGCGGTAGCCAAGGGTGTTAGGCGCACCGGGTCAAAGTTTGGTTCTCGTCTCGAACCCTTCATGGTGGTAGACGTTCAGTTTTACGAGGGTCGCAATCTAGACACCGTGAACCAGGTGGAAACCATCGGTGCCTACGGACGAGAAATCATGGCCGATTACGCCAGTTACACAGCCGCCCACGCCATGGTTGAGGCTGCAGAGCGCCTCACCGGCGAACTAACAACAACGCAGCAGTACATCCTTTTGGTGGGAGCGCTTCGTTCGCTTTCGCGTGCCGAACACGACCCTGGGCTCACGCTCGATTCGTACCTCTTGCGTGCTCTGTCGTTGGCCGGCTGGGCGCCAAACTTTGACTCCTGTAGCGTTTGTTCCGCATCCGGTCCGCATCACTCATTCGTGATGCAAACCGGTGGTGTGGTTTGCGATTCCTGCAAACCACCCGGTGCGGCGGTTCTCGATTCGGAGTCCGTTGTGCTTCTTGGCGCCTTGCTTGCGGGTGACTGGGAGTTTGCGGAAGCTGCTTCGGAACGGTCGCGGGCCGCGGCATCGGGTATCGTTGCGGCATATAGCCAATGGCACATAGAGCGCGGTTTGCGCTCGCTTAGTTTTGTGGAGCGTGCATGACCAACTTTTTAGCGTTGGACTACACGGGCGTTACCCCGCCCGAGTTTGCTTTGCCGGCGCCTCAGCACGTTGCCATTGTGATGGACGGCAATGGACGTTGGGCCAACGCCCGCGGACTAACCCGCGTGGAAGGGCACAAGGCTGGCGAAGAGGCGCTGCTAGACGTGGTGGCCGGTGCCATTCAGGCTGGTGTGAAGTACCTAACCGTGTTTGCGTTCTCCACCGAAAACTGGAAACGGTCACCCGATGAGGTGCGGTTCTTGATGGGCTTCAATCGCGAGGTACTTCGCCGCCGTAGGGATCAACTGAACCACTGGGGAGTGCGGATTCGTTGGGCTGGGCGCAAGCCACGCTTGTGGTCATCGGTGATTTCGGAGCTTCAAGAAGCCGAACGAGTGACTCGCGGCAACTCCACGCTAACTCTCACTATGTGCGTGAACTACGGGTCGCGTGTGGAGATTGTTGACGCGGTCAACCAGATAGCCGAGCTGGTGGCTCTGGGCAAACTCAAGCCCGGCGCCATCACCGAGAAGACCATTCAGCGTCACCTGCTAACCGCGGACCTTCCCGATGTTGACCTGTTCTTACGCAGTTCGGGCGAGCAACGAGCAAGCAACTTTCTGCTTTGGCAGAGCGCTTACGCAGAGTTTGTTTTTCTGGAAACACTGTGGCCGGACTTCACCCGCAAGGACCTGTGGCGCGGCATTGCGCAGTTCCAAAGCCGAAACCGAAGATTTGGTGGAGCAAAGGATTCGCCAACCAAAGCCACCTAGTTAAAACCCCACTCGAAATACCCAACCGCTCTTGGGTAAACTTAGAACTTCGAGCGGGCACGGCATCCAGCTGTGTCCAGAATGTGGAGTTCACGTGGCAACCCCAAACCGTTTAGACGCTGTTATTTCGCTGGCCAAGCGCCGCGGCTTTGTTTTTCAGGCAGGTGAAATCTACGGCGGTAGTCGTTCCGCCTGGGATTACGGACCCCTCGGCGTTGAGCTAAAGGAAAACATCAAGCGTCAGTGGTGGCGCACCATGGTGAACAGCCGCGAAGACATCGTGGGCCTGGACTCATCGGTGATTTTGCCTCGTAAGGTTTGGGAAGCATCCGGTCACGTAAAAGAATTCGTTGACCCGCTCATTGAGTGCACCAGCTGCCACAAGCGTTTCCGCCAGGACCACCTGGAAGAGGCCTTTGAGGAGAAGAAGGGTCGCGCGCCGCAGGGTCTGGCCGAAATCCCTTGCCCAAACTGCGGCAGCAAGGAGATTTGGACCGAGCCTAAGAGCTTCAACGGCCTGCTTCAGACCTTCTTGGGTCCGGTTGCTGCCGAGGAGGGCCTGCACTACCTGCGCCCAGAAACCGCTCAGGGTATCTTTGTGAACTTTGCTAACGTGCTTGGTGCCGCGCGCATGAAGCCGCCGTTTGGCATCGGCCAGATCGGCAAGTCGTTCCGTAACGAAATCACACCGGGTAACTTCATTTTCCGTACTCGTGAGTTTGAGCAAATGGAAATGGAATTCTTTGTTGAACCGGGCACCGATGAAGAGTGGCACGAATACTGGATCAACGAGCGCTTCAACTGGTACACCAACCTAGGTATCAACCCAGACAACCTGCGCCTGTTTGAGCACCCAAAGGAAAAGCTCTCGCACTACTCAAAGCGCACCGTTGACATTGAGTACAAGTTTGGTTTCCAGGGCAGCGAATTTGGCGAGCTTGAGGGCATTGCTAACCGCACCGACTTTGACCTTCGCACTCACTCGGCCGAGTCGGGTAGCGACCTCAGCTACTTTGATCAGAACAAGGGCGAGCGCTGGTTCCCATACGTGATTGAACCTGCGGCCGGTTTGACTCGTTCACTCATGGCATTCCTGGTTGACGCCTACGCAGAAGACGAAGCACCAAACACCAAGGGCGGAGTAGACGTTCGTACCGTGCTGCGATTGGACTACCGCTTGGCACCGGTCAAGGCAGCCGTGCTGCCGCTCTCGCGCAACGAAGACCTGTCGCCGGTTGCCCGCAACCTGGCTCAGGAACTGCGCGGTTACTGGAACATTGACTTCGACGACTCGGGCGCAATTGGCCGCCGCTACCGTCGCCAAGACGAAATCGGCACGCCGTTCTGCATCACCGTTGACTTTGACTCGCTCGAGGACCAGGCAGTGACCGTGCGCGAGCGCGACACCATGGCCCAGGAGCGCGTATCGCTCAGCAAGCTACGTGAGTACCTGGCAGTCAAGCTGGTTGGGTAACCGTGACCAATGCCGCAACGCTAAGTGAAGCATCTGGTGCCGTAACAGGCATCGATGCTTCCTTGCCGCGCGCGGCACAGCCGCTGAAATTCGGCAAGCTGGAAATTGGCACACCCGTGGTTTTGGCGCCGATGGCGGGCATTACCAACACGGCGTTCCGCAGGCTCTGCCGCGAGTTTGGCGGCGGCCTCTACGTGTCGGAGATGATCACCTCGCGCGCGCTGGTTGAGCGCACGCCGGAAAGCATGCGACTAATTGGCCACCATCCCAGCGAACAAATCCGCTCGATTCAGCTATACGGCGTTGATCCAAAGACCGTGGGCCAAGCCGTTCGCATGCTGGTTGCAGAGGATCGCGCCGACCACATTGATCTCAACTTTGGCTGCCCCGTGCCCAAGGTCACCCGCAAGGGAGGCGGTGCGGCGCTGCCTTGGAAGCAGGACCTGTTCGCATCCATCGTGCAGAGTGCTGTTGGCGCGGCCGGCGACATTCCGGTGACCGTGAAAATGCGCAAGGGCATTGACGATGAACACCTCACCTATCTAGACGCCGCCCGAGCAGCTCGCGACGCAGGCATTGCCGCAATTGCGCTTCACGGTCGCACCGCCAGCGAGTATTACTCGGGACACGCCGACTGGTCGGCCATTGGCAAGTTGCGCGAAGCCATCACAGACATTCCGGTGCTTGGAAACGGCGACATTTGGTCCGCGGCCGATGCCATCCAAATGGTGCGAGAAACGGGCATCGATGGAGTTGTTGTGGGCCGTGGATGTTTGGGGCGTCCATGGCTTTTCGCCGACCTGCAGGCAGCGTTTAACGAGTTCCAGCGCGATCCAAATAGCAACGCGGCAATCAACCCGGTTCAGCCGTCGCTGGGGCAGGTAGCGCAGGCCTTCAAACAGCACACAGTGTTGCTCACCGACTTCTTTGAGTCCGAGGAACGGGCCTGCCGAGACATCCGCAAGCACGTGGCTTGGTATTTCAAGGGTTACCCCGTTGGCGGAGAATTCCGTGCCGCTTTGGCGCAGGTTGAGAACCTGGAGCACATGGACCAGATTCTGGCAACACTCGACTGGGATGCTCCATATCCTGGCGAAAGCGCCGAAGGTCCGCGCGGACGCTTGGGCGGGGCCAAGCAGTGTTCGTTGCCGGAGAACTGGTTGAATTCGCGCGAACTTGAAGGTGAGCAGCGCACAGTGTTGCTCGAGGCCGAGCTGAATGTTTCTGGGGGATAGCGTGAACGATTTCGAATCCAACGTCGCAACGGGCGGCGTTCCTGTTGTGGACGCATTTGGTGTACCGCTCACAGCAACTGGAGAAGTACCAATGGTGATCGACCCAGATGCCGCTAGCGGTTATTCCAACCGTGACGTGGAGAGATTCCTAACAGAAGACCGCCGACCCGACACCCGACGCGGCGAGTTTGCCCGCGACCGGGCCCGCGTTCTTCACAGTTCGGCGCTCCGGCGTTTGGGCGCCAAGACTCAGGTGCTAAGCCCAAGCACGGGTGACTTTGCGCGAACTCGTTTGACTCACTCTTTAGAAGTTGCCCAGATTGGTCGCGAGATGGCCGGAGACCTGGGGCTTGACCCAGACCTTGTTGACATGGCGTGCCTGGCACACGACCTCGGCCACCCGCCCTTTGGTCACAACGGAGAGCTGGCACTCAACAACTGGGCCAGCGAGTTTGGTGGATTTGAGGGCAATGCGCAGACTCTTCGTTTGCTAACTCGCATTGAGCCAAAGGTTTTCACCACCGATGGTCGTAGCCTCGGCCTGAACCTCACGCGCGCTTCGCTCGACGCCACCATTAAGTACCCGTGGAAGCGTTCGCGCGCGCTGGTGGAGGGCGAGGTAACCCAGGCCCCCAAGTTTGGGTTTTACGCGGACGACCAAGATATTTTTGACTGGGTTCGCGAGGGTGCACCAACCAAGCAGAAGTGCGTTGAGGCAATGGTCATGGACTTTGCCGACGACGTTGCATATTCGGTGCACGATTTTGAAGACGCCATTGTGGCCGGTTACGTGAATCTTTTGGAACTTGCCGACCCGGCCAGTGAATACAACTTGCTTACCAAGGCGTCGGAGTGGAGTGGCGGCAAGTACACCGCACTGCAACTTGCCGAGGGTCTAGACCGCCTGCGCCGCATGGAACACTGGCCGTTGCTTTATTCGGACACTCAAGCACATCACGCCGGATTGAAGAACCTCACCAGCAGCCTCATTGGTTCGTTCGTGAGCCGCACCACCGAAGCGGCAGCGGCTCAGGGAAGAGTCACTAGATACAGTGGCGTGATTAACGTGCCCGAAGACGTGTTGCTTGAGATTGCCGTTCTAAAGGGCGTGGTTGCGGCATTCCTCATGACCCACGAGAGTCGAAAGCCGTACTACGAATACCAGCGCGCGATTCTGGGCGAACTGGCTTCGGCGTTACTCAGCCTGAATGGTCGAGAACTGGATTCTTTCGCATCCGCCGCCTGGGCAAAGGCGCGCACCGAAGAGCAGGAATACCGCGTGATTGTTGACCAGGTTGCCTGCCTAACGGATCAGAGTGCAATCAAGTTGCACCACCGTTTAGTAACCAAGGGGGACTAGTTGCCCGCTAGCCAGTGGGCGCAATGCCCGAGGGCAACCATCGGTGCAATCTAGGATATGGGTATGGCAGGCAAGATCCGCGCGAGCGACATTGAAGAGGTGAAGGCTCGCGCCAACATTGCAGATGTGGTTGGGGAGTACGTTCAACTCAAGACCGCATCGGTTGGGTCACTCAAGGGGCTTTGCCCCTTCCACGACGAAAAATCGCCCAGCTTTAACGTTCGCCCATCCCAGGGTTTTTACCACTGCTTTGGCTGTGGCGAGGGTGGCGACGTTTATAAGTTTTTGCAGCAGATTGAAGGACTCACGTTCACTGCCGCGGTTGAGGCGCTAGCCGCCAAAATTGGTTACACGCTCACCTATGAGGCGGGCGGCAAAGAAGACACCGGTTCCGGTGTACGCACCCGCGTTTTGGAGGCCAACCAGGCTGCTGCCGACTACTACCTGCAGCAGCTCTACACCGATGAAGGTGCATTCGCGCGCGACTTTTTGAAGGGCCGCGGGTTTGATCGGGCAGCGGCCGAGCACTTTGCTATTGGCTACTCGCCCAAGGGTTGGAGCGGCTTGACCGACCTTCTCAAGTCCAAAGGTTTCGGCATTGATGAGCTTGTCACCGCGGGGCTTGCCGCCCACAGCGACAAGGGTGGCTACGACAAGTTTCGTGGTCGACTCATGTGGCCCATCAAGGATGTTGGTGGTTCGGTTATTGGATTTGGTGCTCGCAAACTTTATGACGACGACAATGGACCAAAGTATTTGAATACGTCCGATACCCCCGTTTACCACAAGTCCCAGGTGCTCTACGGAATTGACTTGGCTCGTAAGGACATCACCAAACAGCAGCAGGTGGTTGTGGTTGAGGGATACACCGACGTAATGGCTTGCCACTTGGCGGGCATTACTACCGCGGTTGCCACCTGCGGAACAGCATTCGGCGACGACCACATTCGTATTCTCAATCGGATGCTAGGCAATGCCGCCGTGCCTGCCGAGGTCATCTTTACCTTCGACCCCGACGCTGCCGGTCAAAAAGCGGCAATGCGAGCCTTTGAAGACAGTCACAAGTTCCTGGCTCACACCTTTGTGGCGGTGGGTTCAAACGGTCTTGACCCCAGCGATCTGCGACAGCAACAGGGCGACGAAGCCGTTCGCAGCATGATTCAAAACAAGCGACCGCTGTTTGAGTTTGCGATTCGTCAGAAACTTTCGCTTTTCAACCTAGATTCGTTGGAGGGAAGAGTTTCCGCAACGCGGGCCGCGGCACCGGTCATCGCTGGAATCCGCGATGAAGCGCTTCGGCCCGCCTACATTCGCGAGTTGGCCGGCTGGGTGAACTTGCCACCCGACGAAGTTTCACGGATTGTGCAGGACGGCATCCGTGCAAAAAAGGCCAGCGATGTGTCTAGCCTGAGAACCGATCGTGCCAATGCTGCAGCAACAGCCACTGCGTTTGATAACCCACCGCCGGAAGGGGGCTTGCCTCCGGATTTGGCAGATGGATCAGCCGCGGCAGTGGCCCAACCGAATTACCCGCCCGTAAACCTCAACGACCCGGTAAACCTGATTGAGCGCCAAACCCTGGAGGTACTGGTGCAGTGTCCGCAGGCATTTAATCAGGCGCAACTCCAACGCATCGTTGCCGCGGGGATGAGCGCTCCCGCGCATTCGGCCATTTTGGGTGCGCTCTTGCCCGCACTTCAAAAGGAATCCGAAACCTGGTTGGGGCGTATCGAACAGTGTGTTCCAGTTTCACTACTCGGCGAACTGCGTGGCATTGCCGCCAAGGCGTTGCCGGTTGCTAACGAGCAGCAGTTGGATGCCTACGCGGCCGGTGTGGTTGGAAAGGCCATGGAACGAACTTTGGCGCGCGAAAAAGCCGACGCGCTAGCGTTGCTGAGGCGAACCGATGCTACTGCACAACCGGAGGAGTACCTGGCGGTTCAGCAAAAGCTCATGCAGCTTGAGAACGAACGCCGCGCGCTCATGGGAGCTCGAGCGTGATAAATCGAGCTTTGGTGGCTATCGAGCCAAAAAGTTTTCCGGAATACGAGGCCGCCGTTGTTGAGTCGGGTGGCGTAGTTAGCCCACTCGGCCCCGATGTGACCGCTCTGGTTTGGACCGACTACGCACAACCGCTTGCCTTGGCGGAGGCGCTACATGCCAACCCACAGCTGGAGTGGGTCCAACTGCCATTTGCCGGAGTGGATGCGTTTGATGAAGTGCTTAAGCATCCGGTGAGGTTCACATCCGCCAAGGGGAGCTATCGCGAACCCGTGGCCGAACACGCGCTCATGCTTTGCATGGCACTAGGCCGCAAAATCCCCGAACGAGTGCGCGCCAATTCCTGGGGCAAGAAGTTTGCGGTTTCGCTATACGACGCAAATGTACTGATTCTAGGTGCCGGTGGCATCACAGAAGAGCTAATCAAACTGCTCACGCCATTCAGAAGTAACGTAACCGTGGTTCGTAACCGTAAATTGCCCATCGATGGGTGTTCCAAGGTGGAAACGCTTGATCGACTACCGCACTTACTCGCGGACGCGGACTTTGTGATCTTGGCTTGCGCACTCACCGACCAGACCCGCGGGTTGTTCAACGCACCAATGCTGGCAAAGCTGAAACCCGAGGCATACCTGGTGAATATTGCCCGCGGCCCCGTGGTGGTGACCGCGGATTTGCTCGATGCGCTGAAGCGGGGCGTGCTGGCCGGTGCCGCGCTAGACGTAACCGACCCGGAACCGTTGCCCGATGGGCATCCGGCCTGGTCTGAACCAAACTTGCTGATTACTCCGCACACCGCCGACACCAACTCCATGGTCAAGCGTATGTTTGCAGTGAGGTTACGCGAAAACGTGGCGGCTCACCTGGGCCGTGGCGATTGGGTGGGGTTGGTTGACCCGAATCTGGGTTATTAGGGCTTGCGCCGCGCTGCAATCACCTTTGAGTAAGTTCCGAAACGCCTAGACAAACTGATTTGGGTTTGCCGTTCTTTTTTGCTAATCTATTCAGGTGCCGAAAGGCACTTTTCCTCGATAGCTCAATTGGCAGAGCATTCGGCTGTTAACCGGAGGGTTCTTGGTTCGAGTCCAAGTCGGGGAGCCATATAGTCAGAAAAGCTATAACGCTTAGGAGGACTCTTGCTTCAGTGGGTCCTCGGCAAAAAGTGGCTTCCAGAAATCATTTTCACCGCTGTGGCGTTTGCCACATTCCCTGTAATAGATTTCTACATTCAAGGCCTAAACGGGCTATTCCTATCCCTTGCGCTTTGCGCCTCCGTATTCTTTTTTCGACGACTGAGTTTCGTGGCTCCGCTACTGATCGTTGGTGCCTCGGTTGGGAATGTTCTTCTCGGACTCGCACCACTCATCTCATCGGCGGTATCGGCGGTAACTCTGTTTTTGGTTGCCACTTTTGGCAAGCGCCTTTCCAGCCTGCTGACCTTGGTTGCAGTTGCCGCGGGCGGTTTCTTTGAGGCTTGGAACGCAACGTTCAACCGTCCGCTTTCCAACGTGATCTACGGCGTGAGCATTTACAACGAGTCGGGACGTTGGGCGGCATTCGGTTTTGCCGGGGTAACTGTTGCCTGCGTAGTCACGGTGGCCTGGTTGGCAGGTGCCTTTTGGCGCGAGAACTCCATGCAACGGCAGGCGTCGCGACAGCGCGACTATATAACCAAGTTGAACCTGCGCACCTCGCTTGACTCCGCCGAACTCAACGAGCGCTTCAGTATCGCTCGCGACCTAAACGAACTCGTCATGCAGCGCATTTCTGCAATGCTCACCATTTCCGACGGCGCTAGGTATGCGGCAAAGGTGGATGCCTCGGTAGCGGTTCGTAACCTAGATCGCCTAGCCGAGATGATTCGCGGTGTGCACGATGAAATGCGCCGCCTCTTTGAGATGCTCAACATGAGCGTTGCTGTTGCGGTTGCACCACCGAGCCTTGCTGACCTCGAAGACCTCGCAACTCAATATCGTGCTGCCGGCTACCCAACCAGAATCACTCACCACGGGGCAGTGTTGCAGCTGATTCCGTCGGCCGAGCTGAACATCTATCGCATTGTTTACGACGCCATGGAAAATGTTCAAAAACACGCCCCGTTGGGAACGTCCATCGATGTAGACCTAACCTGGAGCCAACAGGGACTTCAGGTGCTGGTCAAGGACAACGGTATTGAGTTTGCCGCCAAAGCCGAGGGCGGTGTTCCCCAGTCTTACGACCACCACGAAGATCTGATGGCGTTAACTCAAGAAATCACGGGTCACGGCATTGCCGCTATGCGCGATCGCGCACAGCTGTTTCAAGGAAATGTTGAGGCTCGCAAAGTTCCCGGTGTAGGTGTCACAGTGAACGCAATTTTCCCCGAAGTGCAGGCGCATCTTGCGGAGGCCAACCAATAGTGGCTAGTCCCATTCGTGTTGGTCTCGTATTTGGAAACCGTGCCATTCGCGAGGGGCGGAGAATGCTGCTGGAATCCGACTCTGCTTTCGACATTGTTTATGAAGAATCCAACGGAAATGCGGCCGTTGATGCTCTTTCGGAAATAGCCGTTGACGTGGTTTTGGTAGACAACCGACTAGTCGGTATTGCCGGTACCGAAATGATTCAGCGCTTTCACCGCCGGAACTTCGCGCCGGGCGCAAGCCTCCCTTCGTTTGTGCTAACGGGGCCGTTTTCGTCGGTGGAGTTGGCTCTTCAGGCGGTTCGTTGTGGCGCAACCGATTTGGTGACCGAAGAGGACAGCCCCGAAAACATCATTGAGTCACTCAAGGCTGCCGCCGGAGCCGAAACCAAATTGAACTGGGAAACCATGCGCAAGGCATTTGAAGCAGCGGGTGTTGCCTCGGGTTCCAATCAGCGATGGCTGTTACGACTGACCGACCTTGAATCGGACGAGCGAGCTGTGCTCGATGCAATTGTTGCGGGTTCAGCGCTTGACGACATTGGGAAAGCCGCCGGGCTAACTGCGCCGCGAGTGAGGTCCGCGCTCGATGTAATGCAGCAGAAACTGGGTCAGGTTACCAGATCGCAGTTTGCTCTTGCTCTCCACGAAGCTGGGCTACTCCAGCCGCGCAACTAGTTGACGCCTTGAGGCCGGGGGCTTAGCCCTCAAGCTTGTCTTTACCGGGAAGCCAGCTTAGGCCGGGTTTGCCCCAGTTGTTTAGCATCACAATCTTCCTTGCGTCACTGTGATGGGGCTCGGCGAGCCTATCAACGTATAGTGTGCCGTTTAGGTGATCAAATTCGTGCTGGAAAATGCGCGCCAACCAACCGGTGGCCTCAATGTGCAATGGCTTCTGCTCCAGAGTTAAACCGGTGAGAATCACGTGGTCGGCGCGTTTGAGTGGGAAGCGTTCTCCAGGAACGCTTAGGCAGCCTTCCTGTTCGGTGTCCCAGTCGGCTTCGCCGGTTGGAATGGCGCCAACTTCCAAAACCGGGTTGATGACCTCGCCACGAACTGGATTTCCCGCTTCGTCTTCGTAGTCATACACAAAAACTCTGAGGCCAACGCCAACCTGGGTTGCAGCTAGGCCAACGCCGGGTGCTTTGTCCATGGTCACAAACAAGTCTGCAACTAGGTTGGCAAGATCTTGATTGAACTCGGTAACCTCGGCGGCTCGCTCGTGAAGAACCGGCTCGCCGGTGATGCAAATATTTCTAACTGGCATTCTGCAAATTTACCCCACTCGCCATTTCTCCAAATGGCATTACGGGGCTAGCAAGGTAGGCTGGATTAATACCTTTCAAGGGAATTTTTTGAATGCACATCTACACCGGTTTAGATTCGCGCGGCTTGGCTATTTGCTTAGCGCTTATTGGTGCCGTGGCATTAGCTTTTGGCGCCCAATTTCAGAATGACGCCGTTGGAGAGCAGCAGGGCAAAGCCTCCAAAACTAGTGGTTCGCTCAACATCAAGCAGTTACTTTCACTGGTCCGCAGACCGCGTTGGCTGGCCGGCACCGGAATGATTGGCCTGGCTCTGGTGTTCCAAATCGGAGCTCTTTCTATGGCACCGCTCATTGTGGTTCAACCACTCGGTGCAATTGCCCTGGTTATCACCTCGCTGTTGAATGCGCGCATCACAAAAACCAAACTCAACAAAATCACCTGGGTGGCAATTGCCCTCTGCGTTGGGGGAGTTGGTGGGTTTGTAACCACTGCATCCACCATTGCACGCGAAATTGTGCTCACCGATGACCTGCTCTGGCAGGTAATCATTTTGCTGGCCATCATCCTTGCCGTGCTGATCACGTTGATGGCTCGCCGTGGTCGAGATGCCAAGGCGCTGCACTTTGTGATTGGTGCGGGTGTGCTCTACGGGTTTGTGGCTACCCTCACCAAAGTAGTGATTCAGCGTATTTACCAAGGGCAGTTTGAATGGCTCACGCTATTTTGCTTGGCCCTGCTTGGCTGCGCCGTGGCATTGGGCGGTTGGTTTGTGCAGAGCGCTTATTCTTCCGGACCGCCAGACCTGGTGATTGCCGGACTCACGGTTATTGACCCCATGGTTGCCGTGTTGATTGCCGCCACTGTTCTCGGCGAAGCCAATACCGCCAACATACTCACAGTGATCATATTTCTCGTGTGTGCTGCGGCGGCAATCCTTGGTGTTCTGCTACTTTCCCAGTTCCACCCACAAGTGCTGCTGGCCAAGCGCAAAGCACAACTCTGGGCACGGCGCAAGCGTTTCTAGGCTTCGAACGCTAAAATTGTGGGGTCTTAGTTTCAAACAAAGGACCTGTTTAAATGGCTTCTGAAGGCTCCATGCCTGGCCGCCTGAAAATCGTTATCGGTTGCGACACTTTTCCGCCCGACATTAACGGAGCGGCCCGATTTGCCGAAAGACTTGCCGGCGGTCTCGCACGCAGGGGACACGAAGTTCACATCATTGCTCCGGCATTCTCTAGCGCGCATGGCACTTTCACCGAAGTGCACGATGGCGCCACAATGACCGTGCACCGCATCAAGTCTTATAAGCTGCCACAGCACGCCACGCTGCGCTACACGCTGCCGTTCACGCTCACGCGCGACCTCGGCCGAATCCTCAAGAGTATTGGTCCCGATGTGGTTCACATTCAGAGCCACCTGATCATGGGGCGTTTCTTGGTTCGAGCGGCCAAGAAGCAAAACATTCGCATGGTGGCAACCAACCACATCATGCCCGAAAACCTAATCAAGTACTCGGTTGTAATTCCGGGTTTCTTGGAAAAGGCCGCCATGAAGTGGGCCTGGGGCGACGCCGGCCGGGTATTGCGACAGGTTGACGCGGTGACCACCCCTACCCGCCGTGCTGCAGAACTGCTTACTGCGGCAACAGGCATTCAGGGAGTGCACGCTATTTCCTGCGGAATCGATGCGTCTCGCTTTGCCAATGAAACGCCAACCAGCAACAAGGAACCACGCATTCTGTTTCTTGGTCGCCTCGACTACGAAAAGCACATCCACAACTTACTCAAGGCTGTTGCCGCGCTTCCTGCAGACCTCAAGCCAATTGTTGAGCTGGTTGGCAAGGGCGGCGAGCAGGCTCACCTGGAACAACTGGCTACCGATTTGGGTATTCGTGACCGGGTTATTTTCTACGGCCACATTTCGGAAGAAGAATTGCCCAAGGCGTACGAACGCTGCACCCTTTTTGCCATGCCTTCCATTGCAGAGTTGCAGAGCATTGCAACCATGGAAGCCATGGCTAGCGGCAGGCCCGTGGTTGCCGCCGACGCCATGGCGCTGCCTCACCTTGTGCACAACGGTGACAACGGCTACCTTTTCCCGCCAGATGACATTGATGCCTTTGCGGATCGACTCAAGCGCATTCTCACAGCCGACGAAGCCGAGTTGGAGCGCCTTAGCGAGAACTCGCTGTATTTGATTCAGGCCCATGACATTCAGCGCACACTAACTATTTTTGAAGACCTCTACCGCGCGCAGGCCGTTGATTCCGCACAAACCGCTTACAACACGGCGGAGTACAACGAACCGATCGGCCGGCTTAGTGAGTCACTCCATCAGCAGATGCAGGGTCTTAAGAAGCGAGTCGAAGCGCTATCGGAAGCCGTTGAAGATGCGGCAGACACCATCAAGGACCGCATCGATGAGGCGCGCGACGATGTGCGCGAGAAGCTCGAAGAGGCTCGCGACGAAGTTAAAGCTCAGGCCAAACGCGTGAACCGGAAAGTGAAGAGCACGGTTCGTAAGGCAAAGAAGCGAATTCAAGGCGGCGACCAGTAGCTACTTGCGGCCCTTGAAACGGGCGCAGATGGCTTTCGGTAGGCTGTTACTTGGTGCAGGGGGAGTTAGCTCAGCCGGTTAGAGCAGCGGACTCATAATCCGTCGGTCACGGGTTCAAGTCCCGTACTCCCTACCAAGTGCCCGTTACAGATCTCGAGCGATTTCCTCCAGTGCAGCATGGATCTGAGCAATCCTCGCAGCCGATTCTGGTTTCATAACTGTGCTTCGAATAATCTTTACCTGCTCGGTATCGCGAATCAGTTGGTGTCCTCGCAACAGAAGGGCATCGGCGGAGACCACATAAGTGGCAAGGTGAAGTTGTTGCTCGGCCGGTAGGTTGCCGGCAACGTCAAACAATCTCTGGCTAGCGGCTGACACGGCAGACATCGAGGTGCGGTTTGGGAAGTAGGTCACGATGTCCAGTTCCGGTGTTTGGTATGGGACTAACACTGTGGACTCTCGGAGCAATTGCGCCCATTCCAAAGCTCCAGCGCGATTTACGCTCAGTTCCTGGCCTAGACCGCTTTCGTTTAGAGGTAAAACTTCGAGTGTGAGCCACAGGGCAGCTGCAGCAGCACCAGCACGAGAGCATTCCAGCGAGATCTCGCCCAGGTGGAGTTCATCCGAAGAAAAGTAGGTGTAGGGCGAATCATGCTTGTAGTGCCGCCCAACCGAGGGGTCCGCAAAAAGCACGGCACCGCAACCATACGGCTGGAGTCCGTGTTTATGAGGATCAACCACAATGCTGTCGACCATGGAAATGGATCGATACGGTGCCGAAGCCACCCCGGTTGGGGAATCGTTTGCAATCAGTGCATAGAAACCGCCGTATGCGGTATCCAAATGCACGCGAGAACCATAGGCCCTGGCCAAGCGCACAATCTCGGGCAACGGGTCTAGTGCACCGAGCCCAGTAGTACCTAAAGTGGCAACCACTGTGCCTATGGTGCCTGTTTTGAGTTCCGACTCAAGAGCACCCAGGTCCATTCGCCCGTTTGAGTCAACGGATACTTTGACGCCATCCACCCCTAGGACTCCGCACATTCGTGAATGAGTGTAGTGGGCATCTGCGCTATAAGCGATGCGCTTACCGGGGTGGGATTCTCGAGCCACCCACAGCGCCTCAAGGTTGGCAATGGTTCCACTGGAAGTGAGGTGTCCAAGATGATTTTCAAAACCGAACATTTTGGCCAACCGCGCCACAACGCTCTTTTCCATCTCGGCTGTTGCCGGTCCGCCGTCGAGCGCATGGTTGTTTGGATTGATTAGCATTGCCGATAGATAGCCCAGAATCGCAACCGGGTGAGGGGGTTTCAGCATTTGACCAACGTAGTTGGGGTGGCCAAATGGAAAGTTATTGGTGAGTCGACCCTGCAGTTCGTAAAGTGCGTTTTCCAGAGACCCGTCGCTTACTTGCAACGAAGGATGTTCCGCGTATTCTCCGAACTGGCTCATCCAGTTTTGGTGCGCGGCTAAAACTTTGGGAATCCATAGGTTGAGGTCAGTCACGCAAAACTCCCTTGTTCCCAAATGATTTTTCGAGTTTATCGACATGCGTGTTTGGCGCTTGGGGGTTAGGGCCTTTAGCCCCTGCCGTTTGATTACAAATCGATAACAACAGTAAGCGTAATCGCTTGCAAATTCGCTCCAAATCTAACCACCATCTAGCGTTTAAAGGCACCGCCACTACACCGTGAAAGGCCATTACGTGCAACTTCTTCCAAACTCCAAGACGCTAAAGCATGCCCTTGCGGTTTTCACTTCGTTGGTCATTTCAGTTGCCGGTGGGCTGGTGGCTGCTCCGCCAGCGTTGGCTGCTATTCCAGACTCGGTGAATGTAACCGTGCACTACAACCGCCCAAATGGTGACTACACGGGCTGGAACGTTTTTGTGTGGAAGAACATGAATTCGGGCACCGATGGCTCCAGCGCGGTCTTCAACTTTGATCAGCCAGATGACGCTTTTGGCAAGGTGGCAAATGTCACCATGAGCGGTCTTACCGGTTACGACAGTCTGGGGATCATCATTCGGCTCGGCGACTTTGCTAAAAAGGACACCGCCGCTGGTTGGGCCAATAACGGCGACCGATTCATAACCAATTTTGACGCCAAGGGAAATGCAGAGGTTTGGCTGGTGCAAGGCGACGAAAAGATTTATCAGCAAGCTCCAGTGGTTCAGCAAGCCGGTCCAAAAATTCTCAGTGCCGCACTCACATCAAACACCACACTCTCGGTGTTGTTGAACACCAAGTACAAACTCACCGGCACCGCTGGCGAGGGATTCACCGTTACCGGTTCCAAAGGTGTGGCAACCATCGCTGGAGTGGCATTGCCTGCCGGTCAGACCGAATCAAGCACGGTTCTCATCACCTTGAGCAACCCAATTGATGTGGCTCAGAGCTACACGGTTTCGCACACCTCGCTAGGCAGTGCAACTGTGAATGCCACAACCATTTACGACACCAAGTGGTTCAACAACAACTTCACCTATACCGGCAATGACCTTGGCAACACCTACTCCAGGGAACAGACTCAGTTCCGAGTTTGGGCTCCCACCGCACAGGAAATGAAACTGGTTTCCTATGGCACCTGGACTAAGGGAAGCACTCCAGCCGTGGTTTCGGAAACTGCCATGACCAAAGACGTAAACGGCACCTGGGTTACCACCGTAAACGGTGACCAGAATCTGTTGATTTACACCTACAAGGCAAAGTTTGGCACCAAGTGGAACGAGGCGGTTGACCCTTACGTGCGAGCAACCACCATCAATGGCGCGCTTGGCGTTGTGGTTGATTTGAACGCAACCACCCCAAAGACCTTCGCCGCTACTCCAAAGCCCACGTTCAGCGGTAAGTCCACCGACGCAGTGTTTTACGAGGCCAATGTTCGGGACGCAACCATCGATGCCAGCAGTGGGGTTGACGCCTCTCTGCGTGGCAAATTTCTTGGGTTAATCCAGCACGGAACCACTGCTACCAACGGCAAGACGCCAACCGGAATTGACGCCATTAGAGACCTGGGCGTAACTCACGTGCAGCTGCTGCCAATCTTTGACTTTGCAAGCGTTGATGAATACCAGAACAACCAACAGAACTGGGGCTACGACCCTCTCAACTACAACGTTCCCGAGGGTTCCTATTCCACCGATGCCAGCAACCCGGTAACTCGCATTACCGAACTCAAGCAGTTGATCCAGGGCATGCACTCGGCCGGCTTGCGAGTGGTCATGGACGTGGTTTACAACCACGTGTCCTCGGCCAGCGAGTTCAGTTTTGAACAGCTGGTTCCGGGCTACTTCTTTAGGCTCGACCCAATCTCCGGTGACCTGGCAAACGGCACGGGCTGCGGTAACGAAGTTGCCTCCGAGCGTCCGATGGTTCGAAAGTTCATTGTTGACTCGGTTGAGTACTGGACAACCGAATACGGCATGGATGGCTACCGCTTCGACCTGATGGGCATTTTGGACGTAACCACCATGAACCAGGTACGCGCAATGCTCGACAAGATCGACCCAACCATTCTGGTAATTGGTGAGGGTTGGAACATGGGAAGTGTGCTGAGTGACTCCCAGAAGGCAGATCAGCCAAACCTGGCATCCATGCCGGGAATTTCCGCCTTCAACGACGGCATACGCGATGGCATTAAGGGTTCGGTATTTAACGCTTCGGAACGCGGCTACGCCCAGGGCAAACTTGGCAACAGTGGCACGGTGAAGGAAGGAATTGTTGGCAACGTTCCATACGGTTCCGGCATTGGCGGCGGTTGGGGCCTAACCCAGCCCGGACAGAGCGTGAACTACGTTGAGGCACACGACAACCTCACACTGTTTGACAAGCTAAAGGCCAGCATGGATGGTGCCTCGTCCGCCAAGATCAAGAAGATCTTTGAACTGTCGTCTTCTATTGCCATCTTGGCTCAGGGGCTTCCATTTATTCACTCCGGTCAGGAGTTCATGCGCACCAAGCAGGGCAACGACAACAGTTACCAGGCCGGGGATGCAATCAACTCCCTGAAGTGGAACACCCGCACTGCCAACGCCGATGTGGTGAACTACTTCAAGGGCCTAATTGCTATTCGCTCGGCACACCCAGCTTTCAGGCTCGACACCACCGACAAGGTGCGTGCCGGCCTCAAGTTCATCAATGCCAAGCGAAGCGTGGTTGCCTACCAGTTGAACGGCTCCGTTTCGGGTGATTCTTGGTCCACTATTTTTGTGGCCCACAACCCCAACGCCAAGAGTGTTGTGGTCAAGCTTCCAGGCAAAGGAAATTGGCAGATTGTGGTTTCCGGTGGCAAGGCCGGGTTGAACACAATAAAGACTCTGCGCAACGCAGCCTCGGTTCCGGTTCCGGCTCAGTCAACCATGGTGGTGCACAACTAGTTCGGTGGGCTTAGTAAACTTTCCCCTGAAAGTTTCAACATCGAAAGCTGGTTTCAATGGCAAACCAAGAGCAAGCGGGCCAACACGACATTGTGGCTAAGCCGCTAAAGCACCCTTGGCGCTTGGTGGCAGCCAGTGTGTTGGCAATGTTGTTGGGTGCCGTGGTTTGGTCCATGGTCACCTCACCGAATATTCGTAAAGAAGTTATTGCGCAATATCTCTTTGACCCTCTGATTTTGCAGGGTGCTGGGCTGACCGTTTGGCTCACAGTGCTTTCAATGGTCATTGCAACTATCTGGGCTGTGGCTCTTGCCGTAATGAAGCTTTCGGAAAACCGTTTGTTGCGCGTGATTGCAACCGGCTACATAGAGTTTTTCCGTGGCACACCGTTGCTGCTTCAAATAGTGTTCTGGGGATACTTGGGCATTATTTACCCAAGCATTGTGGTGCAGATTCCGTTTACAAACCTGGTGCTCTTCAACCAACCCACCAGCATTGTGATCTCCTCTTTCAGCGCCGGACTAATTGCTCTCTCGCTAAATGAAGCCGCATACGCCGCGGAGATTGTTCGTGCCGGTATTCTCTCGGTAGATCCCGGTCAGGCCGAGGCTGCAAAGTCTTTGGGTATGAGCAGCTGGTACACCATGCGCAGGGTGGTATTGCCGCAGGCCATGCGCGTGATTATTCCGCCAATGGGCAATGAAACCATCTCCATGCTCAAGAGCACATCTTTGCTTCAGGTAATTGCTGTGGCCGAGTTGTACACCACCGCAACTCAAATCTCCTCTCAAAACCTGGCTCAGATTGAACTTCTGGTGGTTGCCGCTTTCTGGTACTTGGTGATGAACACCATTCTCGGTTTCCCGCAGCGCTACCTAGAGAAGCGATTCGGGCGCGGGTTCACTAGAACCAATGCCTTGGTTCGCACCAGAAAGGTGGCAACCAATGGCAACTAGTCTGTCCAAAGCTAAAAGCGAACCAATGGTTCGCGCTCTTGCGGTTCGTAAGAGTTATGGATCAAACGAGGTTCTGAAGAGCATCACGCTCAATGTTCAGCAAGGCGAAGTGCTCTGCTTGCTTGGTCCTTCCGGCTCTGGTAAATCTACCTTTCTTCGTTGCATCAACCATCTAGAGGGCATTGATGGTGGTCGCATCTACGTGGGCGATGACCTGATGGGATACCGCAATCAAGGCGACGTGCTTTACGAGCTTCACCCCAAAGAGATCGCCAAGCAGCGTCAGCGGATTGGCATGGTGTTTCAACGTTTTAACCTGTTTCCGCATCTAACGGCTCTGGAAAACGTGATCGAAGCGCCGGTTGGCGTGGCCGGAATTCCTAAGACCGAGGCAATCGCCAAGGCGCAGGCCTTGCTCGCACGCGTTGGTTTGGCCGAGAAAGCGGATCACTACCCAAGCCAGCTTTCGGGCGGTCAGCAGCAACGTGTAGCCATTGCGCGTGCACTTGCAATGGAACCCGAACTGATGCTTTTCGACGAGCCAACCTCGGCCCTGGACCCCGAACTCGTGGGCGACGTACTCGATGTTATGCGGGACCTGGCCAAGAGCGGTATGACCATGATTGTGGTTACTCACGAAATTGGTTTCGCCCGAGAGGTTGCGGACACAGTGGTGTTCATGGACCAGGGAGTTGTGGTTGAGGCCGGAACGCCGAAGCAGGTTTTGGATCAGCCACAGCAAGAGCGCACCAAGGCCTTTCTCCGCAGCGTGCTTTAACCATCGATGAATATCGGTAGGCAGACGTTTTCGTCAACCAAAGTTGCGAGTTTGTAAAGATTTAGTTACGCATTGGCGTTGTGCTTAGAAAATCATTCGAATTCGAATAGCCTTACCGAGTAAACAAATACTTTAGGAGCGTTTTCGTTGAAGAAAATTCTTGGAATCACCTCTGTGCTCGCGGCATCGGCGTTGTTGCTTGCCGCTTGCGCCACCGCAACCCCAACCCCCACCAACACTTCGGCAAATTCCGCGGTAGACACCGCGGCAGCCAAGTTGCTGCCAGCTAAGTACAAGACCGCCGGCATTAACGTTGCTTCCGACATTCCTTACGCTCCTATGGAGATGTTTGATGCCAAGAACAACCCAATCGGCTTTGACGTAGACCTTGCAAACGCCATTGGCGCAAAGCTGGGCGTGAACATTTTGTTCCAGAAGCAGGCCTTCGACACCATCATTCCTTCGTTGCAGGCAGGTAAGCACGACGTTGCGATGAGCTCTATGAGCGACACCACCGACCGACAGAAGGTTCTGGACTTTGTTGACTACTTCAACGGTGGGGCCAGCATTTTGGTAGCTAAGGGTAACCCAAACGGCATCAAGGCCATTGGCGACCTTTGTGGCAAGCCAGTTGCTGCAGAGAATGCCACCTGGGAAGTTGACCTGCTGAAGAGCACCAGCGATGACTGTGTAAAGGCAGGCAAGGCTGCGGTTCAGATTCTTGGTCTTCCGGGCGACACCGACGCCCAGAACGCCGTTCGTTCGGGTAAAGCAGTTGCCTACCTGGCCGACTCGCAGCTTGCCGCCTACACTGTGAAGATTGCCGGCGATGGCAAGTACTTTGACTTGGTAATTGACCCTGCAAGCCCATTCGGTTACGAGAGTGGACTGATTGGCGTTGGAGTTCTCAAGGCAAACACCGGCCTAACCGCTGCTATTCAGGCCGCGATCCAGTCGCTGATGGACGATGGCACCTACGACGCCCTTTTGAAGAAGTGGAACCTCGAGTCCTTCAAGGTTGACTCCGCTAGCGTAAACGGCACCAAGTAGTTAGAAAAGTTGAAGTGGCGGTGGGCCTAGCCCGCCGCCACTTTGCATTTAATACAGGTTTCGGCGGTTAGGGTTTTGTGACCACGCCGTTCACGCTGTGGCGAATCACTCGGGCGTTCACAAGTTCGGTGGGGGAAGCATTGACTAAGTCAACATCCCACTCCACCCATGTGGAGCCAGCAATACCCAGTGGGGCCTCTAGTCCTATCTGAAGAGCGCCATTCTGCGAGTAGCAACGAATGGCCTCTGGCACGGCCAAGGCCTGTTCTGGGGCGTCTTGGCGAGTTATTGCTTGATAAAGGCCGTGTAACGGATTGGGATCCGAAACTGGCCAATCGGAACCAAAACTTACAACAACACCTGCCTCTAGCAGTGTGGCAATGGGGTACATGGCCAAGGTTCGTTCCTCACCAAGTACTTCCTTGAGGGCCTCGCGCTCGATTCCGGGTTCCGCCCAGACCGGTTGCTGGCAAACCACCACGCCAAGTCGGCGCATGCGTTCGAGGTCTGAGTGGTCGATCAACTCGGCGTGCGCAATCACGGGCCGGCGATCCACGGGGCCGTTGCAATCATCGATGTATTGAATGGCATCCAGCGCTTGGGACACCGCCGCATCACCAATCGCATGGAAGTGCAACTGGAAACCCGCGGAGTCGGCGGCCAACGCCAGCTCCTCAAGTGCAACCTGCTCCCAGAGCACGGTTCCGGTTTTGAAATTGCTTTGGTGCCCGCAGTAGGGCTGTTTCAGCAACGCCGTTTGCGAACTCAGAACACCATCCACAAAGATTTTGATGGTGTTGCAGCTGAGTAGCGGATGAGCTGCCGCTCGAACGGCGGAGCGTGTTGCCTTGGCAAACTGCAGGTCTTCTCGCCAGTTGTTGGGCGAAATTCTTGGAGCAAGATTCACAAACATACGAAGCAGATCACGAGCGGCCGCCTCAAGATAAACCTCCGGCATACCGCGGTCAATCCAGGCTTCTTGAACTGCAACCACGCCGTTGCCCAACAGGCGAGTCTGGGCTCTATCCAAAGCCGCCAAATCCGCATCGATGGATGATTTGGGCTGGTGGTTGTAAATCAGGCTCATGGCGTCCCACTCGTGCACCATCCCGGTTGGCTTGCCAGAGGCGTCAACTTCGAAGTGAGCGTTAGCTAGTTGAGGTGCTGACTGCTCAAAGCCAGCCAAGCGGAGGGCTGCGCTATTTACCCAGATTGCGTGGTGGTCGGAGGCGTGAACCACCACTGGAATAGTTGCCGACACTAGGTCGAGTTGTGCGGCCGTAACTGGCATGCCAGGCAAATTGCGATCCAGTGAACCAGCGTCAAGCCATTGAGTCTCTGGGTTGGTTTCAAGAAATGCGGTAAGAATTTCGAGTGCTGCAGTAACATCCGCCGCAGCGTCAAGGATTGGCCCTTCGGCTTCACGCGAAGCAAACAGCGGATGGCAGTGGCCGTCTACAAATCCCGAGTATCGAAAGTCCATCAGCGGATTTTGGCTATCCGGTCGCGGCGTCGCGTTCGCGGAAATAGCAAGCGGCACAGAGCGATTCGTAGGTGACTTCGAAACCGTCCAGGGCCACCTGGTTGCCCACAAAGATGAACTTGTTGTTGGCTAGGCGCGCGTTAAAAAGTGCCTTTCTGCCGCATCGACAAATGGTTTTGAGCTCTTCAATGCTGTGAGCAATTTCAAGGAGGCGAATGGAGCCGGGAAAGCCAACGGTCATGAAGTCGGTGCGGATTCCAAATGCCAGTACCGGAACGTTATCTCGCACGGCAATTTCTAGAGCTTGGTCAATTTGCGCGGCGCTCAAAAACTGAGCTTCGTCGAGTAACAGACAGGCAACGTCTGCTCCGGTTCGTAGCTGAAGTTCTGCGCGAGCCCTGGCAAAGGTTTCTCTGAGGTTTCCGCCTTCTTCAACCGCAAAATCCACTTCACGAACAACACCGAGTCGGCTAACAATGGTATTTCCACCCTTGGCATCAATTGCTGGCTTAGCAATCAGCACAAACTGGCCACGCTCTTCGTAGTTGTGCGCCGCCTGCAGTAGCGTGGTGCTTTTGCCGCTGTTCATTGCGCCGTAGCGGAAATAGAGTTTGCTCATCACTGCAATATTGCCAGTTGACAGGCCTTAAACGCGCCACTTAGCATTTAGTTACTGCTCAAAAGCCGCCTTTAGTTGGGGCTACTAGTAATCCAGGTCGTAGGGGAAGACGTACCTTGAAAACTAGGAGCTATTTTGCATTACGCCGCAACTGGGCTAGTGGTGATTCACGCCGTTCAGCCTGCGCTCACCCGTCAGGTTCAATGGACTCTGTCGCAGGTGCTAGACGCCGAAATATTCTTGGACTGGACTCCGCAAGCTGGCATCGATGGTTCCCTGCGCGCCGAGTTCCTCTGGGTGGGAAGAGAGTATCACGGCGCTCACATTGCCAGTGCTCTGGCCGGCTGGCACAACATTTACTTTGAGGTGACACAGGATCCAATCAAGAATCACAGCGGCTCACGCTGGTGCCACACTCCGGATCTGGGTATCACCCATCGCACCATTGATGAACTCGGAAACATTGTGATTGGTGAAGACGAAATGCGTGCCGCCCTGCGCCGCGCCGGAAACTCGGTGGGGAAAATCCAGTTGGAGATGCGCACTTTGCTTGCCGAGCCATGGGACAGCATTCTTGAACCACTTCGCCACGCTAACGCAAATGCACGCGCTGTTTGGCTACAACGAGTGGTGTAACCCAAACGGTCAAACAAAAAACGGTCGCCCTTGGGCGACCGTTTTGAAGTTTAAGCTAGCCGTTATAGCTGCGGAAGACCACAACCGCGTTGTGACCGCCAAAGCCAAACGAGTTGCTCATAGCAACCAGATTGCCTTCCGGAAGCATGCGAGGCTCCTTTGGCACGTCTAGCGGAATGGCGGGGTCCTGGTTGTCCAGGTTCAGCGTTGGAGGCGCTACGCGCTCCTTGAGGGCCAGAATGGTAAAGATTGCCTCAATGGCACCGGCACCTCCCAATAGGTGACCAGTAGCGCCCTTGGTGGCCGAGACCACAATGTTGTTTAGGTGATCGCCAAACACTCGCTTTAGAGCGGTGTACTCGGCAATGTCGCCAACCGGAGTGCTAGTTGCGTGGGCATTGATGTGGATCACATCGGTTGGCTTTGCGCCTGCCTCATCCAGGGCTGCCAAAACCGCACGAGCAGCACCGCTACCCTCTGGGTCTGGAGCGGTGATGTGGTAGGCGTCACTGGTAACCGCGCCACCAGCCAGTTCGGCGTAAATCTTGGCTCCACGAGCCTTGGCGTGTTCCTCGAGTTCGAGAACAACGGTGGCACCGCCTTCGCCCATTACAAAGCCATCGCGATCCACGTCGTAAGGACGAGAGGCAGCGGCTGGGTCATCGTTGCGGCGCGAAAGAGCGTGCATCGATGCGAATGCGGCAACTGGAAGCGGGTGAATAGCGGCTTCGCAACCGCCGGCAACCACAATGTCTACTTCGCCGCTGCGAAGGCGATCAATGGCATTGGCGATAGCCTCGGTGCTTGAGGCACAAGCCGAAACGGCAGTGCGCACGCCACCGCGGGCCGAAATATCCATACCAACTGCAGCTGCAGGACCGTTTGGCATGAGCATTGGCACGGTCATGGGTAGAACCCTGCGTGGGCCCTTTTCCTTGAGAGTGTCAAACGCGTCTAGTAGTGTCCAAACTCCGCCAATGCCGGTTGCAAACTCAACGGCCAAGCGCTCCGGCTGCACCTCTGGCTCGCCTGCGTCTTTCCAGGCCTCACGAGCCGAGATCAGCGCGAACTGGCTCGAAGGGTCGAGTCGCTTGCACTCCTGAGGGGTGAGTACCTCGGAGGCTTTTACCTTGGCCTGACCGGCAAAGGTAACGGGAATCTCGTATCTGGCAATCCACTCTTGTTCCAGCGTGGAAATGCCCGACTCACCCGCAAGCAACGCCTTCCATGTGGTCACTGCGTCGCCGCCAAGAGGAGTGGTTGCTCCAATGCCGGTGACTACGATTTTGCCAGTCACGTTGAATTAGCCCTGAGCCGAAGTGATGAAGTTAACGGCGTCGCCAACGGTGATGAGGTTCTTTACCTCTTCGTCAGGAATCTTTACGCCAAACTTGTCTTCTGCGTTTACAACGATGGTCATCATCGAGATCGAGTCGATGTCGAGGTCATCGGTGAACGACTTCTCCAGCTGAACCGAGTCGGTTGCAATGCCGGTCTCGTCGTTAACAATCTCTGCTAGACCAGCAAGAACCTCAGCCTGCGAAAATGCCATTTGTTTCTCCTTTTAGTTGTTGGTGAACCGTATTTAAGTTTAGGGGAGGACCACTACTTGGGCCCCAAAGGCAAGGCCCGCGCCAAAGCCAATTTGTAGTGCAAGTCCGCCGCTCTTGACCTCGCCGCTCTGAAGCAGGGCATCCATTGCCAGCGGAATCGAGGCCGCCGAGGTGTTGCCGGTGTTCACAATGTCGCGTGCCACCACAACCGACTCCGGAAGCTTGAGCTGCTTAGCCAATTCATCGATGATTCGAATGTTGGCCTGGTGAGTAACCAGCGCGGTTAGGTCTTCGGCCTTCACGCCAGCGGCATCGAGGGCCTTCTGCGCGGTCTTGGCCATTTCCCAAACAGCCCAGCGAAATACGGTCTGACCCTCTTGCTTGAGGGTTGGCCAACTTACCTGCTGGTCGCGCAGTTCAATCAACGAACCGGTCATGCTTACCGCATCCCAATGTGAGCCGTCGGAGCCCCAAACGGTTGGGGAGATGCCCGGGGAGTTGCTTGGGCCAACAATTGCGGCACCGGCACCGTCGCCAAGCAGGAACGAGATGCTGCGGTCGGTTGGGTCAATGAAGTCGCTGAGTTTTTCGGCACCAACCACCAAAACGTACTTGGCCATGCCGGAACGAACCAGGGCATCGGCCTGGGCAATGCCGTAGCAGTAGCCCGCGCAAGCTGCCGAAACGTCGTATGCCGGGGCAGGGTTTGCGCCAACTTTTTCGGCAAGCAAGGTTGCCGCCGAAGGGGTTTGGTATGGGTGGGTGATGGTGCTGAATATAACTGCACCAATTTCCTGCGGATCAATACCTGCACGCTGAATGGCCTGGGTGCTGGCGTCAACGGCCATGTCCATCAGGCTGAGGTCTTTGCTGGCGCGGCGGCGGGTCACAATGCCGGTGCGCTGGCGAATCCATTCGTCGCTCGAATCGATTGGCCCGGCTACGTCATCATTGGTGACCGTTAGGTCGCCGCGAGCAGCACCCAGCGAGTAAATGCGGGAGTACTTGACTACGTCGTACTGCTTTAGAACTGGTTGGCTCATGCTTGATCCCATTTACTCGACTTTAGTTGCTGTGATTGCTAATCAGGGTTTGCGCGGCTTCTAGCTGATCCGGTGTCTTGAGGGCCAGGGTCTCGATACCAGGCATGGAGCGCTTGGCTAGACCCACCAGGGTTCCGGCAGGCGCAACCTCAAGGATTGCAGTGACTCCCGCCTCAACCACAGCGGCCATGCATAGATCCCAGCGCACCGGCGACTTAACCTGAGAAACCAACTTGGACACAAACTCGGCACCGGATGCAACCTGAACGCCACCTGCGTTGCTCCAAAGCTTCACCGATGGGTCTGCAACGGGCACACCTGCTGCGTAAGCCTCGAGCGCGGCAACCGCCGGGACCATGTAACGAGTGTGGAATGCTCCCGCAACCTGAAGCGGAATCACTCGCGATCCGGCTGGGGGAGTGGCCTGCAAGGCGGCGATGCCTGTCGCGGAACCAGCGGCAACAATCTGCCCGCCGCCGTTGTAGTTTGCGGGCTCCAGACCTAGCTCGGCAAGCGCGGCCTCAACCACTGCTTGCTCGCCGCCCAGAATGGCAGCCATCGATGTTGGTTCCAGAGCCGCAGCTTTGGCCATTGCTTGACCGCGCTCGTTCACAAACTTGATGCCACTGTCCGCAGTGAAAACTCCGGCGGCAACGGCAGCGGTGATTTCGCCCACCGAGTGACCGGCAACTCCGGCAATTCCGGACTCTGCGAGACTCTTTCCACTCAATAGGGGTGCCAGGGTGGCTACACCGGCTGCAACAATGAGCGGCTGTGCCACCGCGGTGTCGCGGATGGTGTCTGCATCGCTTGTTGTGCCGTGGGCCAGCAGGTCAACCCCGCTAGCAGTCTGCATTCCCTCGATGGCATTTCGGAACAACGGCAACTCGAGCCACGGGGCCAAGAAGCCTGGGGTTTGGGAACCCTGTCCTGGGCAAACAATGACAATCATCGGGATTCCCTTTCGAATCTACGGCCTAGTTCAACTACGCGTCGCCGCCAGTGGAGCCGGAGGTTCCGGCGTTCACGTCGTGCAAACGGTAGCGATCAATGGCAATCTGTGGTGCGCTGGGGTCAATCTCACCGCGGGCGGCCAACTGCTCCAAAACTCGAACGGCAATGGAAGGCCCGTCAATCTTGAAGAATCGGCGAGCAGCGGCCCGGGTGTCGCTGAATCCAAAGCCATCTGCACCAAGGGTTGCGTAGTCTCCCGGAATCCAGTTGCGAACCTGGTCGGGAATGGCGTGCATGTAGTCGGTTACGCCAAGGAATGGACCGGGGGCACCGTTTAGCTTGCTGGAGATGTACGCCGGCTCGGCTTGCTGGTTAGGGAACAGGAACTGCTGTTCGTCACGCTTCAAGCCATCGCGGCGAAGTTCGGTCCATGAGGTAACGCTCCAGATGTCGGCCGAAACCCCAAAGTCATTTTGCAGTAACTGCTGCGCCTCGAATGCCCAAGGAACAGCAACACCGGAAGCCAAGATCTGGGCTTTTAATCCAGGGTTGTTGTTTTGGCTGATTCGGTGGATGCCGCGAACAATGCCGTCAACGTCAACATTGGCTGGTTCAACCGGCTGAACGTATGGTTCGTTGTAAACGGTTAGGTAGAACACCACGTTTGGATCTGGGTGGTTTCCGCCGTACATTCGCTCAAGGCCAGCCTTGATGATGTGGCCAATCTCGTAGCCGTAGGCGGGGTCGTAGCTAATCACGCCTGTATTGGTGGCTGCGATAAGTGGCGAGTGGCCGTCGGCGTGCTGCAGACCTTCGCCGGTGAGGGTGGTGCGGCCCGCGGTTGCACCAATCATGAAACCGCGAGATAGCTGGTCGGTTGCCGCCCAGACCGCATCGGCGGTGCGCTGGAAACCAAACATCGAGTAGAACACGTAGAACGGAATGAGTGGCTGACCGTGAGTGGCGTATGAGGTTGCCATCGCTGTAAATCCGGCCATGGAACCGGCTTCGTTGATTCCGGTGTGCAGAATCTGTCCGGCCTCCGACTCTTTGTAGGACAGCAGAAGTTCACGGTCCACGGAAATGTAGTGCTGACCGTTCGGGTTGTAAATCTTTGCGGTAGGGAAGAACGCATCCATTCCAAAGGTTCGAGCCTCGTCCGGAATGATTGGCACAATTCGCTCACCGGTTCCAGGAGCACGCAGCAGGTCCTTGAGTAAACGTACAAAGGCCATGGTGGTGGCAACTTCTTGGGTGCCGGAACCGGCCTTGCTAATGGCGTACGACTTTTCCTCGGGCAGTGCAAAGTCCACGTAGCGGCTGCGGCGCTCTGGCAGGTAACCGCCGAGGGCCCTGCGGCGCTCGTGCATGTACTGAATTTCAGGAGCGTCGTGTCCCGGGTGGAAGTATGGAGGCTGATAAGGATCCGCCTCGAGCGCTGCATCGGTGATAGGAATGTGCAGTTCGTCGCGGAAACTCTTGAGGTTCTCGAGCGTTAGCTTCTTCATCTGGTGAGTCGCGTTGCGACCCTCGAACGACTTACCCAGGGTGTAGCCCTTGATGGTCTTGGCCAAGATCACGGTTGGCTGACCCTTGTGTTCCATGGCTGCCTTGTAGGCCGCGTAAATCTTTCGGTAGTCATGGCCACCGCGCTTCAGTCCCCAAATCTGGTCGTCGCTCAGGTGTTCAACCAACTTGAGGGTGCGCGGGTCGCGCCCAAAGAAGTTCTCGCGAACGAACCCACCGTTTTCGGTCTTGTAGGTCTGGAAGTCGCCGTCCGGAGTGGTGTTCATCAGGTCAACAAGGGCACCTTCGTGGTCCATGGCCAGAAGTTCGTCCCACTCGCGACCCCAAATAACCTTGATCACGTTCCAGCCTGCGCCGCGGAAGAAGCTCTCAAGTTCCTGAACAATCTTGCCGTTGCCACGAACCGGACCATCAAGGCGCTGCAGGTTGCAGTTCACCACAAAGGTGAGGTTGTCTAGCTTGTCATTGGCTGCAAGTTGAAGTGCTCCACGGCTCTCAACCTCGTCTAGCTCGCCGTCACCAAGGAATGCCCAAACGTGCTGGTCTGCGCCTCCCTTTAGGCCGCGACCTTCGAGGTAACGGTTGGCCTGTGCCTGGTAAATGGCGTTGATTGGACCAATACCCATCGACACGGTTGGGAACTGCCAGAAGTCGGGCATCAAGCGAGGGTGCGGGTAAGAGCTCAGTCCGCCGCCGGCGTGCGATTTTTCCTGGCGGAAACCGTCTAGCTGGTTGGCGCTAAGGCGACCCTCCAGGAACGCACGGGCGTATGGTCCAGGAGAAGCGTGTCCCTGAATAAAGATCTGGTCCCCACCGCTTGGGTGGTCTTGTCCGCGGAAGAAGTGGTTGAAACCAACCTCGTATAGCGAGGCGCTTGAGGCAAAGGTGGAAATGTGACCACCAACGCCAACGCCGGGGCGCTGGGCACGGTGCACCAGCATCGCTGCATTCCAACGCATCCAGGCGCGGTAGGTGCGCTCCACGCGTTCGTCGCCGGGGAACTCCGGCTCGCTCTCGGTGGGAATGGTGTTGATGTAGTCGGTGGTGGGAACGATGGGAACGTTCAACTGCAGTTCGTGGGAACGGCGCAACAGGTTAAGCATGATCTCGCGGGCACGCGAGCGGCCGTGAACTCGTGCCACGGCATCGAGCGACTCAAGCCACTCTGCGGTTTCTTGGGGGTCAATGTCCGGTGTGGTGACCGCGTAGGCGTCCTTATTGTTGACTGACACCGAATCCTCATTCCTGTTTGTTTTCACGATTTTGTGTGAAACCCCAAATGACTGCTGGCTTGGGTAAAGCCTCTATAGATTTTACTTGGGCAACTGGGAACTTAATGCGTCATTTGTATGTTTGCGGTAGGTGAGAATTGAACCCTTAGATTCGACAGCGTGATAGTTGCCGAACCAGTCAAAAAGCGAAAGGCAAACATCGATGACAGTTTTGGTTGGAGACCAGGCGCCAGATTTCACCCTGCAGAACCAGAATGGCGAGGCGGTAACTCTCAGTGACTTCCGCGGCAAGAAGCCGGTGGTGTTGGTGTTTTACCCAATGTCTTTCACCGGCATTTGCACGGGTGAGCTCTGCGAGTTGCGCGATAACTTTGCCCAGTTTGCCAATAACAACGTTGAACTGCTGGCCGTTAGCTGCGACAGCAAGTTTGTGCAAAAGAAGTTTGCAACCGAAGAGGGCTACGACTTTAGCCTTTTGGCGGACTTCTGGCCGCACGGTGCCGTGGCCCAGTCATATGGCGTGTTCCTTGAAGAATCGGGTTTTGCCAACCGTGCCACATTTGTAATCAACGCCGATGGTGTAATCACCGCAAAGTTTGTAACCGCGCCGGGTCAGGCCCGCAGCCTGGATGACTACCTAAAGGCAATTTCGGCTCTCTAAAAGGCCTGAACCTAGCTAGGGCACGCGGTTTTTGCGTGAAGTTGCAAAAGTGACTCGCACATGGGCTAAACTTGTTCGAGTTGCCTAGCGGCAGCACCTTGAGGGCCTTTAGCTCAGTTGGTAGAGCGCCACGCTTACACCGTGGATGTCATCGGTTCGAGCCCGGTAGGGCCCACAAAAGGTAAAAGAGACGGTCGAAAGACCGTCTCTTTTGGTTTAACCGCTGCGGCGTGTCATCAGTGTGGCAAAACCGCCACGAGGCGCGTTGGCTCTACTATGTGGCTATGGAAGAGGCAGGATCCTTGGCGTGGAAAAACCGCGTCTTGAGCGACGAGGAACTTAGTCGCCTCCTCATCACCAAATCTCCACTGGATTCCATGGAGATCATTGCTAAGCAGATGGAACTGCGTGAACTAGCCAGTTTGGCTGACACCGTTCCCGCGGCTCCAACCATTTCACTTCCAGACCCGTTGCTAGAGCCGAGTTTTGACCCCGTGTTAGCCGAATCTTCAAGCGCGATCAACATTGTTGAACCAAACGCGGTCCCCATTGAAGAATTGCCAACCACCGCTATTCCCATTGACCTGGGCATGGTTGATTCAGGGGTTAGCAGCATCGATGAGTTGACTGCGCGACTCAACCAAATGATGGCGCAAGCTCAAGCGGCCGAGGAAGCCATCAAGGTTGAGTTTGCAGAGGAACTCGCGGCGCATGACGAGGCGCTAAGCCCTGCGAATAGTGTGCCGGCGGCTGAAGTGCCTGTTGCGCTTGAAGTGGCCTTGGATGAAACCGATTTTGCATATTCCACAACCACCGATACCTCCGTACCTGTTATTGACGAGGTTGAGGATACGTTGGTGGCGGAGGACCTCGCTGTTTCAGAGCCAGAGGCCACACTTGGGGCCACTGCAGAGTCCCTGCATGAAACGCCAGAAAACTACGGAGCGGATAGCGATGGCACCCAAAGCTATGACGCCCAAAGTGAAGGCGCCCCAAGCGAATACGCCCTAAATGACGAAGCTCAAAACAACGTCGCCCAAAACACCGTCGCCCAAAACCGCGACGAGTTTGAGGAAGCCCTGCCAATTGAGGTTTCAACCTCGTCGTTGAATCTAACCGGTATTCAAGACTCAAGCTCTGCTTTCGACATTTTGGCAACTGGCTCGGCCGACATAGCTTCGGCGGAAGAAACAGTGACGCAGTTTGAGGAAGAGCACTCTCAAGATTCGCAGCCGGAACTGGTGGATGAAATCATTCGAAGCGTTGGCGGTTATGAAACTTCCAACAGCACTACCGTTTCCGAAACCGAGACCGAACCGGAGGCGGTTCCGGTTTCCGAAGGAACTGCGGAATCAACGGAGTCGGGCATGGACGATCCCTTTGCAGAGGTAGTGGATCCGCAGTCGGTGCCAGTGGCGGTTGCCTCCAAGGCTCCGTCAAGGCGTGCTTTTGGCTCAAACAATGGCGCTAGGGCCGCGGCTTCGCCTGAACGTGCTGCAGACAATTTGGAGGAGCCTTCGGGTACCAGAGCGGCACGCAGCCTGCTGGCAACCTGGAACGGCACCGGAGTGCTTTTGCTCATGGCTTGCCTGGGTTACCTTGGCGCTTTGAACCTGATGAGCCTGGAATCGTTGCTTTCGGGAACATTCGTTGGACTCGCTCTCACCGGCTTTGGATTCGCCGCAGCAGCCCTCGCAGCGAGACGCGGGCACTTGCCACAATCGATACTGTCGCGCGCGGCATTTGGTGTGCGCGGAGCCATCTTCCCGCTCATTCCGGTGCTGATAGCCCGCATTGGGGGCACGGCTGTGCTTTCGCTGTGCGCGGTAGCCGCTTTGAACTGGTTCTTGGGTAGTGTTCCAGCCTCGGTTAGTGTTCCGGTTGGTGCTCAGGGAATGCAGATTGGGTCCGGTTATCTGGTGGCACTGGGTGTATTGCTCCTTGGCTACCTGGCAACTCTCTTCAGCAAACATCTCGTGGTTTGGATTCACAGAGTTGTGGCTGGGCTAACCGTGCTGGGTTCGTTGGCTATTGTGGTCATGGCCTACCTGCATGATCCTTCCGGATTCGTATTGGGTGGTCCATTGGACTTCGCCCGGGCCCTGGGCACGGCAAGTCTCGTTATGGCCATCATCGGAATGCTTTGGGGCACCAGTGCGGCTGATGAAAATCCCGACCTGCAAGCCACAACCATGGTTCCAAAGTTGCTCGCAGGTGGACTCCTCAACTTCTCTCTGCTGGGGTCGCTGGCTGCCGCCGCCGGTTGGGGTTTCTACCAACTGCGTTCAGCCAACATCACCAGCCTTCTGTTTGGTGTGGTGTTTGCGGTACTAGCCATGTTTGCATTTGCCAATTTGATTCGCCGCAATGCCGACACCTTGGCAGGATTGGGCCTAAAGCAACACGGTCCTGTGGTGCGCGGCCTCTTGGTTCTTGTGGTTGCCGCGGTATCGCTTTTCTTTGTTTGGAAAATTGGCAGCGACCTCTCCTGGAGCGTTCTCACCAGCTACCTGATTTTCATTGCGGTTCCCGTGCTGTCGTGGCTCACCATCTTTGGTTCCGACAGCGTGCTACGCAGGACCAACTATCACGAGGTTTCGCTGCTTCGAAGCTACGGCTTCTACGGCGGCTTCAACTGGGCAAACCTTGCCGGCTGGGCAGTGGCAACCGCCGCGGGCTGGGGTTTCATCTCAACCTCGGTTCCCGAGTTGGCTTGGGTTGGCTACCTCAACAAACTGGTTGGCACCGAGGGTCTGGCGTTGAGCTCAAACCTTGGCGTTTGGGTTGCACTCGGAATCAGCATTTTGGTACCAATTGCCCTCACCATTCCTCGCATCAAGACCCAAGAGGCCGAAGTTGTTGCGCTCGAAAGGCGCCGCACGGAACTCATTGATGTGCTGGGAATCTCCGAGTAATGACCACACTCACAGACCTGATTCGCACTTTTGAGCAGCGATGGCCGCTAGCGCAAGCCGAGTCTTGGGACGCACCTGGACTTGTAACCGGTAAGACAACCCAAACCGTGGCGCGTGTGCTACTCACGGTTGACGTTACAGCTGAGGTGGTGCAAACGGCCATCGATGGTGGTTTCAACCTGCTTCTGGCCCACCACCCGTATCTGATGCGAGGTGTGTCAACCGTTTCAGAGGAAACCGCAAAGGGTTCAGTTTTGGCCAATGCGATTCGCGGCGAACTGGCCATTTACGCGGCACACACCAACGCCGACATTGTTGTAAACGGTGTATCCGATGTGTTGGCAAAAGCTCTTGGCTTGGTTTCACCCGAGCCACTGGTGCCGGGCGCTATTGGCGGTGAGGGTGCCGGACGCATTGGACTCTTGGCGGACACCACCAGTTTGGGTGAGTTTGCAATGCAGGTAGCACGGGTGTTGCCGGCTTCGGCATCGGGAGTGCGCGTTGCTGGAAACTATGAGCAGCCAATCAACCGCGTTGCGCTTTGCGGGGGAGCCGGAGACTCGTATCTGTCCAACGCGGTTGCTGCAGGCGCGGATGTTTACCTAACTTCAGATCTGCGTCACCACGTGGTGCAAGACGTGCGAGAGCAGGCCATGCTCAATGGCGGAACACCGGCAATCATCGATGTTTCTCACTGGGCGGCGGAGTGGCTGTGGTTGGAGCAGGCCGCCAGCGAGTTGCGTAGAATTCACTCAAACGTGGTGTTTGAGGTTTGTGACCTCAGAACCGATCCGTGGGACTTTGTTGTCACACAGTAACTTTTCCAACTAAAAAAGCGAGATGCCTTGAAGGTAAGCCAAGACCAGCTGCAAGACCTGCTGGAACTAACCGCCGTTGACCAACTTTTGGCACGATCGCGTCGCTCCATTGACGAATTGAAAAATACTCCGATTCTGCACGAACTGAGTGTTGAGTTAAGGGCCGCCTCGGCCGGTCTGCTAGATGCATCCACGGCCGTTGAAGGCTTGGAAACCGAACTCAAACGCGTTGAAGCCGACCTGGCAGTGGTTGACCAGCGCGTGAAAAAAGACAACGATGCGCTCAAATCAACCAGTGTGCCTTCGGTTGCGCAGGGAATTCAGAGCGAGTTGAACACCCTGGCCAAGCGCAAGAGCGAGCTCGAAGACTCCAGTTTGGAACTAATGGAGGGCATTGCGGCTGCTGAGAGTGCCGTTGCCGCAGCCAAATCGGTGCGCGCGGAGGTAGAAACTCGAATTAAGGCGGCTCAGGCCGCTCTGGCGGCAGAGGGAGCCAAACTCGCTAGCGGAATAGAACTTTCGGCGGCGGATCGAAAGCAGCTGGCCGAGCGGATTCCGCACGAACTGCTGGAACTCTATGTGAACAAAGCAAAGCGCGGAACACCGGTTGGTCGCTTGAGCCACCGCGAATGTGGCGCCTGCCACATGAGCATCACCGCGAGTGCACTTCAGGAACTTCAAAACGCACCGATGGATGACCTGGTTACCTGCCCTGAATGCTCCGCAATACTGGTTCGCTAGTGATCCGCGAACTCCTGATTGAGGCCGACGGTGGTTCTCGCGGTAATCCGGGAGAGTCAGGTTCGGGCGCGGTAGTAATTGATCGCGCGACCGGCGAGTTATTAGTAGAAATCGCCGAGTACATTGGCCAGGCCACAAATAACGTTGCCGAATATCGGGCGCTTCTGGCAGGCGTGCAAGCCGCTCTAGAAATAGATCCGCAGGCACAACTTGAGGTTCGGATGGACTCTAAGTTGGTCATTGAGCAAATGTCCGGTGGTTGGAAAATCAAGCACCCGGACATGCAGGCCCTTGCCATCAGGGTTCATCAGCTTTTGGGCGGCAAGCCGGTGCGGTGGGTTTGGATTCCTCGGGAACAAAACGCGCGAGCAGATGCGCTTGCAAATCAGGCCATGGACACAAAAAAGTCCCAACGTATTTTTACCACCGAGTCGCAAATTCATGCCACACCAACTCCCGTGGCTTCCACAGTTGAGTTCAACAATCAGTTGCCCAGTTCGGTACGAGCGCCGGGCGGAGTTACCAAGCCGCTGACCACTGTTATCCTGGTTCGTCACGGCAGAACCGAACTCACCGAAAGCAAACGCATTTCCGGGTCTGGGGGCTCCAACCCGGGGCTCTCAGCCGCCGGCTGGCAGGATGCAAAAGCAGTTGCCGCCGAGATTGCCAAGATTGGACATAGCGGCCCCTGGGCGCATCTTGAGCCCGTTTCCGCTGTAGTTTGTTCGCCCATGGAGCGCACTCGCGACACAGCCGATGCGATTTCCGAGGTTTTAAAGTTAGCCCCCTCTGTGGTTGAGGACCTCAAGGAGATTGACTTTGGTGCTTGGGAGGGTCTAACCAATGCCGAGGCTCGAACTGCCGATCCAGAACTATTTGATTCTTGGCGCGGCTCATGGAACGTGGCTCCACCACACGGCGAATCCCTCGAGCTTTTCGATGCCAGGATCCGCTCGGGTCGTAACCAAATCTTGGAGCGATTCGCCGGTAAGACCGTGGTTGTGGTTGCCCACGTTATGCCTATCCGCGGCTTTTTGAGGTTGGCTTTCAATGCAGACATCGATGCATATTGGCGACCCCAAGTTTCCCCTTGTTCCATCACCGTGATGCGGCTTTGGGGTGGCGAGGCTGCCGAGGTTTTGGCCGTGAACGCAACCCATCATCTGGCCAAATAACCGCCCATTGGCTAGCCAAGCAAGGCCAGTCCCAAGTATTCTTGTCCCTTGACTGGGTCAACCAGGCGATCGCGGTGGCTTAGGCCAACGAGGAACGTCCGGGCTCCAAAGAGCAAGGTGGTGGGTAACACCCACTCGAGGCAACTCGCAAGACAGTGCCACAGAAAACAGACCGCCGCGCAAGCGGTAAGGGTGAAACGGTGGTGTAAGAGACCACCAGCAGCGCGGGTGACCGCGTTGGCTAGGTAAACCTCGCCTGGAGCAAGACCAGATAGTGAACCATGGCGCGGCTCGTGCCGTTCACGGGTAGGTTGCTTGAGACCAGCGGTAACGCTGGTTCTAGATAGATGATCGTCCCAGACAGAACCCGGCGTATCGGTTGGCCCAGTCCTCAGATTCTCAGTTGTGTTCGGCTGTAAGGGCTAATCGCTGTGACGGTCGGCGGCAATCCAGGCGGCACCCAGAATGCCGGCGTTGTTGCGCTTCTGTGCTGGGATGATTTCCGCACGCAAGTGCAGCTTGGGCAAGAAGAGTTCGTGTTGCTTACTCACGCCGCCGCCAACAATGATCAGATCCGGGCTAAACAGCGCCTCTAGTTTGCCGTAGTAGTTTTGCAAGCGCTCGGCCCACTGGTCCCAGTTGAGTTCTTCGCGCTCCTTGGCGGCAAACGATGCTTGAGTTTCGTAGTCAACGCCGTTGATCTCTAGGTGACCCAGTTCGGCGTTTGGCACTAAACGACCATCTATAAACAATGCGGTTCCAATGCCGGTTCCGAGAGTGGTCATGATTACCAAACCCTTGCGCTTGCGAGCAGCGCCAAACTTTACCTCGGCAATGCCCGCCGCATCGGCGTCGTTCAGAACGTGGGTGTGCCTACCCAAGGCTTGGTTGAACAGTTCGGTGGCGTTGAGGCCAATCCATTCCTTGGAAACGTTGGCTGCGCTCATTGTGGTGCCATGCTGAACCACCGCGGGGAAACAAATACCCACGGGTGTGAAGTGATTGGCACCCAATTTCGCAATGAGTTCATTCACAACCCGAGCAATGTCGTCGGGCCTTCCTCCGGCCGGAGTCTCAACGCGGATGCGTTCACCAATTAGCGTGCCCTTTTTCACGTCAACTAGGGCGCCCTTGATTCCGGTGCCGCCAATGTCAATGCCAATTGCTTTACGAGCCATGAGGGTCCTTATCTGGGCGAAGTTTGGGCTAGGGGAGTGTGAGTATTTCGGCACCGGATTCGGTGACTACCAGGGTGTGTTCAAACTGTGCTGTGATGCTCTTGTCTTTGGTGGTTACGGTCCAGCCGTCTTGCCACATGTCCCACTGATGCGTGCCCAAAGTGAGCATTGGTTCAATGGTGAAGACCATTCCAACTTCCATGATGTCGCCGTAGTTTGGTGCGGAGTCGTAGTGCGGAATGATGAGTCCCGAGTGGAAGCTCTCGCCAATGCCGTGGCCGGTGAAGTCCCTAACCACTCCGTAACCGAAACGATTGGCATAAGCCTCAATAGACCTACCAATCACATTTACCGCGCGTCCCGGTGCCACCACTGCAATGCCGCGTTCCAACGCAAGTTTGGTGCGGTCAATCAAATCCTGGATTTCGGGCTCCACTTGCCCAACCGTGAAAGTGAAGTTGGAATCTCCGTGATAGCCGTCTTTGAACGCGGTGATGTCAATATTCACAATGTCGCCGTCCTGCAGCACTGTGGTGTCGGGAATGCCGTGACAAATCACTTCGTTCACCGACGAGCAAAGACTCTTGGGATAACCGCGATAGCCCAGGGTTGACGGGTAGGCATCATTGGCAATAATGAAGTCGTGTCCAATGCGATCCAACTCATCGGTGGTAATGCCGGGTCGCACGTTCTGCCCAACCAACGCAATGGCTTGCGCTGCAATTTTTCCAGCTGCCCGGATTTTTTCAATGGCTTCCGGGGTCTGAATGTAGGAGCCTCGATACTGTGTAGGAGCCGCCTTACCAACGTATTCGGGGCGGGGAATGTGCTTGGGCACTGGCAAAGTTGGAGACACTTTTCCCGGAACTAGGAATCCGGTTTTTGGGTCTCTCGGCATGGGTTTAGTCTAGAGCGTATGGCAGGTTTCAAGCGGGCTAAACGCGGGGTTGGCAAGGCACAAAGTGCAGTTGACACCCCAAATCCCACCGATGATTCACCTCAGTTTTGGTTCAACACCAAAACCCTAAAAGTGGAACGTGGGTTAAAGGCCGCCGCTGTTTATCGTATTGGCCCTTTTTCCACCGAAGCGGAAGCGGCGAACGCTTTGGAACTTGTCAAACTGCGCGCCTTGGCATGGGCAAAAGACGATACCGGCGAAGGCAACTAGACTCCAGCGTTTAGCTGGAACTACTGATCAAACTCGTTCTCGGGTGTTGGAAAAGTTCGGTTCTCCACATCAGCACGGTATTGATTGGCTGCGGCCAACAGGGTGGAACGAAGATCCGCATACTGCTTCACAAACTTACGTGGCTTGTGACCGGAAAGGCCCGCAAAGTCGGTCCACACCAGAATCTGACCATCCGTGCCTGCGCCCGCGCCTATGCCAATGGTTGGAATGGTCAACTCCGCGCTTATGGCGGCCGCAAGCTCGGCTGGCACCATTTCAAACACCACCGCAAAAGCTCCCGCGGCTTGTACCGCAAGCGCGTCCGTTCGCAGTTGGGCCCCGGAATCGCCGCGACCCTGAACCTTGAAGCCACCAAGGTTGTTCACGCTTTGCGGCGTAAACCCAACGTGACCCATTACCGGAATTCCGGCCTGAGTAAGAGCGGCGATTTGAGCCACCGACCGTTCGCCGCCCTCCAGTTTTACGGCGGCTGCACCGGATTCCTTGAGCATGCGAATTCCGGTTGCCAAGGCTTGGTCCGGACCAAGTTCATAGGAACCAAACGGAAGGTCAATTACCACTAACGCACGCTTTGCCGCGCCTGAAACGGCTCGACCGAACGGAATCATCTCGTCAACGGTCACCGGCAAGGTGGTGGAGTGGCCGAGTGCGTTATCTGCGGCAGAATCGCCCACCAGCAACACATCAATGCCGGCTTCGTCGAAAATGCCCGCCGTCAACTGGTCGTAACTGGTTAGGCAGGCAAACTTCTTGCCCTGCTTTTTGAAATCGAGCAGGGTTGCCGTGCGAACCAGTTTTGGCAGGTGAGTCACTAGGAGCGCTTCCAGGCGTCCACTTCAATCTCAACCAACATTGCTGGGTTGATGAACTGAATACCGGCGAGCATGGTTGCCGCCGGACGAATCTCGCCAAATATTTCGCCGTGTGCCTTGGAGGCACCATCCATCGCGGTTGCATCCGAGCAGTAAACGCGGGTTCGAACCACGTCGCTCAAAGAGTAACCAACCTCGGCAAGAGCACCGGCAATCACTGTCTCCAAAGCAACCTTGGCCTGCCCGTAAGCATCACCCTCGTGCTGGAGGGTGCCGTTTACGGTGGCGGTGCTTCCCGAAACGTGCACGTATTCGCCGCAAACAGTTGCGCGAGAGTATCCGATGATTGGTTCGTAAGGGGAACCGCTGCTAATCAACTTGTCTGCTGCCATGGGCTTGCTCTTTCTGTTAGATCTTCTGGGTTAAGGCTAAGTCCATTTGGCCCCGCAGCCAAAACCAGCAACGGTATAAGGCGCGGTTACTTCTGGCGATACTTGTTGGTAATTGGCATACGCCGGTCACGACCAAAAGCCATACCGGTGATCTTTGGGCCAATAGCACCCTGTCGGCGCTTCCATTCCGCGTTGTCAACCAACGCAATCACCCGGTCAACCGTTTCGGCGTCAAATCCCGCATCGATGATTTCTTGGCGAGCCAAACGCTCATCAATGTAAAGCTCCAGCATGCGATCCAGCAGGTGGTATTCGGGCAGGGAGTCCTGGTCAACCTGGTCAGGGCGCAATTCCGCCGATGGCGGCTTTTCAATTGAATTTTCTGGAATGGGGGGAGTGAGCCCCAGCATTTGGGCCTGATGGTTGCGCCAACGTGCCAGCTCCCAAACCATGGTCTTGGCAACGTCTTTGATGGGCGCGTAACCGCCAACGGCGTCGCCGTAAATAGTGCTGTAACCAACCGCTAGCTCTGTTTTATTGCCTGTTGTCAGAGTGAGGTGGCCCTCCGCGTTACTGAGTGCCATGAGGATCACGCCACGCATACGCGCTTGAACATTTTCGGCGGCCAGCCCGGTGAGGTTTAGCTGACTCTCGGCAACCTGCACCAGATTTGCAATTGCCTCGGTTCTAATGTGCAAACCCAGTCGGTTGGCAAGGTCAAAGGCGTCACTCTTGCTGTGGTCGCTGGAATACACGCTCGGCAGACTCACGCCAAATACCCGACTCGGGCCAAGGGCATCTACCGCTAGGGAGGCACAAACTGCCGAGTCGATGCCGCCGGACAACCCCAAGACCACGCTCTTGAAGCCGTTCTTGTTCACGTAGTCTCTAAGCCCCAAAACCAGGGCTTGCCACACCGACTCCAAAAGGTCGGCTGTTACGGCCGGGGAAGATTCGGCACCCGGGGCGGTCACGGCCTCAATGGTGCCATCGGTGTTTAGGTCTGCGTATCCCACGCCGGTTTCAAATGCTGGGAGCCTTTGCACCGTGTTTCCGGACCTGTTTACCAGCAGGCTGGCACCGTCGAACACTAGGTCGTCTTGACCGCCCACCAGGTTAACATACGCCACTGCCGTGTTGTATTCGGTTGCTAGGTTCGACACCAGCTGGGTGCGGGTTTGCTGTTTTCCCATTTCAAAAGGCGAACCGTTCAGCACCAGGGTGAGTTGCGGCTTAGCGCTGGTTAGCTGGGCTACGGGGCCGCCACTTTGCCAAATGTCCTCGCAAATCAGCACGGAGCAAACCACACCGTTAACTTCAAAAGTAAGCAGCTGGTCGCCTGGAACAAATACTCGATATTCGTCAAAAACCGAATAGTTGGGCAGGTGATGCTTGGCGTAGCGTCCAATCACTTGTCCTTGGAACACAACGCTGGCACAGTTCTGAGCAATGGCCCAGTGGTCCCCAGTTCCGTTGGGAGCCAGCGCGGGGTGACCCAAAACCACGTGTAGGTTGCCCAGGCCGGCCTGGTCAAGGCGAACGGCAAAATCATCGATGGCGGTTTCCGCGGAACGCACGAAAGACCTGCGAGTGGCCAAGTCTTCAATTGGATAGCCCGTAACGCACATCTCACCAAAAAGCACCAGGTTCGCGTTGTTGGCGGCCGCTGCCGAAACGGCGGCAAAGCAGGCCTCCAGGTTGGCGGAAATGTCGCCAACCTCAGGATTTGTCTGGGCCATAGCCAAGCGAACTTTGGGCATAACCATTAGCCTAGTAGCAGGTAGAGAGAGGTACTTTCCATGGATAAGCAGCGGGATTTTGTACTGCGCACAATCGAGGAACGCGGCGTTAAGTTCATTCGTCTATGGTTCACCGATGTTGCCGGAACTCTAAAATCCGTTGCCATTGCTCCGGCCGAAGCCGAGGGTGCGTTTGCCGAGGGGCTTGGTTTCGATGGTTCGTCCATCGAGGGACTGGCTCGTACCTATGAAGCCGACATGCTCGCTCTGCCGGACCCCAGCACTTTCCAGATTTTGCCTTGGCGTGGCGAGATTGATCCAACCGCACGCATGTTCTGCGACATTCAGACCCCCGACGGACAGCCGGCTGCGGCCGACCCGCGTCATGTGTTGCGCCGAGCCTTGAACCGCGCCAGTGACCTTGGATTCAGTTTCTATATTCATCCGGAGATTGAGTTCTACCTCTTGAAGAGTGCGGACTTTTCCAATGGCGGACCGGAACCGGTTGATCACGCCGGCTACTTTGACAACGTTCCCGGTGGCACTGCGCATGACTTCCGCCGCCGTGCGGTTTCCATGCTGGAACAGTTGGGTATCTCGGTTGAGTTCAGCCACCACGAGGGCGGACCGGGTCAAAACGAGATTGACCTGCGTTACGCCGATGCGCTAACCATGGCCGACAACATCATGACCTTCCGCACGGTAATTAAGGAAGTTGCCATTGAGCAGGGCGTTTACGCCACATTTATGCCTAAGCCGTTCACCGAACACCCCGGCTCGGGTATGCACACCCACCTCTCGCTGTTTGAGGGTGACACCAACGCGTTCTACAACCCGAGCGACCCTTACCACTTGAGCAAGACCGCAAAGCACTTCATTGCCGGTCTGCTGCGTCATGCACCGGAAATCACGGCGGTGACTAACCAGTACGTGAACAGCTACAAGCGTCTCTGGGGCGGCGGCGAGGCTCCGTCTTATGTTTGCTGGGGACACAACAACCGCTCGGCACTACTTCGCGTTCCTCTCTACAAGCCAAACAAAGGCCAGAGCACTCGAATTGAGTACCGCGCCATTGACTCGGCTGCCAATCCCTATCTGGCCTACGCACTGCTTCTCGCCGCTGGCTTGAAGGGCATTGAGGAAGAATACGTTTTGCCTCCCGAGACCGAAGACAACGTTTGGGATCTCACCGATTCCGAACGCCGCGCAATGGGCATTCAGCCGCTGCCGCAGAGTCTCGACCACGCCATTAAGAAGCTCGAAGAAAGCGAATTGGTTGCGGAAACTCTGGGCGAAGAAGTGTTCAGCTATGTTTTGGCAAATAAGCGTCGCGAGTGGAGTGCTTACCGTTCGCAGGTAACACAATACGAGTTGGCTCAAAACCTCGGCACTCTCTAAACCGCCGGACTATTAGGCGGCATCGATGGCTGAACCACGCAGCGGGGCACTTTCCGAGCTGGCCAGGTATGGTTTCACCGACCTCTCCGGAACCATTGGAAAACTTGATTCGCTGATTAAGTTGGTGGGCGACTCGGGTCGTTCCGCGGTGGCTTCGTTGGCCAAAAGCGCCAACCCCGATCAAGCACTAAACGCGCTGTTGTTCATTGCCGAAGGTGACAAGACACACGTCAAGAAGCTACTGGCCAAGAGCGATTCGGCAGACCGGCTTTGCTGCACTCTTGGTGGCTCAACCGCGTTGGTGGATTTCCTGCGCAGATACCCAAGCGAACTAGGGGTTTTTGACAAGGGAATCGCGGCTCCAGAGGGGCAAGATGAGTTCACCGACCGCATTCGCCAGGCACTCAATGGACCGCTTTCCGCGGCTATCGCCGCCCGTTTAGCCAATCCGGAGTCAGCATTCGCCTCGGAACCTTGCTGGAACGCTATTCGTAAGCAATACCGCATTGAACTCATGAAGCTTGCCTGCTTCGACCTGACCTCCGCCAGCCCAACAGCGGTGTTTCCACAGGTTGCAGCGGCATTGGCCGACCTGGCTGGTGCGGCACTGGAAGCGGCCATCGATGTGGCCCGCGCCGAGTTAAGTTACTCCAAGGAATATGGCAACTTTGAGCCACACGAGGTGGCGGCAACCAACTTCACAGTTATTGCCATGGGCAAGTGCGGCGCGCGCGAACTTAACTACATCAGCGATGTGGACGTAATCTTTGTTGCCGAGGCGGCAAACGATTCGCTCGAGAGCTCGCGAGCCGTTGAGATTGCCACAAAGCTTGCAAACCGAATGATGAGGGCTCTAGACGCCACCGCCTCGGAACCAATGCTCTGGCAGGTGGACCCTAACCTGCGCCCGGAAGGAAAATCCGGAGCTCTGGTGCGCACCCTGCAATCCCACGTGGCTTATTACGAGCGCTGGGCCGAATCCTGGGAGTTTCAGGCGCTGCTCAAAGCAAGGCCCATTGCGGGTAATCGCGAGCTAGGTCAGGCCTACATCGATGCTTTGAATCCCATGGTCTGGGTTAGCGCCAAGCGTGACAACTTTGTGGAGAGCGCACAAAAGATGCGACAACGCGTGCTGGATTACATTCCGGCCGCCGAAGTGGACCACCAAATCAAGCTTGGCCCCGGTGGTTTGCGCGACGTTGAGTTCACCGTGCAACTGCTCCAGTTGGTTCATGGGCGCACCGATGATTCCGTGCGTCAGCGCGATACTCTGAGCGCCATTGCCGCACTGCGCGACGCCGGATACATAGGCCGCAGCGAAGCCCAAACCTTTGGCGATCACTACAGGTTCCTGCGAGTGCTGGAACACCGGATTCAGTTGAGCGAACTGCGCCGAACCCACCTCATGCCAACCGGGCCCGACGCCCAACGAGCGCTGGCTAGAGCGGTGAACCCGAAGCTCACCGCGGAGGCAATGCTTGAGCAGTGGGAGTCGGTAAAGACCGAGGTCAAAGGCCTGCACCAAAAGATCTTCTACCGCCCGCTGCTTTCTGCGGTGGCCAAGCTGGAGGATGCCACCCTCGAGCTCACCAACGACCAGGTTACGGACCGCCTTGGTGCTATTGGTTTTGTGGACCCGCTCGGCGCCTTGGCAAACATCCGTGCCCTTACCAGCGGACTGTCTCGGCGTGCGGCCATTCAAAAGCAGCTCCTGCCTGTTTTGATTGAGTGGTTTGCCCGCGGCACCGATCCGGATGCGGCTCTGTTGGCCTTCAGGCGCCTCTCGGAGGACCTGGGGGAGTCGCCGTGGTACTTGCGCATGCTGCGCGATGCGAGCGGTGCGGCCGAGCGTATGACGCAGGTTTTGAGCAACAGCAAGCTGGCAACCAGTTTGTTTGAGCGCATGCCCGAAGCGGCGGCCTGGTTTGAGAAACCGGAAGACCTGCAGCCCATGACGCCGCAGGAGCTGGCTGTGGAGATTGGCGCCATCAACGAGCGTCACAGCAACCTGGCCGAGGCCGCTCAGGCGATTCGACACCTGAGACGCCGCGAGACGCTTCGTATAGCCATTGGTGGAGTGTTAGACGATCTCACCATCAATCAGGTGGCTCAGGGCCTCAGCGACCTCACGGAAGCGTATCTTTGCGGACTGCTTGACGCGGTTTTGGCAATGTCGCACAACAAGGTTGAAAACCACCGGCTTGCCACGGCTGTAGATTTTGCCATCGTGGCCATGGGTCGCTTTGGCGGCCAGGAACTCGGCTTCGGATCCGATGCCGATGTGATGTTTGTTTATAAGCCGCTTGCGGGTGTGGACATTGATGTTGCTCAAAAAGCGGCGGAAGCGGTGGTCAGCCAACTTCGCGAGGCAAGCCAGGATTTGGTTCTCGAATTTGAACTTGATCTCGACCTGCGCCCCGAAGGGAAGAACGGCGTTCTAGTTCGCTCCATCGATTCCTACCGCGCCTACTACGAACGTTGGAGTTCGGATTGGGAGTCTCAGGCACTCCTGCGTGCCCGCGTTATTTCGGGTTCCAACGCCCTGCGCACAGAGTTCGAAGAGTTGGCCAACGAGTATCGTTACCCAGCCCAGGTTGCCCAGGCCACCATCGTTGAAATCCGTCGCATCAAGGCCCGTGTGGAAACCGAGCGGTTGCCGCAGGGCGCCGACCCAAAGCGTCACCTCAAGTTGGGCCGAGGCTCACTGTCTGACGTGGAGTGGTTGGTTCAGCTAACTCAGCTACAGCACGGCAACGAATTCCCTCGGATTCGCACACCCAAGACTTTGGAAGCCCTCGCCGCTTGCGTTTCTGCTCAACTGATTGAGGAGCACGACGCCAAGGTATTGGAATCGGCGTGGGTGTTGGCTTCTAGAGTGCGTTCGGCCAGTGTGCTGTGGGCCAATAAGCGCACCGATGTGTTGCCCAGCGACCGCAGGCAACTCGAAGGCATTGCCCGCATTCTCAACTATCCGGCCTATAGCGCCACTCAGCTCGAGCAGGACTACCTGGCCACAACGCGCCGGGCGCGAGCCGTGTTTGAGCGCCTATTCTTTGGTTGGACCTCCGACTCATCCGGATCGGAATAGTCTCTAGGGTCAAATTCAACCTGTTGCAGTCCGGTTATGCAAAAAGGGCCGCACCTTTCGGTGCGACCCTTTCTTGCTGTTTGACTAAACGCCGTAGTACAGCTCGAACTCGTATGGGTGAGGACGAAGAGCCAGTGGCTTGATTTCCTTCTCACGCTTGTAGTCGATCCAGGTCTCAATGAGATCCTTGGTGAATACGCCGCCCTTGAGCAGGTACTCGTGGTCGGCCTCAAGAGCCTTGAGCACGTCTTCCAGGTTGCCTGGAACCTGTGGGATGAGTGCTGCTTCTTCGGCTGGCAACTCGTACAGGTCCTTGTCAACCGGCTCGTGTGGCTCAATGCGGTTCTGGATACCGTCAAGACCGGCCATCAGCATTGCAGCAAACGCCAGGTATGGGTTGCTCGATGCGTCTGGGGCACGGAACTCGATGCGCTTGGCCTTCGGGTTGGTGCCGGTCATTGGGATACGGATCGAAGCCGAACGGTTACCAGCCGAGTAAACCAGGTTAACTGGAGCCTCGAAGCCTGGAACCAGACGGTGGTAGCTGTTCACGGTTGGGTTGGTGAATGCCAGCAGCGAAGGAGCGTGCTTCAGGATTCCACCGATGTACCAGCGAGCGATGTCCGAAAGACCGCCGTAGCCGTTCTCGTCGTAGAACAAC
>Ga0228702_1000217_pt1 | contig 49492 bp, 43 predicted proteins | sample McNCre217_Aug_MG_2_FD_178018 | JGI IMG/M metagenome (GOLD analysis project Ga0228702, IMG submission 178018) | Freshwater microbial communities from McNutts Creek, Athens, Georgia, United States - 20-17_Aug_MG | ecosystem: Environmental > Aquatic > Freshwater > Creek | place: USA: Georgia...
GTTGCTGAGCTTGACACGAGCCACCTTACGCAGAGCCGAGTTTGGCTTCTTAGGGGTGGTGGTGTACACACGGGTGCAAACACCGCGGCGCTGTGGGCTGGCCTTAAGCGCAGGGGTCTTGGTCTTTGCGACCTTAGCCGTGCGTCCCTTGCGGACCAACTGCTGAATTGTTGGCACTACTTCTCCTTGTTAGAGCCCGGATCAAATGATCCGGAGATTTTGTTCCTTGCAAGCTTCGGTGTATCTGGTTCAGAGCGAACTCAGTTACAACCAATTTCACTTGGCATATTTCTCGTGATGACCCGCCGGAGCGACATACGCTATCTCGGAACGTCAGGTGCGCCTAGCACACGCGTATTCCAGCGTAGCGCAAGACGCTCCGACGGGTCAAATGTTTTAGTTTTCCTCGGCTGCGGCCTCGGTCGAATCGCCTGCGTAGGACTCGATCGAGGTGAAGCTCAGGTCGGTGTGGTTGAAGACGTTGTCGTAATCGAAGTTGTCATCTGCGCTAGGTGCAGCCCAGATCCGGTTCGGGTACTTCTCGTTCTTCGCCTCTTCGGTGGCGTCAACCTGGATGTTGCGGTACTTGCCAAGGCCAGTACCAGCCGGGATGAGCTTACCGATGATGACGTTCTCCTTGAGACCGACCAGCTTGTCGCTCTTGCGGTCCAGGGCTGCCTGAGTAAGAACTCGGGTGGTTTCCTGGAACGAAGCTGCCGACAGCCACGACTGCGCGGCCAGCGAGGCACGGGTCATACCCATGACTTCCTGACGTGCCGATGCTGGCTTCTTGCCGGCCTCGACCGCAGCGCGGTTGATCTTGGTGAACTTGACGCGGTCGACGATCTCACCGGGAAGCATCTCGGTGTCGCCCGACTCAATGACGGTGACCTTTCCGAGCATCTGGCGGACGATGACCTCGAGGTGCTTGTCGTGCAGCGGTACACCCTGCGAACCGTAGATCGCCTGTACACCGCGGATGATCTCGGCTGCGGCCTCGCGGGCACCCTTGATCATCAGAACCTCGTGAGGAATCGGGGTACCGTCGACCAGCTGGTCTCCGGCCTCTACGACCTCACCCTTTTCGACCAGCAGGTCGTCGAGGCTGTTGACCGAGGTGATCGGTGCGAACGGCGACAACTTCTTGAAGGTCTTGCTGGTGGTACGGCTGAACGAGTAGCGGGCTGCCAGTTCAGTAGCTTCCTTCTCGGCCTGCTCGCCGTTCGGACGCACGTAGACGTCGAACTTGGCGGTGCTTCCCGAGCCGGTTACCTCGACGATGTCGACGGTGCCGCCCCAGAAGGCCATTACGCCAACCTTGCCGGCCTGACGCCAACCAACACGAGCCTCTAGGAGGTCGGTAACACCGTTCAGACCCTGGGTGATGTCGTACGAGATCAGACGTTCTACACGAACCTTCTGACCACCGATGGACTTCAGAATGGTCTGCTTACGGGCGTTCGATGCGGCACCACCGGTGTGGAAGGTACGCATGGTCAGCTGGGTTCCAGGCTCACCGATCGACTGAGCGGCGATGATACCGATGGCCTCACCGAGCTCTACGGCGTCGCCGGTTGCCAGCGAGTCACCGTAGCAGGCGGCACAGATGCCGTCTTCCGACTCACAGGTTAGAACCGAACGAACCATGACCGACTCCTGGCCGGCTGCCTTCAGCAGGGAAACCATCTTCTGGTCCAGCTTCTGGCCGGCCTTTGCAATGACGTCCTTGCCAACGACTACGTCGCTGAGCAGGTTACGGTGCAGGATCGAAAGCTCGACCTGCTCGTCGTCCAGGAGGTCCTTCTCTAGACCGCGGCTGGTGCCACAGTCCTCGACGCGGATGATTACATCCTGGGCGACATCTACCAGACGACGGGTCAGGTAACCGGCGGCAGCGGTCTTCATCGCGGTGTCCGCGTTACCCTTACGGGCACCGGTCGCGTTGATGAAATACTCGTTGGCGGTCAGACCCAGCAGGTAGTTACCCTTAACCGGCATCGGAGCGAAGTCACCCGACGAGGTGGTTACTGGTCCACGCATACCGATGATCGAGCGGATCTGCAGCGGGTTACCGCGTGCACCCGAGGTGACCATCTTGTAGATTGCGTTGTCCGATGGAAGCGCGCCCTTGATGCCCTTCTTGTCGTCACCCATGAGGATGACCTGAAGGTCGTTGGTCTGCTTGAACCAGAGGGCACCGAGCTTGTCGCGACGCTCTAGGTCGTCGATCAGACCGTTCTCGTATGCTTCCTGGATCTTGGTGTGCTCTGCCTCGGCTGCCTTGATGGCGGTCGCACGCTGTGCCTCGAACTCACCGGAGTCGAAGTTGGCGTCCGAAACTGCCATGGATACACCCGAACGGGTGGCCCACTTGAAGCCGGCGTCCTTGATGCGGTCCAGCGACTGAGCTACCTCGGTGCGCGAGAAGTTCTCGACCATCTCGGTGATGATCTTGGTGATCTGCTTCTTGCCAACCTGCTCTTCGGTCCAGACGAATTCCGCAGGCAGTGCCTCGCGGAACAGTACGCGACCGAGAGTGGTGCCCTCGCGGAGCTCGCCGTTTACACGGATGTTGATGCGAGCGCGCAGGTCTAGGAAGTTGCGGTCGAAGGCCATCTGAGCCTCGGCGACGCTTCCGTAGAAGTGCCCCTCGCCGGTCGCGCCCTCCAGGAGGTCGGTCAGGTGGAACAGACCGATGATCATGTCCTGCGAAGGAACGGCAACCGGACGACCGTCCGAAGGCTTGAGGATGTTGTTCGAAGCAAGCATCAGGATGCGAGCCTCGGCCTGGGCCTCAACCGACAGCGGTACGTGGACTGCCATCTGGTCACCGTCGAAGTCGGCGTTGAACGCGGCACAGACGAGTGGGTGAAGCTGGATTGCCTTACCTTCAACGAGCTGTGGCTCGAAGGCCTGGATACCCAGACGGTGCAGGGTCGGTGCACGGTTCAGCAGAACCGGACGCTCACGGATGACCTCTTCGAGGACGTCCCAAACCTGCGGACGGCTGCGCTCCACCATGCGCTTCGCGCTCTTGATGTTCTGAGCGAAGCCCTGGTCGACCAGGCGCTTCATGACGAATGGCTTGAAGAGCTCGAGAGCCATCAGCTTTGGCAGACCACACTGGTGCAGCTTGAGCTGTGGACCGACGACGATTACCGAACGACCCGAGTAGTCAACACGCTTACCCAGCAGGTTCTGACGGAAACGACCCTGCTTACCCTTCAGGAGGTCGCTGAGCGACTTGAGGGCACGGTTACCGGTACCGGTGACTGCACGGCCACGGCGACCGTTGTCGAACAGTGCGTCCACTGCCTCCTGCAGCATGCGCTTCTCGTTGTTCAGAATGGTCTGAGGAACCGCACCGAGGTCGATGAAGCGCTTCAGACGGTTGTTGCGGTTGATCACACGACGATAGAGGTCGTTGAGGTCGGAAGTAGCGAAACGGCCACCATCCAGCTGAACCATCGGACGAATCTCCGGTGGCAGAACTGGAAGGACATCCAGAACCATCGAGTGTGGCGCGGTGTCGCTGTTGATGAACGACTGAACCACCTTGAGGCGCTTGATTGCCTGGGTCTGCTTTGCACCCTTGTTGCCGGCGATCTCCTCGCGCAGCTTGCGGGCTTCGTCCTCGAGGTCGAAATCGATGAGCACACGCTTGACTGCCTCGGCACCGATCGACAGGTCGAAGTAGTCGCCGTACTGGTAGGCGAACGCATCGAACAGGTCGTCGTTCTGTACCAGCTGGCCAGGCTTAGCGGTCAAGAACATGTGCCAGGCGTGCTGCTCGCGGAACAGGCTCTCGCGACGCTCGCGACGGCCATACTCGCGCACAACCTTCTCGGTCTTCTTCTTGAAGTCCTTGAGCAGACGCTCGATCTCCTTGCCGGTGGCGGCATCGCGTGCCACTGGGGCATCGGCGTCTGCTGCCTCGGCCGCGGCTGCAGCGGCACGCTTGCCGCTCCAGTAGCTCTCCGGAGCCTTCTCGTGTGCAGCAACCAGCTGCTCGAGGCTCTTGGTGAACTGAGCGTCAACCCAGATCGGAGCCTCCCAGAGCTTGTCCGCGTGCTGCAGAACCAGGCCGTGCGCGTTCAGCGCAGCGATCTCGTCGGCTGCCAGCTCCTGGAGCTGGGAGTCGCGCTCGTCCAGGATGTCGGCTACGCGCTGGATGTAGTCCTCGCGAACCATCGGGTAGTCGGCGTCCTTGTCGTCCAGGTTCACGTCCATGACGCGGTAGGCGGCAAAGTAAATGATCTTCTCGAGGTCCTTTGGAGCCATGTTGAGCAGGTAGCCCAGGCGGCTTGGAACACCCTTGAAGTACCAGATGTGAGTAACCGGAGCGGCCAGCTCGATGTGGCCCATGCGCTCGCGACGAACGCTCGACTTGGTTACCTCTACACCACAGCGCTCACAAACGATGCCCTTGAAACGGACGCGCTTGTACTTGCCACAGGAGCACTCCCAGTCCTTGGTAGGACCGAAGATCTTCTCGCAGAACAGGCCGTCCTTCTCGGGCTTGAGAGTGCGGTAGTTGATGGTCTCAGGCTTCTTTACCTCGCCGTGGGACCAAGAGCGGATGTCGTTGGCGGTTGCAAGGCCAACGCGAAGGGCGTCGAAGTTTTCAACTTCCATGTTTATTCCTTAATTCCTAAATCTCTACTTGGTCCGGGTTTAGAACTCGGTGAATTCGTTGTCGACGGCGCTGTTCTCGTTGCGGGACAGGTTGATGCCCAGCTCCTCGGCGGCGCGGTCGCCCTCGTCACGGTCTTCCTCGCGGAGAGTAACCACGTTGCCGTCAACGTCGAGAACCTCGACGTTTAGTGCCAGCGACTGCATTTCCTTGGCCAGAACTCGGAACGACTCTGGGATACCAGGTGCCTGGATGTTCTCGCCCTTAACGATTGCCTCGTAGGTCTTGACGCGTCCAGTGATGTCGTCCGACTTGATGGTCAGAAGCTCCTGCAGGGTGTGAGCGGCACCGTAGGCCTGAAGGGCCCAAACTTCCATCTCACCGAAGCGCTGTCCACCGAACTGCGCCTTACCACCAAGTGGCTGCTGGGTGATCATGCTGTAAGGACCGGTGGAACGAGCGTGGATCTTGTCGTCGACCAGGTGGTGCAGCTTGAGCACGTACATGTAACCGACCGAGATTGGCGCAGGGTATGGCTCGCCGGAGCGGCCATCGAACAGGTGGGCCTTACCCTTCTCCGAAACCATGCGGTTTCCGTCGCGGTTTGGCAGGGTGCTAGCCAGCAGGCCAACAACCTCGTCCTTGCTCGCGCCGTCGAAGATCGGGGTAGCAACCTTGGTGCCAGGTGCACCTTCGTGCATCTCGGCAACCAGTTCCTTGGCCCAGGCAGCGGCGTTCTCTACCTTCCAACCCTGGCTGGCAATCCAGCCCAGGTGGGTCTCGAGAATCTGACCGAAGTTCATACGACCTGGAACACCAAGTGGGTTCAGAACGATGTCGACCGGGGTGCCGTCCTCTAGGAATGGCATGTCCTCGACAGGGAGAATCTTGGAGATAACACCCTTGTTTCCGTGGCGACCAGCAAGCTTGTCACCCTCGGTGATCTTACGCTTCTGAGCGATGTGGACCACTACGCGCTTGTTTACACCGGCGCCCAGTTCGTCGCCCTCGTCGGCCGAGAAGACCTTGACGCCGATGACGGTACCCTGCTCGCCGTGCGGAACCTTGAGCGAGGTGTCGCGAACTTCGCGGCTCTTCTCGTTGAAGATTGCACGGAGCAGACGCTCCTCGGCGGAAAGCTCGGTCTCGCCCTTAGGAGTGACCTTACCTACCAGGATGTCGCCGGGGCGAACCTCTGCACCGATGCGGATGATTCCGAACTCGTCGAGCTGAGCCAGTGCCTCCTGCGAGACGTTTGGCAGGTCCGCGGTGATCTCTTCGGCACCAAGCTTGGTGTCGCGCGCGTCAACCTCGTACTCCTCGATGTGGATCGACGAAAGGGTGTCTTCCTTGACCAGGTTCTGGCTCAAGATGATGGCGTCCTCGAAGTTGTGGCCTTCCCATGGCATGAATGCCACGAGCAGGTTCTTACCGAGGGCAAGCTCGCCGTTCTCGGTGGCTGGGCCGTCGGCTAGGACGTCGCCGGCCTCGACACGCTGACCAACCGAAACCAGCGCACGCTGGTTGATTGCGGTGCCCTGGTTGGAGCGCTCGAACTTACGAAGTACGTACTGCTTGACGCCACCCTTGTCCTGCTGGACGGTGATGACATCGGCGTCTACGTCGGCTACTACACCGGCGAACTCGTTCACCAGAACGGCGCCCGAGTCGATGGCTGCAACGCGCTCCATGCCGGTACCTACGTATGGGCTCTCGCTGCGCAGCAGTGGAACTGCCTGACGCTGCATGTTGGCACCCATCAGTGCACGCGACGAGTCGTCGTGCTCGAGGAATGGAATGAGCGAGGTGGAGACCGAAGCCAGCTGACGTGGCGAGATGTCGACGTAGTCGACGTCTTCGGACGAAGCCTCTACTACGTCGCCTCGGTAACGAGCGATTACGCGCTTGTTTGCGAACGACTTGTCGGCCTTGAGCTGTACGTCGGCGCCCGCGATGGTGTTGCCATCCTCGGCAGCGGCGTCCAGGTACTCAATGGTGTCGGTGACCTTGCCGTCTACTACCTTGCGGTACGGGGTCTCGATGAAACCGAAGGTGTTGATGCGGGCATACGCAGTAAGCGAACCGATCAGACCGATGTTTGGGCCTTCTGGGGTCTCAACTGGACACATGCGACCGTAGTGCGATGGGTGTACGTCACGTACCTCCATCTGGGCACGCTCACGAGCGATACCACCCGGTCCCAGAGCCGAGAGGCGACGCTTGTGGGCGAGGCCTGCCAGTGGGTTGTTCTGGTCCATGAACTGCGAGAGCTGGCTGGCACCGAAGAATTCCTTGATGGCCGAAACAACTGGACGCAGGTTGATCAGAGTCTGTGGGGTAATCGCCTCGATGTCCTGGGTGGACATGCGCTCGCGAACCACGCGCTCCATGCGGCTGAGGCCGATACGGATCTGGTTCTGGATCAGCTCGCCAACCGAGCGGATGCGACGGTTCGAGAAGTCATCGATGTCGTCCGCGCTTACGGTGATGCTGCTCTTAGCGCCACCCAGGTTGAGGTCGAACTCCAGGCGAACGTTGCTTGCGGCAGCGTTGTTCTTGATGGAGAGGTCGAACATCAGGAGGTACTTGAGGGTGGCCACGATGTCGTTGACGGTGAGGGTGGTTGCCTCTGCGGCCTCGTTGATGCCCAGCTTGCGGTTGAGCTTGTGACGGCCAACCTTAGCCAGGTTGTAACGCTTGCTGTCGAAGTAGGTGCTGCGCAGCCACTGCTCCGAAACCTCGGCACCGGCCTGCTCGCCGCGGACCTTGCGGTACAGCTCGCGGAGCGCGTCTTCCTTGGTGATGATCGGGGTGGCGAAGACCTTGGACTTGTCGTAGGCCAGAGTGTTCTCGATCATGTCGACGTCGAACTCCCAGCCGTAGCTGCTGCCCTCGGTGGCGGTCTTGATGTCCGCGAATTCTTCGCGGATCTGCTCTTCGGTGAGGCCAAGGGCCTTGAGGAAGATGGTTGCCGAGACCTTGGTCTTGCGGTCTACCTGGACCTGAACGATTGGCTGGCCGAAGCGGGCAACCGGCTTGCGCTCGTCCTTGACCCACTCGGTCAGGAACTCGAGGTACGAACCACGGCTCGGGATGATCTGAGCCTTGTTGTTACGGACGTCGAGGTTACCGGTGGTGTTGGTGGAGACGGAGAAGTAGACACCAGGCGAACGAACCAGCTGCGAAACGACGACGCGCTCGGTTCCGTTGATGATGAAGGTGCCCTTCTCGGTCATCACAGGGAAGTCACCCATGAAGACGGTCTGGCTCTTGATCTCACCGGTGAGGATGTTGATGAACTCTGCCTTGATGTAGAGCGGGCGAGTGTAGGACTTGCCCTTCTCCTTGCACTGCTCAGGAGTGAACTGTGGGTCGTCCAGCGAAGGCTCCATGAAGGTGAGCTCCATCTTGGAGTCCTGGGAGCTGCCGGAACTGTCGGTGATTGGCGAGATCTCTTCGAAGATCTCCTCCAGGCCGTTCTTAGCGTTTGGTCCGGCAATCTGGCGCCAAGCGTCGGTGCCAACCAACCACTCGAAGCTTTCAGTCTGCAGGCTCAGCAGGTCTGGAACCGCAATTGGCTCCTTTACCTTCGCAAAGGAAGGGCGCTGGGCCGATCGGTCATTCTTAATGGTCTTAGCGTCTTTCGCAGCCAAAGAAAATCCCTCCAAGGGTGGGGTGACTCAGGGTTGAGTGGATGGGAGATCGCCGCCCAGAAATGCCGCCGAAATATGCGACACGTGCGCCGACCACCATATGAGGGCGCGAGTTTGGGAGCAAACCTCGAGTCTATAACGATTTCGACGCGTTTGTAAACATTCTTTTGCGAATGCGGGTGAATTCGAATCGAATCTGCTATTGGCGCTTAATTCGGGCGGATTTAGCAGCTTGTGATGTACATGGTGATGGTGTCGACCCACTTTTCGGCGTCGTCCACACCGATGACCAGGCGCGTGTAATTGCGGCCGGTCAGATTGATCTGCAACACCTGCTGACCTCGGTGCCAGCAGACGAAGGCACGGTCCTTGCGCCAGATATAGGTGCCGGCAATGATGACGCCTGGCAGGCCGGTGCCAGGCACGCGCAGGCCCAGGCGCATCCACCACTTTGAGTCCAGAACTTCGGCACCAACGATGTTCGCCAGCGGAATCACCATGTCGCCGTGAAGCGCGGCGAGTTTTTCGCCGCTACCCAGGGTCAGGTGGAGGTTGGTCTGTTGGAAAGCAAGCTTGGCCATGATTCCAGTATGCGCCTAGTTACTGCTTGAAGCGTGCGGGTATGGCCTGCTCCAGCAGTCCGGTGAGGTGCATCGCCCATTCGGCCGAGATGTGGCTGTGGTCGCGGTAGACCACGATGCCGTCAATCTTGGGCGAGCAGGTCTGGGCGTTGCAGTAGGCGTCGGTGAAGTCGACAGTCTTTACGTTTGCCATGCCCTTCACGGCAGCCGGCATGGGGTCGTTCGGTGTCAGGGCCTTGGCTCTGGTGACCGAACACGCGGCGTCGATTGCCTTCGGATTGTTGGCGATGCAGGCTAGGAACGATGGCTTCGGCTTTGGGTTGTCTCTAATCACAAGCAGCACAGCGCCGTTTGCGGTCATTAGCTTTGCCACGCTGGCGAATGACTTGGCGTAGCTCTGATACCCCTTGGTCACAAAGCTCGAGCTGGCGTTGATTACCAGGTCGAACCCGGGATTACCCTTCAAATAGGACTGCAGCTTCTGGTTCCAGGGCAGGCAAGTTTTGCTCGTGAGTACCGTTGGCATCATCGCCGGGTCGAGCGGTGGGCAGGCGCTCTTGCTTACGGTGGTGAGCTTCCAGTCATACTTGGCGGCCAGGGCACGAGCCGGGCCAAACCAGGAACGCGTGTGGCTGTCGCCGATGAGTGCCACGCTGATGTTGCTGGACTCATCGCCGGTCGAGCAGTCGAGGAACCCCACCTGTTTGGTTGGGACCGCGCAGAGCCCCGCTTGGTAGGCCGCGGCCGGCATCCCGGTGGTGAGCGCCACAGATAGCGCCAGCGCGGCAGCCGCCACTGGTCTGACCAACCTACGCAAAGAGGCTCACCAGCCAGGTGAGCAGCGGCGCGAACGCCAGCGCGGGCAGCATATCTGCCACCGCAATTGGCTTGAGATTCAGCAGGCGCAGGCTGATGGCCAGCATCAGCACACCGCCTGTGGCAGTAATGGACGCGATCATCGATCCGGGGATGAAGTTGCCGGCAAACATGGCAACCAGCGTGACGAAGCCCTGCCAGACGCCGACGGTAATCGCCGATGCCGCCACTCCCCAGCCCAGGCTGGCGGCGAAGGCAATGCAGGCGAAGCCATCGAGGATGGCCTTGATGATTAGCGTGTTTGGTCCGTGACCCATGCCGTCGCTCATGGATCCGAGGATTGCCATCGGGCCGATTGCAAATATCAGCGAGGCGTCTACATAACCGGTGATAAATCTTTCACGGGCATCACCGCTGGAGGCTTTTCCGCGACTCAGACGCTGCTGGAGCCAGCCACCAAAGCTTTCTAGGCGGCGTTCGATGCCGGCGAGCGACCCGGTGATAGTGCCAAGCAACATGGCAAAGATGACAACCATAAAGGTGCCAACCGCGCCTGCCGCGGCCACGAAGCCCTTGTCGGTGAGGGACATCAGATTGAGCCCGCCCAGGACGATGGTCAGCAGGCCGAGCGCTTCGTTGACGGTTCGGTTGGTCTTTTCCGGTAGCCGCGAACCAATCAGCACGCCGATCGCCGAACCGCCAACGATGGTCGCCACGTTGACGAGGGTTCCGATGCCGATCATGGCTTAAGTTTAAGCCGCCCCGGCGACCCCTCGCGGATGAAAAAACCCCGACCGAAGTCGGGGTTTTAATGGCGGTGACGGTGGGATTTGAACCCACGGTGGTCTTTCAACCACACATGTTTTCGAGACATGTACCTTCGGCCGCTCGGACACGTCACCGTGGGATAGTTTACTCGATTTTCTTGCCACCCCGCCACCCGGGCGCTTTGGTTAGGCTGAAAGGGTGAGTGCTTCCGGATCCAATAAGGCCATCTTCGCCGCCCTCGGTGCCAATCTAGGCATCGCCGCCACCAAGTTCGTCGCCGCCGGTTTTTCCGGTTCGGGCTCGATGTTGGCCGAGGCCATTCACTCGTTGGCCGATTCCGGTAACCAGGTGCTGTTGCTGGTTGGCGGCAGCAAGGCAAAGCGCGAGGCCAGCCAAAACCACCCCTTCGGTTACGGTCGTCAGCGCTACATCTATGCGTTCATGGTCTCGATCGTGCTGTTCAGCATCGGCGGACTTTTCAGCGTCTACGAGGGAATCCAGAAGCTGCAGCATCCGCACGAGCTGGAGTTGTTCTGGCTGCCCCTGGTGATCCTGGGCGTGAGCATCGTGTTGGAATCCTTCAGTCTTCGTACCGCGCTTCGGGAGGTGTCGCACGATCGTGGGGACTTGAGCCTGGTGGAGTACATCCGTCACGCCAAGGCGCCGGAGCTTCCCGTAGTGGTTCTTGAAGACATCGCGGCCTTGGCCGGCCTCGTGCTGGCGTTCCTGGGCGTCGGCCTCACCGCGCTCACCGGCAATCCGATGTGGGATGCACTTGGCACCCTGGCGATCGGCCTACTTCTGGTGGCAGTGGCCTTTGTCCTTGGCGCGGAAACCAGCAGCCTGCTGATCGGCGAGGGCGCGACCCAGGCCGACTACGACTCCATCATCGGCGCGCTCGAAGGCACCGATGGCGTGCTCGGCATCATCCACAGCAAGACCCTGTACCTGGGTCCGGACGAACTGATGTTGGCGGCCAAGATTGCAGTGGACCCCGGCGCAACCGCAGCCCAGATCGCGCTTGTAATCGATGCCGCCGAGGAACGCATCCGAGCCGCGGTTCCAGCCACCCGCGTGATTTACCTCGAGCCGGACGTTCTTCGTGCCTAGCCGAAGAGCTTCCTAGCCAATGCATATGTAAAGAAATGACAAGTTTTCTTTACATATTTCTGCGACTTGTAAAGAAATCGCGCAGCTGAGCGGCAGCCTCATCTGCTCGCACTCCAGCAATAACCTCTATTGGCTTGCCCAAGCGGCCGTCGCGCAGCAAGTCATAGAGCGAACCCCCGGCGCCAACCCGCTCGTCCCAGGCACCGAAGACCACGCGCGGAATGCGGGCGGCCACTATGGCACCGGCACACATCACGCAGGGTTCCAGCGTCACCACCAGGGTCAGGTCCTCCAGGCGCCAATCGGAACGCGCCGCACCCGCCGCACGAATTGCGACGATCTCGGCGTGTGCGGTGGCGTCGTGCTGCTGTTCCTTGAGGTTGTGACCGGTCGCGACGACCCGACCCTCGGAATCCACCAGGAGCGCGGCCACCGGGACATCGCCTTCGGCCACAGCCAAATCGGCGGAAATAGCGAGCGCGCCGTCCATCAGCTCGTTCCAATTGGCCGCGGTAGTCATACTGAAACCTTAGCCAAACCGGGTTACCCGAGTGTGCTGTCCACAGCCTAAAAATTGCACTTTTTCTGCACTTTTCTTCCGGGCAAAAGACGTACCCGTGACCATACGCTACACCTTAGGTAACTCCGGGGGGAGCGAGGAGCAGGGCCGCAAATGGACGTCGGACTTGAGGACGAATCTGGCGTGGCTGATGCCGACGATTTTTGCACCTACCTGCAAAACAACCTGCTTGCCTATTGGAAGGCCAATGGTGTTTTGATGTGCGAGGCCACCGATGAGGGTCTCTTAAAGGTGCGAGGAACCTGCGGATGGCTCGCAGATGAGACCGCCACCAGGGAGTTCAGCCAGAGCATAGGCCGCGACCTACTGGGACATGCGGGCTCCATAAACCAGGTGCTATACCCGTCCGTCGAAAACCGATTCCCCGAAATCGAGTTATCGCCACTGCAGGATAAATTCGCTGCCATTGCCTTCGTCGGCGATCATTCGCACTCTCCCACCGTGGGCGGCCTCTTTGTGACCTTCGAGCAGGAACTGGACATCGCCGGCATCGAACAGATTCGTCGGACCTTCCCGATGCTGCGGGCTAGCCTCAACTTCTTTATCCATTCACTGCACCGGATGCGGGTGCCGCCAGGCCAACCGCTCACACGCAGGCAGGTGGCAATCCTGCAGCAGATTCTGGACGGCGTGCCCTACAACGACATCAGCAAGACCCTTTTCGTCTCGGAATCTACCGTGAAACAGGAGGCCAAAAGGATCTTCCAGACGCTTGGTGTTCGCAACCGTTTCGAGGCTGCGCGCACGCTTTCGTCTCGTCCCTAGCTAAATACCCCTTATTTTTAGCGGTTTTTATTTCCTAGTTCTCCCATAGGGATAAACGGATTTGACTTTCGGGGAATGCGTTGTAATACTTCTAAACATGATCTTGAATGCACGCGTAAACCACGAGTCGGTGTCTGCCAAAATGGCCGCCGTCTCGATGATGTGCACCTGTATGCGAATGTGCCGCTAGCCCGAGGTCCCCTCGCTCTAGCCAAGGCACCAGCACCCCCGCAAGACCGGCACGCCAGCCGGCAACCAAAACGCATACAGACCCAAAGGATTTCAAATGTCAATCGCACTTCTCAGCACCCCAAACACCACCGGCACCGCCACTGCGAATGAAGCACGCGGCTTCGCCCTATACGTTGGCCTCGACGAGGCAACCGCGGCTGCAGCCGGCGTAACCCTGGCCGAACTGGTTCAGGCCTTGCGCAAGACCGTGGCCGACCTAGTACCGGCCGCCGCTGGCGAGACCTATGCCGCGGTGGCACTTGCCCCCGTTGGCACCGGAGGCCGAAACATCGAAGTGGTGCGCACCGCACTTCACGACCCGCGCTCGCTCAACCGACTTGTCGAAGCCAACCAGGAACACCAGGCGGCAAAGGGCATCGTGATCGACCTGAACCGCCACAAGGTGTTCGCCGATGGCAACAACGCAGAGCTCACCTACAAGGAGTTCGAGCTGCTGAACTACCTGATTCAGAACGAGGGCGAAACCATCAGCCGTCGTGAGCTGGTAGACACCGTCTGGGCCGACGACTCCGAGGACGCTCCGAACGACCGCACCATCGACGTGCACATCCGCCGCCTGCGTGCGAAGATTGCCGGCTACGAGGACATCATCCGCACGGTCCGTGGCGGAGGCTACCGCTTCGACCGCCACCCCGACGTGCTCATCGAGGCATAACCGCACCCGCCGCCGCGCGCCCGACGCCACCCGAGGTAACCTGTATCGGTGCCGGAAACCATTTCTTCAGACTCGATAGTCGAGGTTCTGGCCAGCCGCACCCTTGACCTTTTGGAAGAGGGCATTTATACCCCGATTGTGTTGATCGACGGGCGCTCGGCAAGCGGAAAGACGACCTTGGCCGACGCCCTGCAACGGCGGCTGTTCAAGGAAGGCGAAACCCTTCCGCGCGTGGTCCACATGGACGACCTGTACGAGGGCTGGCACGGACTCCAAGCCGGACACGACCTACTGCTGCGCTCCATCTTGAATCCGCTAATTCAGCGCAAGCGGGCATCCTGGCAGCAGTGGGACTGGGCACTTGATGCAAGAAACGACTGGCGCGAATTCGAGGGCGGGACTCCCCTGATCGTCGAGGGCTGCGGCAGCCTGAGCCGGCACACCGCCGCCATTGCACACCTATCGCTGTGGCTGGAGGTTGACGAAGCAGTGCGCCAGGCACGCTGGGTGCAGCGCTCCGGTCACGATCACGACGAGTGGTGGCCGATCTGGGCAGCCCAGGAACTGGACTTCTATTCCAAGGAGAACTCCGCCGATTTGGCTCAGTTCACCGCGCTGAACTAGCCGCGGTTGGACCGCCAGGTGCGGAATCCCGCGATCAGCGACGCCACGATAAACGCCGCAGCGATTAGGTAGCTGGCATTTTTTACCGCCGGAATGGATGCCGCGAAGTAGCCGGTCACGGTCAAGCCCACACCCCAGGCCAGTGCCCCGACCAGGTTGGCGCTGGAGAACTTGTAGTAGTTCATGCGGGCGATGCCGGCGATAACCGGCACGAACACGCGCGCCCAGGGCATGAAGCGCCCGATGACCATTGCCCACCAACCCCAGTGTTGGTAGAAGGCCTCGCTCTTGGCGATTGCAGTCTTGATCCACTTGCCTTCGCGCTTGCTTAGGTATGGGCGGCCCAGTTTTCGGCCCAGCGTGTAGCCCATCTGATCGCCCAGCCAGGCGGCCACACCAACGCCCGCCGCCATGAGCCATATGTCTACCCCCGGCAGGGTCGCCGCCACAAGGCCGGCTGCGAATACCAGAGAGTCTCCGGTGAGAAACGGGACAAACGCGCCGATGAGCAGGCCGGTGCCGGCAAATACCAGCGCGAATACCACGAGGGCGAAGACTATTGGCCCCATGGTGGGAGCCCAGCCGCCGATCTGGTCGGAAATGGAAGCGAGTGCTGCTGGGTGCATGTGCTTAGCCTATCCACCGGGAAATGCAAAAACCGGGCCGCCTAAGCGACCCGGTTTTTACGGAAGAAACTATGGACGGCCGTAAAGCACAACCTCGTCAAGCTCCAGGCGGGTACGAGGAGCGATCTCGCGCTCGTGCAGTGGCTCTGGCAGTGCGTCAGCCGCAGCAACCTTGCCGACAACTGCCGAAACAATCAGCTGCAGGTCGCCTGGGATGTCCAGGACCTCTGCGGCCTTAGCGGTGTCCAAGCCGGCCATCTGGTGGACGTGGAGACCAAGCTCGTGAGCCTGGATCGAGAGGTGAGCAACAGCCTGGCCTGCGTCGTAGGCAGCCCATGGGTTTACGTTGCCATCGGCGTTGGTTGCAGCGACTGCAACCAGGATGATTGCCGAGGCGTCTGGGGCCCAGGCCTGGTTCCAGCCGGCCAAGGTGGCGGCGATCTCGGCGTGCTTTGCGTCCTCGCGGGTTACAACGAAGTAGCGGGTTGGCTGTGCGTTGTTTGCCGAAGGAGCCCAGCGGCCGGCCTCGAGGATCGAGAGCAGCTCGTGCTGAGTCAGCTGGTAGGTCTTGTCGAACGAGCGTGGCGACCAGCGCTCGGCCAGAAGTGGAAGGATTGGGGCAGCAGTTACTGCAATCTTGTTGGTTGGGGTCATGGTTTTAGTATAGCCCCCCTTTACTGTTTCGCAAGTGTGCGGATAGCCGCCTTCAGGAAGCGGTCACCAAAGGTTTAGTGGGCGTTCAGGCAGCGGCTAGGCTGGGCGCATGAACCGTAAAGCGCTGTGGCTGTATCTAGTGGTTAGCGTCGCCTGGGGCGTCCCCTACGCGCTGATTCGACTCGCGCTAACCGGCTTCGACCCTGCCAGCATCGTGCTTGCCCGAGTTGCGATTGGCGCCCTGGTTCTCATCCCGCTGGCCGCAAAACGTGGAGCGCTGGCGAGCGCCCTCAAACACTGGCCGTACGTGCTGGCCTTCGCGGTCATCGAAATGGCGGGTCCTTGGATTCTGCTTACCACCGCGGAACAACACATAAGTTCTTCACTGGCAAGCCTGCTCATCAGCACCGTTCCTTTCTTCGGTGTGCCCCTGGCATACCTAACCGGCGACAAATCCGTGCTTCAGCCCAAGGCCATCGCGGGCCTCGCGCTCGGTTTCTGCGGAGTGCTTGCCCTGGTGGGCATCGATGCCTTGAGTAACTCGGTGAGTCCAGTTTGGATCGGCGTAATGCTGCTCGCCGCGCTCGGCTACGCAATCGCTCCCGTCATCGTCGACCACAAGCTGGGCGAGGCGTCCTCGACCGCGGTGGCCGGCGTTTCGATGGCGATGGTGGCGGTTATCTACGCGATTCCCGGCGGCATCGGTTTCGCGGGAGTTGGCGCCCACCCCGCCCCAATATCGGCTTGGCTAGCCCTAGTGGGTCTTGGCCTAATCAGCACGGCGCTTTCGTTCACCAGCTTCTTCGAACTGATCGCCCTGGTGGGCAGCGCCCGCGCCACAACCATCGTCTACCCCAACCTGGCGGTGGCATTCCTGGTAGGCATCGTGTTCCTTAAAGAACCAATCACCACCGGCTTCCTGATTGGAGTGCCGATGGTGATTGCAGGTTCTTGGCTGGCCACCCGCCGTAAAGCGGTTTCCTAGCCCTAGTGCTTGTGCTTGCCCTTCTTAGGCAGCTTCTTCAGAACGACCGCCTGGGCAACGATGACGTTGGTGCCGTTGAAGGTGGCGGCAGGCGAACCATACAGTTCGTAACCGTCGTCTAGGTGGTCCGAGACCTTCTGGCAGAACGCGCTGTCGTCGATGCCGGTGAGCATCTTGTAGCGCTTCTTCGGACCCTCCGCGGCGGCGGCAAATGGCAGTGCGCAGGCATCGCCGTCGGTGCTGGCGACGTCGGTGGCCTTGGCGGCCTTAGCCGGGGTTGCCTTCGCTGCGACTGCCTTGGTTGGGGCCTTCTTGGCTACTGGCTTGGCTACCGGAGTTGCCGCCACGGTCTTGGCGGTGGTCTTGGCGGCCGCAGGCTTACGGGCGGCAGGCTTCTTCGCGGCGGTGGCCGCGCTGGTTGCGTTAGTCATGCGAACCATTGTTTCACCCGAATCTTGTTTACCCTAAGTTAAGCTTTGGCTTTACCCGGTGAATTCTTTGGCCTCAGTGGCCGGCCAGGAGCCAGCCGACCGGCAGCGCGGCCATCGCCAGAATGGCAAGACCCAGCACCCACTGGCTCAGCCTGCCGGAGACCCACTTACCCAAAAGTCGTTTGTCCCGGGCCAACCACCAGACCACAATCATCAGTGCCGGGGCTGCCAGGCCGTTGCAGACCGCGGCCAGGAAAAGGAAGTACATGGGTGGGATGCCAACGAAGTTGAGCAGCAGTGCCACCGCCATCGAGGCCACAATCACCGAGTAGAAGGCGCGCGCCTGCCTCGGCGCCAGCTCCAACGATTCGCGCCAACCAAAGGTCTCCGCTACCGCGTAGGCGGTTGAACCGGCCAACACCGGCACCGACAGCAACCCGACTCCGAGGATGCCGAGCAGGAACAAGAGCCCGGCGAACTGGCCGGCGATTGGGGTCAGCGCCTTGGCGGCATCCTCCGCGGAATTGATCTGCGTTATGCCGTGCGCATTTAGGGTGGCGGCGGCCGTGACCATGATTGCGAACATGATGAAGACACCGGTAAACATGCCGCTAAAGACGTCGCCGCGCATTGCCTGCACGTGCTCCGGGTTCACGCTCGGACCGTCCTCGTGCCGCTCCTCCACCTCTTCGGCCGCCTGCCAGAAGAAGAGGTAGGGGCTGATGGTGGTTCCGGAAAGCGCAATAAGGAGGGCAAAGCTCGCCTTGGTGAAGCTGAACTGTGGCAGCAGGGTGTCAGTCACCACCGTGTTCCAGTCCACCTTGGCCACGAACATAACTGCCACGTAGGCCAACAGGCTCAGGCAGAGCCAGCGCAGCACCTTGGAGTAGCGGTGATAGGGCACGATGATCTCGCTGATGGCCATCAGCAGCGCAAACAGGATGACCCCGACGGTCTGATCCACCGGCACAATGAGGCGCAGGGCGGCGGCCATCGAGGCCAAGTCGGCGGCGATATTGACGGTGTTGGCGAAGGCCACCAGCATCACCGCGAGCACCAGCACCCAGCGCGGCATGCGGGCCTTGATGAGCGCGGCCAAACCCTTTCCGGTGACCAGCGCGAGTCGGGCGCAGGCCTCCTGGGTGGCGTAGGCCAGCGGCAACAGAGCGGGTGCGGCCCAAAGCATTCCGTAACCCACCTGGGCTCCGGCCTGCGAGTAGGTTCCGATTCCAGAGGGGTCGTCATCGGCGGCGCCGGTGATGATGCCCGGACCCAACCGGCGGAAGTATCCGGGAGAGATTATCGAGGCCCGCGCCGGGTGGTGAGCTCCGCGACCGGCAACATTCTTGATGTGCTGCTTGGTCTTGCCAGCCATCGGTCCTCCCCAAACTGGGCGCACACAGCGGCCCTAGTTGTCAGCCTAGGGCAAAGCCCAAAAACGCGGCTACCGCCTCGACTAGAAGAGGCTCGGGATCTCGGTTCGCATGCCACGCATGGCGTCGTAATCGAGGATTAGGCATTCGATTCCACGATCGGTGGCCAGAGTTCGTGCCTGCGGCTTAATCTCCTGCGCCGCGAAGATTCCGCGAACCGGCGCCAGCTGAGGGTCGCGATTGAGCAGCTCCAGGTAGCGGGTCAGCTGCTCGACGCCATCGATTTCGCCGCGGCGCTTGAGTTCGATCGCGACGTGGCCGCCGGCCGCGTCCCTAGCCAGGATGTCTACCGGACCGATGTCGGTAAAGAATTCGCGCCGAATCAACTCGAGGCCCGCGCCAGCGAGCTCCAGTTGCTCGGCCAGCATCTCCTGAAGGTGCGCCTCGACACCATCCTTGATGAGACCCGGGTCGTCACCCAGGTGGTGTTCCAGCTCGTCGTGAATCTCGAAGATGTTGATCTGCAGCATGTCCGCGCTCTTCACCTGCTGCACCAGCCAGGTCTCGATGACCCCGAGCTCGCGGGCCTCCGGACTAGCGTCCTTTCGATCGATAGTGCACGGCGGATTCATCCAGTTGAGTGGCTTGTAGCTGCCCGAATCGGAGTGCACCAGAATGCTTCCGTCATTCTTCAGCAGCAGCAAACGCTTGGCGCGCGGCAGGTGTGCGGTGAGCCTGCCGGCGTAGTCCACCGAGCAGTCGGCGATTACCAGGCGCATCTACTTGCCCTCCGTGGCGGCCAACAACTTGCCCTCCAGCGCGGCAACTTTGTTCAGCAAATCCGAAATCGCCTCGTCCTGCGAGTCCAGGTGGTCCTGGATCTGCCGGGCGTCGTGCAGAATCGCATCGGCGTCGTTGTAGGTTGCAATGGCCCGTTCGTCGGCGGCCTTGGCCTGGATGTTTTGACCCACGATGATGATGGGCAACAACACCAGCTGCAGGAAGGTCTGGGCAACCCAGCTAACGATCACGATGGTGTTGCCGCTGGCGATGGCGCCGGGAAGGCTAACCAGGGTCAGTGCAAAGAACACGTAAGCCGCCCACATGGTTCCGACCCGGTTGGTGATGGCAAGGCCAAGACGGTTATTGAAGGCAGCGATGGCAGACTGCTTGCCATCGCGCTGCTTGTGGATATTTGCACGGGTAGCCGGACCGCGCTTGTCGCGCAGTTCGACGTGCGGATTTGCCACGCGTTGATACTTGCTTGCCATACCTAAAGGCTACCCGTCCAAACCGGGGTTCCCCAGTAAACTTAGGCGCTATGGCCATGAAAATTACGGTAATCGGACTCGGATATCTGGGCGCAACTCACGCCATCGCTATGGCGGAATTGGGCCACGAGGTAATCGGCATCGAGGCTAACCCGAAGCGCTTGACCGACCTCCAGAACGGCGTCGTTCCATTCTTCGAACCGGGCCTCGACGAGGCCCTTCAGAACGTGATTGCCAAGGGCAACATCAAGTTCCAGGAGGACCACACCGAGGAATCCCGCGAGGCAGACCTGCACTTCCTGTGCGTGGGCACCCCGCAGCTTCCGGGCAGCTACGCCGCCAACACCGAGTACCTACACCAGGCCGTAAAGGCGTTGGCCCCATACCTGCGTGAAGACGCGGTAGTTGCCGGCAAGTCGACCGTCCCGGTGGGCACCTCTGCGGAACTTAGCAGCGCCCTGGCCGAGGCAACCGGTTTCACCCCGCACCTGGCCTGGAACCCGGAGTTCCTGCGCGAGGGCACCGCACTCGAGGACAGCCTTCGTCCGGACCGCATCGTCATCGGTGTCAACGATGAGCGCAGCGCCGAGGTTCTTCGCAAGGTCTACGAGCCGATCACGGTGCACGGCACCCCTTTCCTGGTCACCGACATCCCGACCGCCGAGCTGGTGAAGGTGGCAGCCAACAGCTTCCTTGCCACCAAGATCTCGTTCATCAACGCGATGGCCGAAATCGCCGAGGTCTCTGGCGCCGACGCGGTTGCCCTGGCCGAGGCAATCGGCTACGACGAGCGCATCGGAAACAAGTTCCTGCGCAATGGAATCGGATTCGGTGGCGGTTGCCTGCCTAAGGACATCCGCGCCTTCATGGCTCGCGCCGAAGAACTCGGTGTTGGTTCCGCCGTCGACTTCCTCGACGACGTAGACCAGATCAACCTGCGCCGCCGTGCCCGCGTGGTCAACCTGCTCAAGCAGGAGCTCGGTTCGCTGGCCGGCAAGCGCGTCCTGGTCCTGGGTGCCGCCTTCAAGCCAAACAGCGACGACCTGCGCGACTCCCCTTCGATCGCGGTTGCCAAGCTGATCCTCGCCGAGGGTGCCAACGTCGTGATCCACGACCCGATCTCGCTCGACCACGTGCGCGCCAGCCAGCCGGAGCTGATCGCCGAGCAGGACCTGGTCCGTGCCGCTACCGGAGCCGACGCCCTGGTGCTCGCCACCGAGTGGAACGACTACCGCGAGGGCCACGTGCCCGCCGACCTGGCGCCGGTGGTTGCGAACAAGCTCATCATCGATGGCCGAAACGCCCTCAAGGTTGATAAGTGGCAGGAGTCGGGATTCCGCCTGATCGCGCTGGGACGCAACGTAGAGGCTTAGCCGTGACCGACCTCACCGCACTGGCCAGCGCGGCCAAGCTCACTAAGGTGGGCACCCGTCCGCGCCTTGGCCACTACCTCAAGGACTTCCTGCAGCGCCGCGCGTTTGCCAACACTCTGGCCAAGTACAGCCTGCAGGCCTCAACCGCCAAGAGCTCGCTCGGTGCCGCCTGGCACGTGGTGGTTCCGGCCCTGCAGATCGGTATCTACGGCGTCATCTTCGGCGTTCTGCTCTCGGCAATCCGCCCACCCCACTTCGTTCCGTACCTCATCACCGGAATCGTGCTGTTCCAGTTCATCACCGGCTGCTTCACCGATGGCGCCAAGAGCATCACCTCCAATGCCTCGCTGGTTCGCTCGCTAGACTTCCCTCGCATTTTGCTTCCGGTTTCCGCCGTCGTTTCAAACATCATGCGCGTGGTTCCGCTCATCGGCCTCATGCTCATCGGCATCCTGGCATTTGGTGAACGCCCCAACCTGGGCTGGTTCCTGCTGATCCCAGACTTCGTCATGATGATCCTGTTCGCGACCGGTGCATCCATGATCGCTGCCCGCCTCACGGTTCACCTCGAAGACCTGAACCAGCTGCTGCCGTTCATCGTGCGCGTGCTGTTCTACACCAGCGGAATCTTCTGGAACATCGACAAGATTGTGCACATCGGCTGGCTCAAGGTCATCCTGCACAACAACCCAATCCACCTGTATCTGATGATCGCCCGCGCCTCGGTGGTAGACGGCTACACCGCCACCGGCACCGACTGGCTCGTTGCCTTTGCCTGGGCAATCGGCGTTCTGGTGCTCGGCACCGTGTTCTTCTGGCTGGCGGAAGAGAGGTACGGCCGCAATGTCTAACGAAATGCCAGACAACACCCAGCCTCGCCTCGATCCACCGGTATTCCTAGATTCGGATCGCAAGCCGGTCGTGGTGGTAGACAACGTACGCGTCACCTACCGCGTCTTCGCCAGCGGCAAGAAGGTAACCCCGGGCAACTCCCGCGTGAAGCACAAGGGCCGACTGCGCGAGGTCCAGGCCCTGCAGGGCGTTTCGCTGGTGGCCTACGAGGGCGACAGCATCGGTGTCATTGGCACCAATGGCTCCGGTAAGTCCACTCTGATGAAGGCCATCTCCGGCCTGCTGCCGATCGATTCCGGCTCCATCTTCGCCTCCTCCCGCCCATCGTTCCTCGGTGTGGGCGCGGCCATGATCAAGGAGCTCTCGGGAGAGAAGAACGTGGTGCTCGGTGGCCTCGCCCTGGGCATGACCCGCAGCGAGATCAAGGAAAAGTTCGACCACATCGTCGACTTCGCTGGCCTGCGCGACTTCATCGACCTTCCGATGCAGACCTACTCGAGCGGCATGGTGGAGCGTCTCAAGTTCTCAATCGCCGCTGCCCGCGAACACGACATCCTCATCATCGACGAGGCGCTGGCCGTGGGCGACCAAGACTTCCGCCGCCGCTCCGAGGCCCGCATGCGCGAGCTTGCCTCCGGTGCCGGATCGGTGTTCCTAGTTAGCCACAGCATGAAGTCCATCCTGGACACCTGCAACCGAGCCATCTGGCTGGACAAGGGTGTGGTCAAGATGGACGGCAGCGCGCTGGAGGTTTGCCGCGCCTACGCCGAGGCGCAGGGCGCCCCGCTGGACGACTAAGCATGGCCGGCCAATTGCTCACGTCGGTGTCCTATGTGATGCCGGTGCTGAACGAGGAGAAATACCTCGAGGCAGCGGTACTCAGCATTCTGGCACAGGACTTTGCCGGCCCGGTCGAGGTCATTCTGGCGCTTGGTCCATCCACTGACGCCACCGACGCCATCGCCGAGAGCCTAGCCCTGAACTACCCCGTGATGCTGGTGCGCAACCAGGCGGGAACCACCTCGGCGGGCCTCAATGCGGCCATCGCCGCCGCCAAGAACGACGTGGTGGTTCGGGTTGATGCGCATGCCAAGCTGATGCCGGGTTACACCCGACTGGCCGTGCAGGTTCTGAATGAAACCGGAGCCGCCAACGTCGGTGGCGTGATGAAGGCGGTCGGCCACCACGCGTTCCAATCCGCAGTGGCCTGGGCCTACAACTCGCCCTTCGGCCTGGGTGGCGGCTCGTTCCACGTGGGCGGCAAGGCCGGCCCATCGGACAGCGTCTACCTTGGAGTGTTCCGCCGGTCGGTTCTGAACCAACTCGGCGGGTTCGACCCCGCAGTCATCCGCGGTCAGGACTGGGAGCTCAACCTGCGCATTCGCAGCGCGGGCCTCACCGTCTGGTTCGATCCTCGCCTGCAGGTGGAATACCACCCGCGTTCCTCGTGGAAGAAACTGGCCCGCCAGTTCTACGACACCGGAATTTGGCGCGGCGAACTGACCCGACGCTCGGTCGGAGCCGCCAGCCTGCGCTACTTTGCCCCGCCGCTGCTGGTGCTATTCCTGCTGGCCAGCGTGATCACGGCCGTTGCCGGCTGGCCGATTGCCCTCACCCCGGCCCTCGCCTACCTGGCGGTATGCGCGGCCCTCGGAATCTATGCCGGCAAGAACGTGCTTCCGGGGGGCGACGCCCTCATGGTTTTGGTGCTGCCCACCATGCACCTCAGCTGGGGCGCGGGCTTCATCGCGGGCTTCATCTTCCGCGCCAAGCCCAAAACGGGTGACTAGTCTCCGGTTTCGAGGTGCTTCTCCGGTGACTAGTTACCGGTTTCATTGGTAACTGTTGGGGGACTAAACGCCGCTAGATGCGCTCGATCGGCCCGCCGATTACGTCGGGACCGAAGCTGCGGCGCAGCGAGACTCGCAGGTCTTCCTTGATGGTGGCACCTTCCGGCACAAACTGTTCGCGGGCCTGCGATAGGTCTACCATGGCAAGGTCTTCGACCTCCCAGGCAAACTCGGTGCCGTCGTGGCTCATCAGCCAGCTGCTTGGCGCAAGCACCTCTACCCGCTTGGCCACGATGTGATCGCGCGGATAGACGAGTTCGGCCTTGCCGCTGTTCAGCAGGTCGAGGATGGGGGCCGCGATGGAACGAGCCAGTGATCGCGGATAGATGTTGTTCAGCTGCAGGAAGGCCACCGAGTTGCCCTCTGCGAGCGCCTCCTGGTACCTGGCCAGAGTGGCGCGCACGTTCTCGTTGTCGCGCATGTTGCAGGCCAGCACCAGGTCGAAACTGCGCTTGGCGCGGGCATCGGCGCCCAGCATGGTGACGCCTCGTGGGGCGTAGAACTGGTTGGTGCCGGTGCGCGGTACGTGCCAGGCTTGGGCCTTGCCCAGCTTGTTGTGCCAGTAGAGGTAGCTGTCGCGGTAGTGGGTGCGGAATTCGGTGATCCAACGGAAGCCGAGGTCGCCCTGGGTTAGGCCGCCGTTGTCCGCGCGCTGGATGGTGAGAATCTGGAATGGATGCACCACCGGGCAGTCGACGTCGAAGGCCTTGTTCATGCGCTTGCGGAATTCGGAGTCGCCGCTCTTTCGAACGTGGTCGAAGTAGCCGATCTTGTCGCGCACCTTGATGCGCCAGAACATGAGCGACGGCTCACAGATGCCGATGCGCAGGCGGCGTGCGGACTCGACTGCCTCCAGGCGGTCGGTGAGGCGGGTGCTGAGCGAGATATTGCCGACGGCGTCCGGGTGGTAGATGAGGTTCGCCACCTGGAGTTCGATGCGCTGCGGGTGCATCCAGTCGTCGGAGTCCTGGAAGGTGATGAGTTCGCCGGTGGCTTCGTCCATGGCTCGGTTGCGGATGCGGTAGGTGCCGCCGTTTTCGGGCTGTCGCAGTACTCGCACGCGCGGGTCCAGGGCTGCTACCTCGGCCAAGACATCGTCGTAGTAGTCGCCGCTGCAGTCGTCGATCACCAGCAGCTCTAGGTTGCCGTAGGTCTGGGCCAGGGTGGACCGAACCGCCGAGAAGATGTGCTCGTCTGGCTGGAAGGCGCTCATCACCACGGTGACCTTTGGCCCCTGAAGCTTGCTGGTTCCGGGCTGGGCCTCGTCCTTAGCTACCGTCAAGGAATCGAGCGGGCTGCCTTGCGGTCGCGAGCTGAAGCGGATCGGGGCGACTCGCGGTCCAAAGACCTCGGCGTTCAGTCGCTTCAGCCAATCGGCCGCCTCGGGCTGGCGCACGGCCTCGACGGCATCGTGCATGGAAAGGCCACGGAATGGGTTGTCGATGTCGATTCGCAGGAATTCGGTGCTCAGCGTGTAATCGCGGTTCAGCATGAACGCGCTATTGGTGCCCTCCTGGAGCACCTGCATGCGCACCGAGTTGAGCGCCTGCGGGAAGAACCTGGCCACAGCGGGCAGGATGGTCCGCAGTTTGGAGACGAGCCGCCGAGCGAGGTCGGCGTCGCCCACCCGCAAGGCGACCATCGCGTACTGGATCTTGTGCATCTGGGTAAACGCGGCCAAGCCGTAGGCCTGGAGACAGTGGTCGTAGATGCGCTTGGAGTTGTTGAGGTCGTGCTCGAAGATGGGCTGGTTGGCCAGCAACCAGGCAAGGTCGAACAGGGCACGACGGTTTGGGATGTTCACCGACGAGCCGATGACGCTGTAAAGCAGCTCGGCATCGCAGCTGCTGGCGGTGGCGATGTTTGCCAGTTCGTCGCGGGCAATCAGCGAGCGGGTGCGCAGCGCGGCGAACAAAAAGGTAAGGCGCTTGCTCCGGTTGTAGCGACGCGGGCCAACCGGGGAGTTTGCAACCTTATAAGGACTCATAACAATGCCCAATTAAACTAGGTAGGTGAGTAAAAACCCGCAGAGCCACGGCGTTCGCACCGATATTCAGGCGCTGCGAGCACTCGCCATTGCCTCGGTGCTGCTTTTCCACGTCTGGCCCAACCAACTAACCGGCGGCTACGTTGGCGTGGATATCTTCTTCGTCATCAGCGGCTACCTCATTACCGGCCAGCTCTGGCGCCAGGAACAACGCACCGGCAAGGTCGATTTCAAGGACTTCTGGGCCCGCCGCGCCCGCCGCCTGCTCCCGGCATCGATGCTGGCGATTCTGCTCACCATCCTGGCCACCTTTGCATTCACCACGCCCAGCTGGTTCCTCAAGGTTCGTGGCGAGGGAATCGGTGCCACCTTCTACGCCCAGAACTGGGTGCTAATCTCTAAGGTCACCAACTACCTCACCGATGACGGCACCAAGAGCCCGTTCCAGCACTTCTGGAGCCTATCGGTGGAGGAGCAGTACTACATCTTCTGGCCGATCGTGCTATTCCTGGCGCTGCTCGTGGTGCGCAAATTCCCGCGCCTCAAGAACCGCGCCCTGCTGCTGACAGTGCTCTGGGTGATCCTCATCGGCAGCCTGGCCTACAGCGTCTGGATGACCTACGACCAGCCGCAGAACGCCTACTTCAACACCTTTACCCGCGCCTGGGAGTTTGCCGCCGGTGCGCTGCTGGCCGTCGGTAGCCGTTCGGATTCCACCGATGACGCGGCGCGCAGCCCGCTCTGGTTCTGGCTCGGCACGGGCCTGATGGGTTACGCCATCTTCACCTTTACCTCGGCCACCCCATTCCCTTCCTGGTACGCCGGCATCCCGGTCCTCGGTGCCGTGCTGGCGCTGCACGGCGGCCAGAGTCGCTCGCGCTTCATCCCGCGGTGGTGGCTGCAGCTGCGCCCCATCCAGTTCGTGGGCGATATCTCCTACAGCCTCTACCTTTGGCACTGGCCCGTGCTCATCCTGGCCCCCTGGGTACTGCGCCGTGGCACCACGGTCTGGGACGAGGTGGGCATCGTTGCCATCAGCGTCTTGTTCGGATGGCTCAGCAAGCGCTTCGTCGAGGATCCGGTTCGTTTCGGCCCACTGAGCCGCCTGGCGAACGGCCGTCAGCTGCTCTCCGCGGGCCTAGCCATGGTGTTGCTTTTCGGTGTCTCGGAGGGGGTAGGCGTTGCCGCCACTAACCAGTTCAAGACCATCACCAAGAGTTTCAGTCTGCAGCCGCCGCTCAACAACCTGAGCAACGGCGTGCAGGCGCGCGAATCCAGCGACTGCAAGATCAGTCGCGAGGGCACGGGCTTCCTCACCTGCCAGAAGGGCGACCCGAACGGCAAGTTGCGAGTTGCCCTCATCGGCGACAGCCACACCCGCGAGTGGTTCGTGCCGATCGATAACCTGGCGTTCAAGCACCGCTGGAACCTGACCATGATCAGCAAGAGCGCCTGCTCGCTGGTGGACCCCGCGCTTTACCCGGCCAACCTCACGCATCACACTTGCCTGGGCTGGAATCAGCAGTTGCTCGACTACCTCGGCACCCACAAGCCATTCGACCTGATCATCAACTCCAACTCCACCCTGGTGACCCAGGGGCGCGCCGATGTTGGTGCCGCCTTTGCCTCGATGGTGAAGAAACTGACCGCCAACGGCCACACCCGGTTCCTACTCATTCACGACACCCCAAAGCCGAACCCCAACTTCGTGCCCTGCATCGAGATGTGGATGAAGCAGGCGGCCGTGAAGTGCGCGGTTACCCGCGACCAGGGCCTCACCCCCGCCGATCCCATGCCCGCCGCGGTTGCAGGGTTCAAACACGTGACCGTAGCCGACCTCACCGATTCTTTCTGCAGCCTGAAGAGTTGCCCGCCGGTCGTGGGAAACATAGTGGTTTACCGCGACAATAGTCACATCACATCTACCTGGGCCGAACACCTGCAACCGGTGCTCGAGGCCTCCATCCCGGCGGAGTTTAGGAAATGAACACACTAAAATCCTGGCGCTTCTGGGTGCTCAATGCATCGGTGGCGGCGATCGCATTCGTCAACCTTTTCGTGTTATCACACAGCCTGCCGTTCATGGGACACAACAAGACCTTCGGCATCAACCGCATCATCGAGCACTCGCACTGGGTGGAGGGCGCACCCGTGGTGCTCACCAACCACTTCTCGACCGTAAGTGTGAACCACATCGGCGACCGCTTCAAGAACGGTTTCGGCTTCGAGAGCGAACTAATCGGAATCTTCAAGGTGCACTCGGTCGACCGCAGCCAGGACCCGATCGACATTCGGGCCAAGGTGCCGCTGAGCAAGCTGCTGACCTACCGCCACTACGAGACCACCACCCATTGCAGCGGCCAGTCCAGCAAATACTGCAACCTCTGGATCGTCTGGGATGCCGGAAACAGCGCTCCATACCGGACCTTCATCGGAACCCAGGTGGCAGACAGCCTGCTGCTTAGTGACTTCGACCAGCCAAACCGTAAGCCACGCCAGGTAAAGACCTTCATGCTGCTGGACAGCAACCTTTACCGCAACCTGATCGGAGCCGTGAATGGTAACTGAGTTCGCGGTACTAATCCTCATCGCCCTCGGCGGCTCGGCCCTGGCCTGGCAGCTGGGCATCCGCAACCTTTGGCTGAGCATCCCGGCCGGCCTCATGATCGCCGTCGTGGTTCGCGATGTTCTCTTCGCCACCATGAACATGGTGCACCAGCGCTGGATCGGAGCCTTCAGCTTCTTCAGCATCCTGGCCCTCGGGCTGGTGGTTGCCGCCTGGCAGGCGCATCGCGGGCTCTATAAGAACCTGCTGCTGGGAACCTCGCTGGCCGTGCTAGCCGTCATCAGCACCCGCGTTCTCGGGTTCCAGGGCACCCCGCACGGAGATTCGCTTTGGATTCTCTCGTTCGCGCACCTATTCGACATCAACGGAAATATCGCCTTCCTGAACGGCCACACTGCCATCAAGCGCGGCTTTAGCTATCCGCTGCTGCTCTCGCTCGGGCCATCCGGGCAGTTCCTAACCGGCATGACTCCGTACATTTTTGGCGCCCTGGGCTGCCTCATCATTTGGGCCATCGGTCAGCTGCTGAATGGCCAGGCCAAGAAGCGCATCTACTGGGTGGCCGGCCTTCTTGTGGTGGCCACCTTCAGCACGGTGATGCCGCTTCGCGCCATCTACTACGTGAACGGCCACACCCTCACCGCGGTCGGCATGCTGGCGGCAACCGTAGCCGTGGTGGTCGCGGTGCGTGACTATCACCTGACCCGCGAGCAGCTGCTGGTCATTTGCCTCGGCGTCTTCACCGCCAGCACCTCGCGCGTGGAGGGAATCGTCCTCTCCGCACTGATCGTGCTTCCGCTGCTGGCCCAGCCCTGGATCCGCCGCCGCGAGATCGCCTGGATCATCTCCTCGGGCACCTTCGGCCTCAGCCTCTGGCTCAGCACCTACCACTCGTACATCATCCACGCCACTCACCTGCCGTGGTTCGTGTTCATGGCCATCTTCGTGGGTCTTGGTCTACTGCCCGCCCTCAAGATCTTCGACTGGCTGCGTAAGCGAATCATGCCTATCGGGCTGGGCGCGATGGCGCTGGTGTTCATCGGCGCCGAGGTGGTATTCCACAGTGCCCTGCGCAAGGGCAACCAGGCGCTCTACGACAACCTGATTGGCGGAAGCGGTCGCTGGGGTTGGTTCTTTGTATCGCTGGTGGTTGTGATCCTGCTGGGTCTTCGTAAGCTCAAGCAAATGAGCCCGGAACACCGCACACTGCTGTGGATTTCGGGCGCATTGGTTCTTGGCTCCTTGATCGTCAAGATGCTCGACGGCGGCCAGTTTGGCCACCCAACCCTGGGACGCACCGGCTGGTCGGACAGCCTAAACCGGATGTGGCTTCAGTCCTTTGCTATCTTCTTAGTAGCGGCGCTTGTTGGCCTTGTGCAGAACGACAAGCTCTGGGGAGTAGAAGTACAAGCAAAGGCTAAGTAACCCGTGAAAGTTTTCATCCAGATTCCGTGCCTCAACGAGGCCGAGTTTCTGCCCGCCACCCTGGCCGAACTACCGCGCGAACTTCCGGGCGTAGACGAGGTCAAGTGGCTGGTCATCGATGATGGCTCAAGCGACAACACGGCAGAGGTAGCCCTCGCTAACGGCGTGGACTACGTGGTGCGTTTCACCCAGAACCAGGGCCTTGCCAGCGCATTCCAGGCGGGCATCGATGCCGCACTCAAGCTTGGTGCCGACATCGTGGTGAACACCGATGCCGATAACCAGTACGACGCCAGCGCGATCCCGGCGCTCATCAAGCCAATCGTCGAGGGCGACGCCGACGTGGTCGTGGGCGACCGCGACACCGGCAGCGTCAACGAATTCAGCAGCCTGAAGCGCTACCTGCAGCGCCTCGGCACCAACGTGGTTCAGCGCTTCAGTGGCACCGATGTCCACGACGCGACCAGCGGATTCCGCGCCTTCAGTCGCGACGCCGCGCTGCAGATCAACCTGGTGACCAAGTTCACCTACACGATCGAGAGTCTTATCCAGGTCTCGGACGCCTCGCTGGCGCTCACCAACGTGCACGTCAAGCGCAACGACAGCGTTCGCCCTAGCCGCCTATTCGGCAGCACCTGGAAGTACGTGCGCCGCAACGCCTGGACAATGATCCGCATCTACGTCCAGTACCGTCCGATGCACCTGTTCCTGCCGCTCAGCCTGGCACTGTTCCTGCTGGGTGGCATCGCCTGGCTTCCCTGGATCATCAACGCGGCCCAGGGCAACGACACCGGCCACCTGCAGTCCATCATCCTGGGCGCGGTTCTGGTCATCAGTGCGGTACAGGTTCTGCTCTTCGGAATCATCGCCGACAGCATCATGAGCGTGCGTTCGCTGACCACCAAGACCCTACACCGCGTTCGCGACATCGAGCTGAGCGTGGGCGTTCCGCCAAAGATCTTCCGCAAGCGGTAACGCGCTAGGATTCCCGTGGAAAAGCCTTGGATCGTCATTCCCGCACGCGGCGGCTCTACCGGCGTGCCGCGTAAGAATGTGCGACTCCTGCAGGGCGAACCCCTCATCGCACGCACCATTAAGACCGCGCTTTCGGGCACCGATGCCGGCCGCGTCATAGTCATCACCGACGACGACGAGATCGCCGAGATCAGCGAGCGCTTCGGCGCAGTGGTGACCCGCGAGCAAAAGACCACCGGCAAGGCGACGCTGGACGAGGTCATGGTCCGAACCATTCCGTTCCTGCGCGAACTCGGTGCCGTGGACAACGACATCCTGCTGACCATGCAGCCAACCTGCCCATTCATCAAACCGGCTCGAATCAAGGACGCCATCGAGCGCTTCGAAAACGGCGCCGGTTCGGTCATCACTGTCGTCGACGACCGCCATCTGGGTTGGGTTCTGGACGAATCCGGTAACCCCAAGCCCGATTACACCGCCCGCGTCAACCGCCAGTTGCTGCCCGCTAAGTTCAAGGAATCGGGTGCCATCATCGGTGCCCGCATTGCCGACATAGTTCGCACCGGCACCCGCATCGTGGAGCCAATCAATCTGGTCGAGGTGCCCGACAGCGAGAGCCTGGACATCGACACCTTCGCCGACTGGGCCGTGGCCGAGCACCTGGCCAGCCGCAAGCGCATCCTGATTCGCACCGATGCCGCCAAGGAACTGGGCATGGGGCATGTCTACCGCGCGCTCGCTCTGGCCTATGCCCTGGCTCGCCACGACCTGACCATTGTGCTCAGCGCGGACAAGCCGCTGGGCAAGGAATTCTTCGCCGACTACCCGTTTGCCGTGGACACGGTCGAAAACGATCTTGCGTTCCTCAGCTACGCTCGAAAGCAGAAGGCCGACCTGGTGGTGCTTGACCGCCTCGACAACGCCGCTGAGTTCGTCACGCTCCTGAGCGGCCACTGCAAGGTGGTCACCTTCGAGGACCTAGGCGACGGCGCCGAGGTGGCGGACATGCACATCGCGGACATGTACGAGAACCCCCGAGTGCCGGCCGAAAAGCAGTTGACCGGGATGGAGAACACCATCCTGGCGCCGAGCTTCGAGAGCATCAACCGCGCCATCGAATTCCGCGAGGAAGTGGAAGAGGTGCTGGTGCTGTTCGGCGGAACCGACCCCGCCAATCTGGCCATCAAGGCCCTGCAGGCGTTGGAGTTCATGGAGTTCGACGGGCGCGTCACGGTGGTGCGCGGCCTTGGTGCTGACCTAATCGATCCCAAGTCCTACAAACTGCGCATCCGGGTGCTCAGCAACGTGAAGAACATGCCGGCCGTCATGGAACGAGCCGACATCGCCCTGTCATCGGCGGGGCGGACCATCACCGAGTTGGCATCGCTGGGAATCCCCACCATCTGCATGGCGCAGAACGAGAAGGAACTGACCCACACCCACGTGGCAACCCAGAACGGTGTGCTGATGCTGGGACTGGGGCGCCTGGTCTCCGTCGAAACCCTGGCGGCTCACCTGATTGAGCTAACCAACAACAACGACCTGCGCTTCAAACTGCACGAGCGCGGACTTGCGGCCACCAAGGGCCGCAGCAACGACCGAATCGTGCGGCGAATCCTGAAGCAGATCGGGTTCTAGGCCCAGTGCTGGCCGTAAACCAGCCAGGCCGATAGGCCAACCACCAGAATCGGTAGGCTCGAGACCGCAATGGCCTGAACTCGGTGCCGAATCGAGCCCTCGCCGCCGCGCCGGATCAAGCGGATCTCGAACAGGCTTCGGGTTAGCACCAGCATGCAGATGATGGCACCCACGTACCAAGAGCCGAAGAACGGCACCGCCCAGATGAGCACGATGTCGCTGCTGCTAGGGCTTACCCAGAGCACCAGACCGATGACCACTAGCGGCCAAGAAAATATTGAGAGCCCGATGACTGCTAGTCGACGCAGGCCGTGACGCAGGTCCTTGGACGGAGCCCCGATGAGGTTAGCCATTCTTCTCCCCCGATGGTTTCGACCCCAGCCTAGCGGGTTTAGGCGTCTTGTTTCAGTGCCAGCTGATCCCATTCCAGCGGAAGTTCAGCACCAATTTCGGAGGCCACGGTACGGCCAACCACGTCGTCCCAGTGCGAGATCTCGATGCCCACGTTGGAACGCAGCGCGATGAGGTCCTCCTCGGTGATTACGTGACCCGCCGGTAGGTTTCGAACCGCCACAATACGGCGACGGGCGTTGTTGATGGCCGCCGACTGGGCGTCCAGGCTGTGCTCGCGCTTTCCGTAGAGGGTTCGGTAGACCGCCAGCTTGTCCATAAAGGCGCGCAGGTCGGCCTCATCTACCGCGTGGTAGTGGTCGTTTCCGACGCCCTGCTTGTTGTCGGTGAAGTGCTTCTCGATGACCACGGCGCCGAAGAGCGCGGCCATTTCTACCGCCGGAACAGTGCCGTCATCCTCCGGACGAACGTGGTCGCTGTAGCCGATGGCAACGCGGCCTCCAAACATCTCCTGCAGCACCTTGATCTGGCCGATCTGGGCGTTGGCCTGCGGAGTCGGGTAGTTCAGGATGCAGTGGAGCAGCGTCACGCTGGCCGCGCCCGCCTCCAACAGAACGTCCAGCGAGCGAGCGATCTCCTCGTGGCTGCTGGCACCGACAGACATGACGGTTGGGCGGCCGGTCTTGCCGATCTTGCGAAGCAGCGGAATGTTGGTGAGGTCGGCGCTGGCCACCTTGGTCAGGGGCATCAGCGGGGTGAGCATGTCGACCGCATCCAGGTCGAATGGGGTGGACATGAAGTCGATTCCACGCAGCTTGCAGTGCTCGGCCAGTTCCGCGTATTCGGCCTCACCGAAGTTGTCCCAGCGCTGGAACAGCTCGTACTGGCTGCTGGTTGGTTCCTTGGTCTGATCCCAGTAGGCGGGACTGGTGGTCTTTGCCGCCAGGGTGGCCGCCTTGTAGGTCTGGAACTTGGCCGCGTGACCGCCGGCACGAGCCACCTGGTCGATCATTTCCTTAGCGCGTTCCAGGGAACCCTCGTGGTTCACACCGATCTCGGCGATGAAATATGGGTTCAGGTAGTCGTAGACCTTGCCGTTCAATTCGAAGCTGATCATCGATGGTCCTATTCGTCGGGGTGTGAAGCGAGAAAACTTAGGCGTAGTAGCGGGTCGGATCGGTGGCGGGTTTAGCGGCCGCCAGGTATTCCGGTAGCGCTTCCAGATTACCGATTAGGGTGAGGTCTCCGGCGGCGATGGCCGGCAGAACGTTCTCGTATCCGCTGAGCGGCAGCACCAAAACCTTGCAGCCTAGGGCTAGCCCCTCGAACAGGGTGGTGCTGAAGGCGCCGATGAGGTACTCGCTCTGGCTCACCAGGTCTAGGAAGATCGGGTCGCGGTGGCTGAGCGCGAAGTTAGCCGGCAGCGGGGTTCCGTAGTCGGACTCCAGTGCCCTTCCCAGTTCCTCGTAGTCGGCCAGCGACTCGTTCGGGTGAAGTCGGTAAATGACCTGATGGGTCGCGAGCTGCCTGGCGGTCTCCACCGCCGCCTTGAATAGCTCGCCGCCGATTGCTCCCTGACTGGTGAATAGCACCTGCCCGGCAACGATTCGGCTCTCGGCCAACGCCTTGGCGCGGTATTCGGCGAACGGCAGGGTTGGACCGGTCACCAGAGTGGTGGTTCCGGCCGGTAGGGTAACGCCGCTGGCCTCGCTGCCCCAGTAGCTTCCCCAAACGGCGATGCGGTCGGCCACCGATTCCACGGTCTGAGGCTTCTTCATCAGACCACCGAGCTTGCCCTCGAGCGGGTAGGAGTAGGCCGGATGGAAGCGGCTGATGAAACCGTGTTGGATCTCGGTAACTGTGAGTCCGGCGCGCTTTCCGGCCAGCACCAACGATGGCTCGCTGTAGGCGTTGACGATGTACAGCTCTTTGGCGCCCAGAGCCTTGAATAGCTCCGAGAAGCCGAGCTGGTCGATCAGGGTTCGGCGAACCAGATACTTCGGATACTTCTCGAACTTCTCCAGCTTTATCTCAAACTCGGCCTCGAAGGCCTGGACTATTTCGGTCCACCGGTTCTCAGCATTTTCGCGGCTGGTGATTCTCAGGTTCTTGTTGACCTGCTCGGTGAAGCGCTCGGTGTATTGCTGGCGCAGCCGGGCTAGGTCCAGAACCGCTGGGTCCTGCGCGTATGCCTCGGAATCGAAGTCGAAGTCGATCACCCGGTAGGTCTTGCCCTCGGCCTTGAGGCGTTCGATGATGGCGTCCGAATATGGCTCGCCCCCGGCCACCCGGCGACGGAACGGAACCACCACGGCATCCACCTTTGGCAGAGCGCCCAGGTTAGGTAGTGGCGGCAGTCCCTCCGGAAGTTCCGGCTTGGAGAAGTTTGGGTGTGGGTTGTCGAAGAGCCCGATCTCCTGTGCCACGGCGTAGAACATGCGGGTGCGCAGCAGCGGATAGAGCTGGACTCCGCTGAACCGGGCCCCTACCGCCTTGGATTTTTTCTCTACCGCAACGAAGCGGTCCCAGAATGCAGCGAAGTTGGTCATCGGTGTTGGTCCTTCTGCTTGGCGATGGAATCCAGCACGGCGTTGTAGCCCGCACCGATCACGTTGATGTCGAAGCGCTTGACGCTCACGGCAATTCCTGCGGCCAGTCGGGCACGCAGGTCGGCGTCCTCGAGGGCGCGCTGCAGGGCATCGGCGAGCGCCTCGGCATCGCGTTGCGGCACGAGTAGGCCGCTCACGCCGTCCTCGATGACCTCGTCGATTCCCGGTAGTCGGCTGGCGATGACGCAGATGGCTCCGGCCCCGCCCTCAAGCAGGGTCACGGGCAGTCCCTCTTGGTCGCCGTTTGCCGCGGTGACGCTGGGGATCAGCATGAGCTCGCTCTGGGCGATGGCGGCGTGAACTTCGTCGCGGCCGCGCTGGCCACGGAATTCGACCGGCAAACCGACTGCCTTGGCCTCCAGTTCGGCGCGAATCGGGCCGTCGCCGATGACCACGAGCCTGTGCTCCCGGACGCCGCGGTCGGCCAGGATGCGCATTGCCTCGAAAAGGTACTCGATGCCCTTCTTCTCCACCAGGCGGCCCACGACCAGCAGCTGTCCCGGAACCTTGGGGGTAGCCGCGGCAAGGCGACCCACCGACTCGGTGTCAACGCCCATTGGCAGAAGCGAAATCTTTTCGGCTGGCTGACCCCAAGAGACCAGACGCGCCTTCATCTGCGAGTTGACGGTGGTGATGGCCTTGGCCCGGCCGAATACCCAGCGCTTCAGGGCCAAAATCGGTGCCGCGTTTAGGGCATAGATGTCGCCGCCGTGGGTGGTGACCAGCAGCGGAACGCCGGGCGCGGCCAGGGTGGCCAGGATTCCCTGCGGAATCACCCAGTGGGCGTGGATGGCCGCCGGTTTCAGCTGCTTGACCAGGCGTCGAATGCCATAGAAGAGGAAGTGGGACAGGAACGGCACCTGAATCAGGCGGCTGCGCTTGGCCTTCAGATTGTCCAGAATCGCGCCGTGCGCAAGGTCCTCCCAGCGCTTCAAGAAATAGCGGTATCGGACCACCGAGACCGAGGTGGCGCCGTCCGGCGAGGCGATGGTTTCGGTGGCGGCCGCTCCCGGGGTCATCGGGGTTAGAACCGTGACATCGAACTGCTTGGCCTGCTGCCAGGCGAGGTCCAGCACGAATGCGGGCGTGCCGTCGCCGGGGGTGCCCGGAAAGGTGGAGGCGAGCACCAGCAACTTTGGCTTCATACGGTAATTTTAGGAGCGAACCCCACTGGAAGGCGGGCACTTGCGAGTTCTGATTCTGAACAGCGATTCGCCGAAGAACCGCGGCGATCGCGCGATCCTCGCCGGAAACATCGAACTGGTGCGTCAGGTCTACCCAGAGGCCCAGATCTGGAGCCTCTCGCAGTATCGCGACCGCGACCAGCAGTGGTTTGGAATCAACTTCCACCCGTTTTCGCCATACTCGGTGAAGCCAGCCGATTTTGTCGCGCTTCTGCGCGCCGCCAGGCAGGCCGACCTGATCCTGTGGGGCGGCGGCGAGATCCTCAAGGACTACACCAACAAGCTGGGCCTGTTCTACTGGGCGCTAAAGCTCTGGGCTGTCTCGCTGGCCAACCGCAACGTGATCGGCGCGTTCCAGGGCATCGGCCCAACCAGCGCCGGCATCTCTAAGCGGGTTATCGCCTTCACCGTGAGCCGTTGCCGCGCGTTCCTGGTGCGTGACGCCGAGTCCAAGACCAAGCTCGAGGATTGGGGTGTGACCATTCCGGTCATCGCCAGTTTCGACCCGGCAGTGTTCGACACCGCAAAGGTGCTGACTGCCGAAACCCGTGCCCGATTCGAGCAGACTCAGGGCGTCGAGAACGAGTTCCTCAACAATTTCGCCGGCTTCGGCCTGCGCCGCTGGTTCCACTACAGCCACAGCGGCTGGCTGCCGGCCAAGTACCGTTTCTGGGCTCGTAAGGATGCCGGTAACACCCCGGAACTGGACACCTACCTGGGCAACCTGGCCGAGCTAGCCGACCGCGTCATCGAGAAGCACGACGTAAACCTGGTGTTCTTCCCGATGCACGTCGGCGGCGGCGAGGATGACCCCGAATTCGGCCGTCAGGTAGTTGCCCGCATGCGCAACCCGAAGCGCACCACCGTGATCGCCGGCGACAACATCAGCCCGAACGACTATCTGGCGCTCATCGGCGAGGCCAAGTTCTTCGTGGCCAGCCGCCTCCACAGCGCCATCCTGGCCACGGTGGCCAACGTGCCGGCAATCTGCCTCTACTACGTTGACAAGGGTCGCCTGTTCTTCGAGCAGGTTGGACTGCAGCGCTTCAGCCGCGACATCAAGATCATGCAGCAACCCACATCGGTGGATGAACTAGCCGGCCTGGTAGACCTGCTGGTCGCGGAGTCCGCCTCCGTGAAGGCGGAGCAGCTCAAGGCCCTGACCAAGATGCGGGAGCAGATCAAGAGCGATCTGGTTGCCGGCATTGCCGCGGCCAAGGTCGCTGGCTAACGCCGATGAAGAAACTCGCGCTCAAGGTCATCCCCTGGGTCTTCTATGCCCTGGTTGCGGTCTTCGCCTACTTCTACCTGAAGGGCCTCAACTGGGCAGCGCTCGCCACCACCCGCATCGACTGGTGGTGGATGACAGCGGCCACCGTTGCATCGATCGCGGTCCGATACTGGTTCGCCGCCATCTGGCTGTTCTTGCTTCGCAGCCTGAAGGCCCGCGTGCACGGCCACGAGCGCGAGCTGTTCCACGTCTACGCCAAGAGCTGGCTAGGCCGCTACATTCCAGGTGGCGCCACCTGGATCCTGGGCAAGATCTACTTCGCCACCAAGCTCGGCATCAGCAAGGCCAAGCTTGGCATCAGCAGCTTCCTGGAGGGCGCGCTGCAGATCATCGTGGTGCTCATCTCGGCCGCAGCCATGCTGGCGGTAGACCCGCACGTGCAGAAGCTTGGGCGTGGCTGGGTCTGGGCGCTACTGGGTGCGGCACTCGCCGGCCTCATCGTGGTGTACCCCGCCGTCTTCAACCGGGTGGTCAGCTACGGCTACAAGAAGGTCCGCAAGGAGGGCCTGCATGGCGAACACCTGCCGGACAACGCAACCATTGGCAAGGGCATACTGGCCTTCCTGGTGTCCAGCGTCCTCTCCGGCCTCAGTTTCTATTTCGTGGCAGCCGCGGTGGCTCCATCGCTGGACTGGCACTCGGTGCTGTTTATCATCGGAGCCAGCAACCTGGCCAGCGCGCTCAGCATGTTGGCCTTCTTCGCCCCCGCCGGATTGGGCGTGCGCGAGGGCGTGCAGCTGACGATGCTGCTGCTGGTTATGGGACCGGAAAAGGCGCTGGTAGCCACGGTCCTGATGCGCCTGTGGAGCATAGTCATGGACGCGGCCTTCGTGGGGCTGGCCTGGCTGGGGCGCAGGCTAGGCTAGTGGCATGACTTACGGGGATGTAGCAGCACGTTTCAAGGTGACCAAGGCCGTCATTCCGGTTGCCGGCCTCGGCACCCGATTCCTGCCCGCCACCAAGGCGATGCCAAAGGAAATGCTTCCGATTGTGGACAAGCCGGTCATCCAGTTTGTGGTCGAAGAGGCGGTCAACGCCGGCCTCGGCGACATCCTGATGATCACCGGTCGCAACAAGAACACACTGGAAAACCACTTCGACCGCGTTGCCGAGCTGGAATACACCCTCGAGAACAAGGGCGACACCAAGAAGCTGGAACAGGTTCAGGCCTCCAGCCAGCTGGCCGACATCCACTACACCCGCCAGGGCGACCCCCGCGGTCTGGGCCACGCAGTGTTGCGCGCCCAGAGCCACGTTGCCGAACACTCGTTCGCGGTGTTGCTTGGCGACGACGTCATCGACTCGCGCGACGAGGTATTGCCCAAGATGATCGCCGAACACGAGACCGACGGCAGCAACGTGATTGCGCTCATGGAGGTCGACCCCTCCATGATCCACATGTACGGCTGCGCATCGGTGGAGGCCACCGATGACCCAGACGTGGTGCGCGTGACCGGACTGGTCGAAAAGCCAGAACCAGGAACCGCACCGAGCAACCTGGCCGTGATCGGCCGCTACGTGCTGCGCGCCGAGATGTTCGACATCCTGGAGGAGACCCAGCCGGGACGCGGCGGCGAGATTCAGCTGACCGATGCCCTGCAGACCGCGGTCGCCAACCCGGCCATCGCTGGCGGCGTCAAGGGCGTCATATTCCGTGGCCGCCGCTACGACACCGGCGACAAGCTTGACTTCATCAAGGCCACCCTACGCATCGCGGTAGACCGCGGCGACATCGGCGCCGACCTGCGCGAGTTCTTAAGAGACTTCACCGCAACCCTCTAACCCGCCAGCCCAAGACCCCAGGGAGCGCAACGTGACCAAGATGATCTTCGTTAACCTACCCATCACCGATGTGGTCCGCACCCGCGCCTTCTTCGAGGGCCTCGGCTACAGCTTCAACGAACAGTTCAGCGACGACAAGGCGCTCTGCCTGGTGATCAGCGACAACATCTTCGCGATGCTGGTGAAGCCAGAATTCCTGAACACCTTCCTGGATAAGCCGGTGGGCGACCCCAAGCATGCCGTCACTACCATCGTTTCGCTGACCTTCGACAGCCGCGATGAGGTTTTGGCACACTGCCAGAAGGCCTTCGAGCTGGGTGCGCGCAACTACAAGGAGCCGGTTGACCACGGCTTCATGCTGCAGCACGGCTTCGAGGACCCAGACGGCAACATCTGGGAGTGCATCTGGATGGATCCGGCCGCAGTTCAGGGCTAACAATCAACCGGCCGGGGAGGGGCGAGATTGATTGGGGAACGAAGCAGATACCTAGACGTCCTGCGGGGAATCGCCATCCTTGGCGTGATTACCATCCACGTTGGTTCCACGGTTAATGGAATGCTCTGGGCACATTCAGCCTCGCTGCCGGGCTGGCTCACGCAACTCACCGACTTCGGTAAATTCGGAGTCCAACTCTTCTTCCTAATATCCGGATGGTTACTGCAGAACCTCTATGGCGATGCCGCAAACGAGCTAAACCTGAAGCAGTTTTTCGCTCGGCGCCTAGCCAGGATCTACCCACTCTGGCTGTTGTTTCTCGGCGCGGGATTTGCTCTGCCCTTGCTTGGAATAGACACGGGAATTGGCCAACTGCTGGGGCAGGTCAGCGGCCAAACCCGGGTCAGTGGCGCCATTCTGATTCTTGTTGCTGGCCTCAGCTTTACGCTTTGGCTCTACGCGCCGCTCTGGAACACGGTGGTTCCCGGGGGCTGGTCCATCCAGGCTGAGGTGGGCCATTACCTGCTCTTTCCATGGCTGCGACGGCTTTCGAACGCCGCGCTCATTTGGTTCGTGGCCGCAGTGCGCCTGCTTAGCAGTGTGTTTGGCTTCGCCGGTGGCGTCCTGGCGCCCACCGGCCCCTTCAGAGATATGGCCGCCGCCTGGATTCGGCTCGGCCTCTATAACTCGGTGCTTTTCTTCGTTGCCGGAATGCTGGTTTCGAGGTGGCTGGCGAACCGCCGCCGCCCTGGTGTGGGTGAGTGCATCGCACTGGCGGTCCTCGCCCTGACAGTGCCGGCCGGCCCCGACGGAGCTTGGCAAATCTTCCTGCAGGTGACCTTCATCGCACTGGCCCTCTGGCTGGGATGGGCAGTCGTACGGTCCGACCCTTGGTCGGCACTCCTGGCGCGTCTGGGCAAGTATTCCTACTTCATGTACTTCTTTCATTTTTTGCTTCTGCCCTTGTCGCAGAAGCTTGGCGAACGCTCTGGAATCGCTGCCTGGGCCAGCGGCTCGCTTGTGCTCTCGGTGTTTCTGGTTCCCCTGGTGATTGTGCTGGTGACCTGCTGCAGCCTGGCGGCTGGGGCGGCATCTTGGCGCTTTCTGGAGAGCCCGATCATCCGTTTTTCCAGGCGAGTTTGAGCCGAGTATGCATTTGCCTATTAGGGTTATCAAATGGCCATCAAGGTTGTCTTCCTGACCTTTTACTTCGAGGCGTGGGACGCGCTCGATGAGGTTTGGCGCATCATGGCGGCCGACCCCCGCTTCGACGCAACCGTCATATCTATTCCCCGCAAACTAACCGGCGACCAGAATTTTGGTGACGAGGAGAAGGTAAGCAGCTTCCTCACCGATAACGGGGTGCCGCACCTTAGGCTGAGCGACGACCTGGACCCGGCCGAGGGGCAGGCGATGCTGCGACGCCTGCAGCCAGACTACGTCTTCGTGAACTACCCGTGGCGGCGAAACTATCCGGCGGCCTACCGCCCCGAGGCGCTGGCCGAGTTCACTCGGGTGTCCTACGTTCCCTACTACTCGCTGGCGCTGGTAAACGAACCGGGCGAGACCGGGGTGGCCGGCCATGTCTTCGAGCAACGCACCCATCAGGTGGCGTCGCTGATCTTCACGCCGGATGCCGCCGAGTTGGCCGCCTACGCGCACACCGAGCGCGGGAACGCACACGTACACCTGACCGGCAGCCCCAAGATCGACCACCTGCTGCGCCTAGCCAACGAAGGCGTCACCGACTGGCCCATTCCGGCACCCACGCCCGGTCCGAGCACTTTGACGGGTGCCGGCCGCCGCTTCCGTGTGGTCTGGGCCCCGCACCACAGCTACGATTCCGGCTGGCTCAACTTTGGCCTCTTTGCCCAGATGCACCTCCAGATGCTCAAACTGGTGGCCCGCCACCCGGACATCGACTTCGTGCTGCGGCCGCACCCGTTCCTGTTTGGAACCCTGGTGGAGCGAGGCCTGCTCACCCAGGAACAGTTGGACGCCTGGCTAGAAGACTGGACCGATCTGCCCAACACGGCCATCCACACCGATGGCGAGTACGCCGCCCTGTTCAAGGCGACCGACCTGCTGCTGACCGACGGAATCTCGTTCCTGGGCGAGTACCCCATCGTGACCGGCCGACCCACCGTTTTCCTAGAGAAGGCCGACCACTGGGCTTTTTCGCCGCTCGGCGAACTTGCCGCGGCGGCGAATATCCGCCTGAGCGATTTCGATGCGTTCGAGACGCTGCTAGACGAGATCCGCACCGAGGGCCTGCCCGACTATTCGGAGCCAATCGCCCGGCTGCGTGCCGCGGCGAGCCCCTACCCGGGCAAAGCGGCGGAGCGAATCGTTGCGATCGTGGCGGCGGACCATGCCGCCGGCAGCCCGCTGGTAGACCCAAGCCGGCTCAAGACCTTGGCCTGGGAATTCCGCCCCGGGCGGGAGCCCCAGCCTGAGTAGCCGCTACTTACTTGGCGAAGGCGCCTTGGTAGCGCCCGTGGCAGTAGCCGCCGCGATGACGGTGACCTTGCCCACATCGCTAGGAACTAGCTCGAACCAGGTGTTTCCCGGCAATAGACTGACCGTCTGGCCCTTGGCGTCCGCAAGGGTCACGTAGCCCTTGGCGCTCGGCTTAGACCAGGTGACGTCCAGCGCCTCGCCTCCGCTGAATACCGTACCCTTGCCGGTGCCCTCAAGCAGGGTCTTGGGCACGAAGCCATAACGCGGGTCGCGGAACGAGCGGTCGATGGCAACGCGCAGCACCACCACGTTGACCGCGGTGATTTGCTTGCCGTCGGCGGCGTCGGTTAGCGGCTTGCCGTCCTGGGTACGGTACCAGAGGCCGTTCTTCCAGTCCCAGAGGGCAGTGGCAGCCGGGAATTGGGCCTTCACCGAACCCACACCGGTGCCCTCGGAAATGGCGGTGACGGCCGCGGGCTCGGTGGCGGAAGCAAAACTCAACAACGGCTTTGGTGCGCCAAGCGCCAGGTGCGCGGCCTGCATAGCCTGCGCCTTCACGAAGAGATTGTGCGGAGCCACCCGATTGGTCACGCGCTCCATGGTGCCCTTGCCCACCTCGCTGGTCTCATCGGCGTTGTATATGCCGGTGGCCTTCATGGCGTTCACGAATGGCCGCTGACCGCCGGAATAACTTATGACACCACCGAAGGCGGTTGCCAGGTCTGGGTCCATCGGACGCACCGAGCGAATCGGACCAAACTCCGCGGGCATCTTGGAGTGCCAGACCGCCAGGAAGCGGGTGAGGCCACCCTCCACCATCTCGTCGAACACCACGTCGGTGGAGCTCAGCCCCAGCTGCGGGCGAGCCTCCGGCGAGTTATCTATCTTGCCCATGACCACCGGGCCGGCCAGGAACTTGTTGGTGCCCGCCGGGTACTGCACGCCGGTGAGAGGCGCGGTGTCCATTGCGAAAGCCGTAGCTGTTGGCGTCGGGGTGTTTCCCGTGATGCCGTTGATGACCTGGGAGACCGGGTTTTGCGCGGCACAGCCGGTGAGGGCTCCGATTGCCAGGGCGGCGGCAGAAAACTTTAGAACACTTGTGGTGCGCGACATGCCTCAACGCTAAGACAGGCTGCCCGAAGGGGGACTAAGACACGCGTGTCAGGCACCGAAAATAAGCGAACTCACAAGGGCGATATTCAGCACCGAGAGCGCTGCTGCGATGGTGTAGCCGATGACCGTGACGCGCGCCGGGTTCACCTGCGCCCCCATGATCTTGCGATTTGAGGTGATGTGCACCAGCGGGAATAGCGCGAACGGCAGACCGAAGCTTAGGACTACCTGGCTGAACACGATGGCCGAGGTGGCGTTCCCTGTGAAGGCGATTATGAGCAGCGCGGGAACCAGAGCCATCAGGCGACGCAGCATCGGCCGCACCTTGAACTTCATGAGTCCCTGGGCGATCTCGTCGGCCGCGTAGTTACCCACGGCACTCGAGGCCAGGCCGCTGGAGAACATGGCAAACACGAAAACCAGGCCGATTCCGGTGCCCACGCGCTGGTCCAGGATGGCGGCCGCGCCATCCATGGTTGCGTGAATGCCGTCGCCGCGCAGGTTGGCGGCGCTGAAGACCATGACCGCCAGGTTTCCCAGGCCGGCCAGGCCCATTGCGATGGCCACGTCGGCTCGAACCCCGGCCAGGCGGCGACGCCAGTCCGGTTCCACCTCGGAGCCACCACGGGCAAAGGTGTCGCGGCTGAGTGCCGAGTGGGCATAGATGGCGTGCGGCATGATGGTGGCGCCGATGATGGAGCTGGCCAACAACAGGGTTCCCGTGCCGTTGAACACCGGCAGCAGTCCCTGGCCCACGCCCATCCAGTCGACGTTGGAACGAAGCATGATGTAGCTGAAGCCGAAGGTCGTGGCCAGCATGAGCACGATGACCACGGAGTCGAACTGCCCACGGCCGCGCGAACGCAGGGCCGCGATGACCAGCGAGATGAGGGCGACCACTACTGCGCAAACGATTAGTGGGGCGTGCGAAAACAGGCTGAGGGCGATTGCCCCACCCAGCACCTCGGCCACGTCGGTGGCGATGGCGACCACCTCGGCCTGCAGCCAGAACAGGGTGCGGGCGCGTGGGTTCTTGAAGCGCTCGCCCAGCAGAGCCGGAAGCGACTGCCCCGTGACGATCCCCAACTTTGCCGACATGAACTGGAACAGCGCGGCCGAGGCGGTTGCGAGTACGACCACCCACACCAGTAGGTAACCGTACTCGCTACCGGCCGTAAGGTTGGTGGCGATATTGCCCGGGTCTATATAGGCGACCGAGGCAACCAGGGCAGGGCCAATCAGACCCTTGAGGTTGAGACGCTTTCGGCTAGAAATCCCAGTCGTCATCGGTGGTAGCCTCGTGCTTACCCATGACGTAGCTGGATCCCGAACCCGAGAAGAAGTCGTGGTTCTCGTCGGCGTTTGGCGACAGCGCGGCCAGGATGGCCGGGTTTACGTCGCAGTCGTCCTTAGGGAAGAGCGCGTCGAAGCCCAGGTTCATCAGAGCCTTGTTGGCGTTGTAGTGCAGGAACTTCTTGACGTCGGCGGTCAGGCCGATCTCGTCGTAGAGGTCCGCGGTGTACTTGATCTCGTTCTCGTACAGTTCCAGCAGGAGGTCGTAGGCGTAGCCGCGGATCTCTTCCTGGCGCTCGGCGCTCTCAAGGGCGATCTGGCGCTGGAACTTGTAGCCGATGTAGTAACCGTGGATGGCCTCGTCGCGGATGATCAGGCGAATGAGGTCGGCGGTGTTGGTGAGCTTGGCGCGGCTGGACCAGTACATCGGCAGGTAGAAGCCCGAGTAGAACAGGAACGACTCCAGCAGGGTGCTGGCGACCTTACGCTTCAGTGGGTCGTCGCCGTTGTAGTAGCTGAGGACGATCTCGGCCTTCTTCTGAAGGTAAGGGTTCTCCTCCGACCAACGGAAGGCGTCCTCGATCTCATCGGTGAGGCAGAGGGTGCTGAACACGCTGGAGTAGCTCTTGGCGTGCACCGACTCCATAAAAGCGATGTTGGTGATTACCGCTTCTTCGTGCTGGGTCTGGGCGTCTGGCAGCAGGCTGGTGGCACCGACGGTTCCCTGGATGGTGTCAAGCAGGGTGAGTCCGGTGAACACGCGCATGGTCAGGGTGCGCTCGTGTGGCTTGAGGGTGCTCCAAGACTGGATGTCGTTGGATAGTGGCACCTTCTCAGGCAGCCAGAAGTTGCTGGTGAGGCGGTTCCAAACGTCGAGGTCGATTGGGTCCTCGATCTTGTTCCAGTTGACTGGACGAGCGATTGCGCTGGACTTAGTAGCCATTTTCGTTTCCAAATCTTCTTGTACTTGGGCGCTTAGAGCATGCAGCTGACGCAGGCGTCAACCTCGGTGCCGGCAAGCGCCTGCTGACGAATACGGATGTAGTAGATGGTCTTGATGCCCTTGCGCCAGGCGTAGATCTGAGCGCGGTTTACATCTCGGGTGGTTGCGGTGTCCTTGAAGAAGAGGGTCAGCGACAGACCCTGGTCCACGTGCTGAGTGGCAGCGGCATAGGTGTCGATGATCTTCTCCGGGCCGACCTCGTAGGCGTCCTCGTAGAACTCGTTGGTCTCGTCGCTCAGGAACGGAGCCGGGTAGTAGACGCGTCCCAGCTTGCCTTCCTTGCGGATCTCGATCTTCGATGCCACAGGGTGGATGGAGGAGGTCGAGTTGTTGATGTACGAGATCGAGCCGGTCGGTGGTACTGCCTGCAGGTTCTGGTTGTAGATACCGTGCTTCATGACCGACTTGGCGAGCTTGGCCCAGTCGTGAGCCGATGGAACGGCAATCTTGGCCTTCTTGAAGAGCTCCGCGCCACGCTTGGTGGCCGGCGCCCACTCCTTCTCGGTGTACTTCTTGAAGAACTCGCCGGATGCGTACTTGGAGTTCTCGAAGCCGTCGAAGGTCTGCTTCTTTTCGATCGCCAGCTGGTTCGATGCCTTGATGGCGTGGAACAGCACGGTGTAGAAGTAGATGTTGGTGAAGTCGATTGCCTCTTCCGAGCCGTAGTGGATGTGCTCGCGGGCCAGGTAGCCGTGCAGGTTCATCTGACCCAGGCCGATGGCGTGGCTCTTGGCGTTGCCGTCCGAGATGGAGCGGACCGACTCGATGTCGCTCATCTCCGAAACGGCCGACAGGGCGCGAATCGAGATCTCTACGGTCTTGGCCAGGTTGCCGCCGTCCATCGCCAGCGCGATGTTGAGCGAACCCAGGTTGCAGGAGATGTCCTTACCGATGTGGTTGTAGCTGAGGTCCTCGTTGTAGGTGGTCGGGGTGTTGACCTGGAGGATCTCCGAGCAGAGGTTAGACATGTTGATGCGGCCGGCAATCGGGTTGGCGTTGTTGACGGTGTCCTCGTACATGACGTACGGGTAACCCGACTCGAACTGCAGTTCCGCGATGCGCTCGAAGAGCACGCGGGCCTTGATCTTGGTCTTCTTGATGCGTGGGTCGTCGACCATCTCCTGGTATTTCTCGGTCACCGAGATGTCGCCGAATGGCACGCCATAGATCTTCTCGACGTCGTAAGGCGAGAACAGGTACATGTCCTCGTTGTTACGAGCGAGCTCCAGGGTTACGTCCGGAACCACGACACCGATGGAGAGCGACTTGATGCGGATCTTCTCGTCGGCGTTCTCGCGCTTGGTGTCCAGGAAGCGCATGATGTCTGGGTGGTGCGCGTTCAGGTAAACGGCACCGGCACCCTGACGGGCACCCAACTGGTTGGCGTAGCTGAAGGAGTCTTCGAGCAGCTTCATGACCGGGATGATGCCCGAGCTCTGGCCCTCGATCTGCTTGATCGGTGCGCCGTGCTCGCGGATGTTGCTGAGGCTGAGAGCCACGCCGCCACCGCGCTTAGAAAGCTGCAGCGACGAGTTGATGGCGCGCGAGATGGACTCCATGTTGTCCTCGATTCGCAGCAGGAAGCAGGAGACCAGCTCTCCGCGCTGCTTCTTGCCGCAGTTGAGGAAGGTTGGGGTGGCCGGTTGGAAACGGCCCGAGATGATCTCTTCCATCAGCTGGGTAGCGAAGTGCTCGTTGCCGTCGGCCAGGGTGAGTGCCACCATGACCACGCGGTCCTCGAAGCGCTCCAGGTAGCGGGTGCCGTCGAAGGTCTTCAGCGCGTAGGAGGTGTAGAACTTGTAGGCACCGAGGAAGGTCTCGAAGCGGAACTTCTTGGCGTAAGCAGCGTGGTGCAGCTTCTCGATGAAGTTGAACGAGTACTTGTCCAGCACCTGCTGCTCGTAGTACTGGTGCTCCACCAGGTAGCTCAGGCGCTCGCGCAGCGAATGGAAGAACACGGTGTTCAGGTTGACGTGGTCCAGGAAGTACTTGTGGACCGCCAGCTTGTCCTTTTCAATCTGCATGCGCCCTTCGGCGTCCCACAGGTTGATCATCGCGTTGAGCTCGTGATAGCTCATCGCGCTCTCTAGAGCGTTGTCGTCTAGCTTGAGAATGCTGGACTCTGGTGCGAGCTCTGCTGTCGGTCCCATAGTGTCTGGAGTCTTTCTTTTACTTCTTGAATGTCGTGTGGGGTGCCCAGGATCTCTACTCGATAGAGCAGAGGGACCTGGAGCTTGGCGGCTACGATTTCTCCCGCCACGCAATACGAAGTGCCGAAGTTGGTATTTCCGGTTGCGATCACTCCGGCGATGAGGTTTCGGTTTACCGGGTCATTCAGGAATTTGATTACCTGGATGGGGACCGCCCGCTTGTCTTCGCCGCCACCGTAGGTGGGGAGCACCAACACGCTCGGGGCCGTTATCTCGAAGCCCTCCACGTCTTTGGTTAGAAGTGGGATGCGCTTCGATTCGAGGCCGAGTTTGTCGACGAATCGTTTTGTGTTTTCAGATGTGCTGGAGAAATAGACGATTTCAAACATGAGTAATCGATCGTCTAGATCGGTTAGGAGGCCAGGGCCAGGATGTTGTCCATCTTGAAGCCCGACCAGTGCTTGTCGCCCGAGATAACGACCGGTGCCGCGGTGTAACCCAGCGAACGGACCATGTTCATGGCCTCTTCGTCCTGGCTCAGGTCAACCTCGTTGTACTCGATGTTCTCGCGCTTAAGCAGGCGCTTGGTGCTGTCGCACTGGACGCACGACGGAAGGGTGTAAACGGTAGTGGCTGCACTCATCTTCAAACTCTTTTCTGCAACTAGACCCTCGCCAGGCCCCGGGCCGCTTCATCACTGAAAAGGGCTGCCGGGAATTCAGCTGAAATTCAGCGTTTCCCCCTAGGTCTAGGTCTATTTATTTGTATGACCACTATATCTAGTAGCGGACGAGCAAATCTACCATATCCGCGTGTCTTCACAAATTTGTAATTTATTCACCAAGGAAAATTGAAAAAGGACCCCGAAAGGGGCCCTAAATCAGTGGAAAACTTAGGCCAGATTGAGGTCCTCTAGGCCAACCGCGCTCAGGTACTTATAGCCCTTGGCCTCGATGACCTGCTGGGCCCCGGTGTTGCGGTCAACGACGGTTGCAACCGCCACGATGATGGCGCCGGCGGCCTCCAGGGCCTCGGCCGCGGTGAGCGGCGAGCCACCGGTGGTGCTGGTGTCCTCGACCACGACCACTCGCTTGCCCTTTACGTCCGGTCCCTCGACCTGGCGTCCCATGCCGTGGGCCTTGGCCTGCTTGCGCACCACGAAGGCGTCGATCGCGCGGCCACGGGCAGCGCCCTGGTGCAGCACCGCGGTGGCTACCGGGTCGGCGCCCATGGTGAGACCACCAATCGCGTCAAACTCGGTGACGCCATTTGCGTCCAGGAGGTCAAGGATTACCTGGCCAATCAGCGGGGCGGCCTCGTGGTGCAGGGTCGCGCGGCGAAGGTCCACGTAGTAGTCGGCCTCGATGCCGCTGGAGA